>WNFU01002047.1_pt1 | contig 41511 bp, 38 predicted proteins | sample 5400121 | NCBI WGS metagenome assembly WNFU01 (sample SAMN13153360, study PRJNA577476) | soil metagenome | isolation source: 100 cm soil or saprolite under grassland replicate 1 | place: USA:California | collected 2016-06-15
GTGCAGGGCTACCGGAGATACGACGTGAGCAGGTCGAAGAAACGCGCGGTGGCGGCTTCGATCGTGAGCGAGCGCAGCACGTCCCGGGGTGGTGGACCGCTGTGCAGTGCGGCGGTGATCGCGGCCGCCAAGCTCTCCTCATCGTCGAGCTGGAAAAAGTGCGCCGCGTCCCCCAGGAACTCCCGGTGTGGCGGGATGTCTGACGCGACGACGGGGATCCCGCAGGCAATCGCCTCCATGGGCGTTAACCCGAATCCCTCGAACCGGCTGGGGCAGACAACGACGCCGGCAGATTGGTACGCCGCCCGCACGTCGGAGTCGCTCACCAGATGCTCAATTGAGCACACGACGTCCAAGTCGCCCGCGAGCCGTTCCAGCGACGAGCGCTCCGGGCCGTCGCCGATGATCCGCACGTGCAGCCGAGGGTGGAAGCGTGCGGCCGCGCGGATCACCGCAGTCTGGTTCTTTTGCGGCGTGAGGCGGGAAACGGTGAGGACGGGCCCGGCCGGCTGCCGCCGTGTGGTGTCCGGTTGAAACCGATCCGAGTCGTAGCAGAAGGGCACCTGCCGGCACGAGACGCCGAACGCCGCTCGCACGCCGATCGCCGTCGCTGCGCTGGGGACCCACACCTCGCTCGCGTGCCGGGCGACGAACCGCAAACGACTGTAGTAGCCCGGTCGCTCGGCGTATCGCCGTCCGACGTGCGGCACCCGTACGTACTTTCCCCGGACGAACCAGATCCAGTCGGGGCGTCCGGCCCCGATCCGCCAGGGAGGGAGGTCCCAGACGTAGTGGACGAGCGCACACCCACGTCGTGCCGCGTAGCGGTACGCGTGCGCAGCCACTTGGGCGTCCATAGCGATCGCGAGTCGCGCCGGGCGATCGCCCTCCAGTGCAATGGACAGCCCGAGCCGTCGGAGCCGGGGGACGACCAGCGTGCAGAACCGGTTTGGGGCGAACCAACGGATGTCATCCACGCGTCCGCGGAGCCCATCCCGGAAGCTCCGCCTCGGTCACGAGCCGCGCGAGCAGCCAGCGTCGCGCCCGAGTCGTCTCTATTGGCGCCCCGGGCGAACGTCGAGACGCAGGGTCAGCGCGGCCAGCTGCTCCAGGCGCTGCACCGCTGCTGCCGCGGGGAAATCGTACCGCTCCAGCGAGTACACGGCGCCCAGCGTGAACGCTCCGGTGCGGTACTCCAGGCCCGTGGCGGCGGTGAAGGCGAGGTCGGGCCGGGGCAGCCCCGAGACCGACGCGACCGGCAGCCACCAGAGACGGGCGAGTCCTCGCACCGGATTCCCCGTGAACGTGAGATGGGCCTGGGCGCCGACGCCCGCCAGCGTCCACCCCTGCCGGGCGATCAGCGTGGAGTAGACGCGCCGGGCGAGCCCTGCCTGCAGGGACAGCCACGGGCCGACCGTCATGCTCGCCGCGAGGCCGATTTCTCCCACATCCCGATCAACCGCGCCGGGCGTCGACGCGTCGAGCGAGCCGCCCTGGGCCCGCACGGCGAGGTCCAGCCGCGGGCTCACATGCAGCCCCGCGCCGGCGCCGAGCACCAGACCCGTGGATCGCTCGCGCCCGAACCCGGCGTCGACGCGGTGCTCGGCCAGCGACACCGCGACCGTCCCGGAGAAGCGCTGCTGCGCCGCCGGTTCGCGCGCCACGAGTTCGAGAGCCAGCAGCAGTGCCGCCGCTCTCAGGGACCGACTCCCGCGGCCGGCAAGATGAGCAGCACGGTGGCCGCGACCTTCTCCGCGTTGCGGCGCTGGATCGCCACGTTGGCTGCGGCGCGCTCCGCGCGCCGGCGGGCGTTTTCGGCGACGTTCTCGGGCATGTCGCGATGGTGCCGGCGCCGGAGAAACGCCGCCGTCCCCGCCACGGTCGCGGTGCTCGCAACGATCCCCGCGCCGGCGGGCAGCCCGCCTCCGAGCTCCCGGTTCGCGAGCCGGTCGGCGATCACCAGGGCGCTCGCCGCCAGCGCGAGACCTTTCAGGAGCTCCCCGGTGGCCGCCGACCTGGGAAGCTGTTCGGGGAGGAGTTCCCGGTCCGTGAGGTCCGGCAGCGTGTCTTCGAGGGGACGCACCTCGTGGCGGACGTCGAAGTACACCCGTGCGGAGTCCGTGCGCTCGAGCAGCCGGCTCCGCCCGGCGACGACCAGCTCATAGCGTCCCGGCGGCGCCAGCCGGCCGTCGCCCAGCAGGCCGTTCCAGGCGACCTCGCGGAGCCCCTCGCTCTCGCCGTCGAACAGGGTCAGGAGGGACGGCGCGGCGGCCGTGCGGAGCTCCGCCCGCAGCGAGGCGGCATGGGTGGTGACGATGGTGAGCGACACGCGCTCCGTTCTCGGGTCAATCCGCGTGGAGGCCACGGGACGGGCGGCGACGGCGAAGGTCAGGCGTCGGGCGCGATGGAACAGCTCCAGCTGGGCGGGAGTGAACAAGCCCGGGTCCAGGTCCGTGAACGGCTCGCGCTCCAGGGCCGCCCGAAAATACAGCACGGCGGAGTCGCGCTTGCCGACGAGCGCGAGACAGGCCCCAAGATACGTGTACGCCGCGACGCGCTGTTCCGGCGTCACCTCGAACGGCCAGCGCGGAGACACGATCTGTCGCAGCAGGGCCAGCGCGCGCTCGATATCGAGCCGCTCGTAGAAGTCGTGCGCCTGCGTCAGGACCTCCGTCGTGCTCCCCTGCGCCGACGCGCGGGCGGCGCCGCCCGCGAGCAGCGCGAGAGCCAGGGCGAGTCGCTTCACGCGCCCCCATCCCGGCCGCGCAGGGCGATCCGACCCAGCGACGTCGTCTCGCCGGCCCGGATGACGATGGTGGTGTCGAGCGTCTCGTAGCCCGGCGCTCGGACGCGCAGCCGCCTCGACCCGGCGACGACCCGAACATCCAGGACACTGCCGACGCCGATGTGCCGGCCGTCGACCAAGATCTCGGCATCGGCCGGGCTGGTCAGCATGCGGAGCTTGCCGGTCGGGGCGGACACCACGGGCGCCGCCGGCACCGTGACCGGTGGCTGGGACGTGGGTGCCGCGGCGGAATCCCCGGTCTGCCGACGAACGGGAGTGCCGGTCGCGCCGCCGATCCACCAGGCTGCCCCGACCGCGAGCGCGACGCCTGCCGCGGTCCCCGCGGCCCAGGCGCCGCGGCGCGACACCGGGCGCGCCCGCGCGACGGCGTCGAGGGAGAGGGCGAGTGTGGGGGAGTCGGGAAGGGCCGGCAGCGACCGGGTGCTGATCCTGGCGACCGTGTCGCCCTGAGCGAGCTTCCGCAGCACCCGTTCGCTCTCCCGCTGGTCGGCCTCGGAGAACGGGATGGCGTTGATCGCGGCCAGCATGTCCCGGGTCGACGGAAATCGGGCGGCCCACTCCTTGGCCAACGCGACGTGCAGCACATCGACGAGGCCGGTGGGCACGTCGTCGCGCACCAGGCGGACGTCGGGCACCGGCGTGAAGAAATGGTGCTGCATGATGCCGGCGAGCGACTCGGCCTGGAAGGGAACGGACCCGGTCAGCATCTGGAACCCGAGGATGCCGAGCGAGTACTGGTCGCTCTGCGGGCCGGCCCGCTGGCCGGAGCATTGCTCGGGGCTCATGAACGGGGGCGTCCCGATCACCGCGCCGTCCGCGGTCAGCGTGACGTCCGCGGCTCGGAGGGCGACCCCGAAATCCGACACCGTCACGCGGCCGTCCCGGTCCACCAGCAGGTTGGCGCCTTTTATGTCTCGGTGGACGATCCCGTGATCGTGTGCGTACGCGAGGGCATGGGTCGCGGCGCGGAGCACGTACACCACCACGGGCACGGGGAGCGCGCCCTGGTCGTTGATCAGGGCGTCGAGCGGCCTCCCGTCGACGAACTTCATCACGATGTACAGGATGTGGCCGATCTGCCCCACGCGATATACAGGGATGATGTTCGGGTGATCCAGATCGGCAACCATGCGCGCTTCGCGCTGGAACCGCTCCACCGCCCGCGGCGTGAGCCCCAGGTCGGGCGGCAGCACCTTGATGGCGACCGTGCGGCGCAGGCCCACCTCGCGCGCCCGGAACACCACAGCCATGCCGCCCCGCCCCAGCTCTCCCTCGACCTCGTACTCGCCGGCGAGCACCAGGCGCAAACGCTGAAGCAGATTGTCCTCTGCCTCGAACGGCAGGACCAGCGTGCCGGCGTCCGGGTCGGACACCGGGGTGCCGCAGTGGCCGCAGAACCGCGCTTCCGACGCCACCTCCGCCCCGCACTTGAAGCACTTGGTCGTCACGGTCTCAACCTTCAGCAGGCCGCCGCGGACTGTTTCACCGTCAACGACTCGGCGAGCGTCGGCGCAGTATCTGTGAACAGCGAGCTCTCCAGGCGGATCGTCAGCGTCGCCTGACCGTTCGTCTTCCCTCTCAGGGAGTCGAGTCCCGGCGTCACCTCGACCACCGACGGGTTCGAGGACGCGATGCCGAGACGGGGCTGGGCCAGCACGTGGCCTCCCGCTGCGACGACGACCGTGAAGGGCGCTGTCGAGTCGACCGGTATGCATTTGGGGCCCTGGTAGGTCAACGTGACCGGCTCGAGCCCGGTGGAAGAGAACACGTCCCCGAGCCCACATGCCAGCGCCACCGTCCCGCCGACGGCTGCGAGCGCCAGCCTGGTCAGCGCGCGAGAGGACCCCATGGCACGCCTAAGGTTAGAAGGGGCTTACATATGGCGAGTGACAGGCTGGATTGCAAGGGTTGCCGCGATCCGGGTGCGCACGAGATGCGTGAGCCAACCCGAAACGCTGCCGCGCGTTTGCAGGAACGCTGCGGCCGTGTGCCGTGCCGCTTCGAACGCTTCGGTCACCACGGCCTCCACTGCTTCCGGGTCGAGCAGCGCGCCGTAGGCGGTCGCGTACACGGTGCTGCGGTAGCGGGCGAGCAATTCTCGGAAAGCGCCATCGTCCGCGTTGGCCATGCGCAGGACGAGCGCCCGATCCGGCGCCCGACGCGGTGATTCGCTGCTCGGTCCGAAGTGGGGCATACGCCACTAAAGAGCGCCCCACCCCCCCGAGCGTAACGCCCTAGCCTCGTCCGGCTTGTGGAAGTGTAGGCGGGAAGCGAAGTTTCGTGCCGTCTGACCCGGTAGCTCAGTTGGTAGAGCAGCGGACTTTTAATCCGCAGGCCGCGGGTTCGATCCCCGCCCGGGTCATGGGGGGGCGGGAAAGGGGGAGTGGCCCGTGGCGCGCGGAGACGTCATGAAATCATTGGTAGTCGCGGCCGGGGTGCTCGGGATCGCCGGCTGCGTGGTCGCCGCCGCCGGTGCCGGCGCGGGCGGTGGCGTCTATTTCACCCAGCGTGGCGTCGAGTCGGTGGTCCCGGCCTCGCTCGATCGGACGTACGACGCCACGCAGCAGGCGTTCCAGCAGCTCCGCGTGCGCGAGACCAAGACGAAGGCGGAGCGCGGGGACGGCGAGGAGAAACGCGAGGTCGAGGGCGCCGTCTCCGACCGTGAAGTGACGGTGACGCTCAAGTCGGAAGGGAAGGGGTCGACGCGCGTCCAGGTGATCGCCAAGAAGAGTGCGGTGACGTGGGACAAGGACTTCGCGCGCCGCCTCCTCGAGACGATCGTCGCGCTCTCCCGCTAGCCCTCACAGCAACCGTTTGAGCCCGGGGACTCGTTTCAGGCCGAAGAGCAGCAGCTCGACCGCGGCGGCCCCGGCGACGTCGTACGTCAGATCGAGGAGCCCGAACCCTGCGTCCGGGCGCCCGCAGGAGCGTGCCTGGCGGCACCGCAAGTAGTCGGTCATCTCCCATCCGGCCCCGGCGATCGCCACGGTGGCCACGCGGCCCGCCGGCGTCTCCCAGCTCTGCTTCACGAACGGCATCACGCGCAGCATCGCGCCAACGGTGGCGCCGCCCGCGAAATGGTAATTGTGACTGTTGCAGGTCCAGCAGAGGACGCGGCTGTCGGGATCGAAGAACTGCGCCGCGGTCGCGCGGGGCACGAGGAGAGGATTGACGAGCGCCACGACGACCCCGAGCGCGCTGAAGAGCCGACGCCCTCGTGCTTGGCGGCAGGCTGCAACGCTCGGGGCAGGCGTGTCGCCGGCGACATAAGGGCGGCCCTGCACCATGCGGATCCCCTCCTTCGGGGGCGCTGAGAGCGGATACGCCCGAGCCCGGCCGCTGTTCCGCCGAATTGCTCGCGGGGAGCGCCGCATGAGCGCAACAACCGGCCCGGCACCGAAGCCACGTAGCCGCTCCTCCCCTGCGGCGGTATATTCCGCCGGCCATGCCCCCCACGATCTGGATCGACGGTGCATTCTGCGACAAGGCGAACGCCAAGGTGTCCGTATTCGATCACGGGCTGCTCTACGGCGACGGTGTGTTCGAGGGGATCCGGGTCTACGATGGGCGCGTGTTCCGACTCGGGAAGCATCTTGACCGCCTGTACGCGTCGGCGAAGGGCGCGTGGATCGAGATTCCCATGACGCTGGCGGAGCTGCAGCGGCTGGTCGAAGAGGCGGTCGCGAGAAGCGGGCTCGCCGAGGCCTATATCCGGCTCATCGTCACGCGCGGGATCGGTGATCTGGGGCTCGATCCCCGCAAGTGCCCCAAGCCGACCGTCATCATCATCGTGGACTCGATCCGACTATGGCCCGCCGACCGCTATGAGAGGGGCCTGACCGCGCTGACCGCCGCCACCCCCATCAGTCACCGCGAGAGCCTCTCCCCCCGCATCAAGTCGCTCAACTATCTCTCGCACATCCTCGCGAAGGTCGAGGGGATCGCCGCGGGCGTGGACGAGGTGGTGATGCTCGACTCGACGGGCTACGTCGCCGAGGCGAGCGGGATGAACGTGTTCGCGGTGACGAACGGCACCCTCAAGACGCCGCCGCCCTACGCGGGGATCCTCAAAGGGGTGACGCGCGACGCGGTGATCGAGCTGGCGCGGGACGCGACCTACGCGATCGAAGAGGTCCCGCTCAACCGCTACGATCTCTACACGGCGGACGAGGTGTTTTTCACGGGCACCGCCGCCGAGATCGTCGGGGTGACGAAGCTCGACGCCCGCGTGATCGGCTCGGGCATTCCCGGTCCCGTCACGAAGGAGCTGGCAAAGCGTTTCCGGACGCTCGCCACGCGGGGCGACTGACTCAGCAGGACGACGCCTGGCACTTCTCCGGAATCTTCAGGACGTCTCCCGCCCGGATGATCGACACGGTCGTGAGCCCGTTGTACGTGAGCAGCGTTGCGAGCCGCACCCCGTAGCGGCGCGCGATCTGCGTCGCCGTCTCCCCGGCACGCACGCGGTGGGCCCCGGTGCTCGCGTCCGCGCGGCTCGCGCGGCCGTGGCGCCGCGACTCGGGCGGTACCGACCACGCGGACGCCGGGACGACGCGCCCGCTCATTGGAATGATGATCCGCTGGCCCACGCGCAGCGCGCGCGCCCGGAGCCGCGGGTTCGCGCTCTCGAGCATGACCACGCTCACGCTATACCGCTGGGCGATGGCGGAGACGGTCTGCCCCCGCGACACGTAGTGGTCCAGGAAGGTGATCCGCTCGTTCACCGGCAGGCTGTCGAACCGCTCGGCGACGAGGGTGCCGCGGCCGCGCGGCACGCGCACCACGGCGGCGCGGCCCGGGGGCGTGAGCCCGCGGACGAACTGCGGGTTGAGCTCGAGCAGCGCGGCCACCGTGGTGTCGGCGAGGCGTGCGAGCACGTCGAGGCCGGTCGCGTCGGGGATGGTGATTTCGTCGAACACGAGCGGCTCGAGGGACGTCACGTCGTCGAACCCGTAGCGGGCCGGCTGTTTTGCGATCAGCGACGCCGCGATCAGCTTGGGCACGTAGTCACGGGTCTCGCGGTGCAGGTAGCGGCGGTCGGCCAGCAGAAAGAACGTGTGGTCGCCCACCGAATCGGCCTCGCCGCCCGAGGCGGCGCGCGCGCCGGGCAACCGCCCGATCCCGCGCTCGATCCGCCCGACGCCCGCGTTGTACGCCGCCGCCGCCAGATACACGCTCCCCAGGCGCTCCCGCAGGTCGGCGAGATAGTTGACCGCCGCTTCCGTGGCCTTGAAGGGATCGCGCCGGTCGTCCACCCATGGGTCGACGGAGAGGCCGTAGAGACGGGCCGTGCTGGCCATGAACTGCCACATCCCCACCGCCTTCGCGCGGCTCACGGCGGTGTTCGAGAACCCGCTCTCGATCAGGGAGAGATACACGAGGTCTTCGGGGAGCCGTTTCGCACGGAGCCGCTCGCGGATCATCCCCTCGTAGCGGCCCAGCCGCGCCAGCCAGATCTCGAACCGATCCCGCGAGTCGACTTGGAAGAACTCGAGGTACTCGAGCACCCGCCGGTTCGTCGAGAAGCTCGAGACGTCGATATCGAAGGTCGGCTCGGCCGGCGGCGCGGCCCCGATGGCGGCGCGCCCCTCGTCGCCGAACAGGCGCACCGCTTCGCGCTCCACTTCCTCGCCCTTTACGACGGTCACGTTCGTGTCAGGGCGGTCACGCAGGGTGTCGCGCACGAGCCGGCCGCGCAGGCTGTCGAGGACTTGCTGGTCGGCGGCCGAGTCCTGCGCTACCTGAGCGATCGCCACGCCCAGCGCGGCGACGGCAGCGCTGTCGCGCACGGCGGGCGTCGGGACGGTGGTCGGCGCGCGCGCACCCCCGCAGCCTGCTCCCAGGGCGCAGAAGGCCGCGAGCGCCAGCGCGGACAGTCTCGGATCGGCAATAGTGTTCATCGCGTCGCGAAAAAGTTCCCCAGGATACGGTTTGTCGCGTTCAGCACCGCCAGGGCCGCGCCCCGCGGTGCATCGTTCTCAGTGAGAAACGCACCGACGAGCCGCGACGCCCGATTCTCTTGCCGGGCCGACAACGAAACGATCACCACGGTCGCGTCGAACGCCCGCACCGCCTTCACTCCCAGTAGCTCGAAGCCCATCTCTGGCTGGACCACGCGCTCGAGCGCCCGTACCGCCGCTGCGGCGCAGCAGCGCAGCTCGCCGGCCTGCGAGATGACGCCCTCGCACTCCCCCGTGAACTGCCGTCCGTCCGCCCAGGACAGCACCACCTTCGCGCGGCACCGCCCGTTGGCGAGCCGCTCGAACTCGAGGCCCTCGAAGCGCAGCCGCTCGCTGCTCGGTGGTCCGTCGATACGCTCGACCACCTCAGTCGAACCGCACTTCGATCTGCTGCTTCCCAGACGCATCTTGGGGCAGTTCTACCACGTCTACCTCCAGCCGCGACCTGCCCTGCGCGTCCGGACCAGCAGATACTACAAGAATCAGGCCGCTCACGAGCTCCACCTTGAGCTGACGCAGGTCCGAGCGCACCGTCACTTCCCTGACTGACTCACCGCGAAGCTTTCCGACCGCGCTCGCGATGCGCCGGAGCTCCGGCAGATCGAGCGAGCTCAAGCCAGCCGCTCGGCGAGGAGCTGGGAGATCGCGGCGTCCGGTATGTGCTCCGCCTGAATGAACAGCGACGACTTGGAAGTGGCCTCGAGCGGGTACAGGGCCAAGAGCGCCCGTCCAGGTCGCTCCGAGGCCGAACGGAACGCCAGCACGAGCTGCCATGCCTGCGTATGAGCCGGCCGCTCAGCAAGGGCGTGTACATGCCAAACTTGATCGCCCACGGCGATCACTCGCCAGGGCATGGATCACCTCGCGCGAAGCCCGGGCGCGCCAATATGTAGCTAAGTCAAAGTCCTGTCAAGAGTTGAGTAATGAGGAAGGCGTAGAAGCCACTGCTAACCGCGCTCCTACGCCTTCGTGCTGCGCTATCGTAGTAAGTCTTGTGTGGCTAAGCTCTTAGCTCTTTCTCCGATACCCCTTCATGATCACCGTCGCGTATCCGTTCTGCGGATCCCGCCCCGCATCCAGCAGCTCCTGGACCCTGCCTGGCCCCCGATTGTAGGCGAGCAGCGCCAGCCGCAGCTTTGCCTCCGGGCTGCCCTCGTAACGCTCCAGCAGGTCTCGCAGGTAGCGGAAACCGATCCGCAGGTTGGTGTTCCGGTCGTACAGCTGCCGCACGGTCAGCCCTGGCTCGTACAACCGAGCGGTGCTCGGCAGGACCTGGGTGAACCCAATCGCCCCCACCTTGCTCGTCGCCTTGGCGGTGAAGTTCGACTCCGTCTTCACGAGGCGGAATGCCAGCCCCGGGTCAACGCCCTCGGCGAGCGCGACGTCGTAAATCGCAGCCGAGAGGTCGGCGGCAATGGTGTAGTGAGTCGAGTACTCTATGATGGCGTTGGCCCGCTCGAGCTGCAGCCGGGCGACCGCGAGCTCGCCCCGGGTCGCCTCCAGCGCCTGCTGGAGGCCGCGGAGCTCACCGAGCACCACCGGCGCCGACGCGGGGACCGGCTGGTCGTCCGCGGAAGCGCGCCGCGCCCAACCGCCGAAGCTGCTCACCACCAGGGCGCCAAGTAGGATCAGACCCCCCTGCAGCATCAGTTTCTGGGTTTTCGTGTTCATAGCCCTCTCTTGTTTTTTCCGTGCAGCCATGACGCTAACGTCGCGTGTCAAAGCGTCGTCAATTCCGTTAATCGGCTAATCGGCGACGTCGCGGCGCCAGTCCCCGTGCGTGCCGCCCGTCTTCTCCAGCAACCGTACCCGCTCGATCTCCATCCCGCGGTCCGCCGCCTTCACCATGTCGTAGACCGTGAGCAGCGCGACCGACACGGCCGTGAGCACCTCCATCTCCACCCCGGTTCGGCCGACTGCCTTGGCCGAGCCGCGTACCCGCACGCCCGGCAGCGCCTCGTCGAGCGTCGCTTCCACCTCGACGTGGTCGAGGCCGAGGGGGTGACACAGGGGGATGAGCTCGGCCGTCCGCTTGGCCGCTACCGTGCCCGCCACTTCGCTCACGGCCAGCACGTCCCCCTTCGCGACCGCCTGATCGGCCACGAGGCGGTACGCCTCGCGCGACATCCGGATCGCTCCCTCCGCCATGGCGGTGCGGACCGTGATAGGCTTGTCCCCCACGTCCACCATCCGCGCCCGGCCCGCCTGGTCCACGTGCGACAGCTTCACGCGTGCTCCCCCGCGGCCAGATCGTCCGCCAGCACCGCCGCGAGCAGTTGGGGATTCACGTTCCCCTGGGCCAACTCCCGCGCTTCCAACACGCGGGCGATCGCCTCCACCACCTTCGCGGCGTGCTTCCCACGCCCCCCGCGCGCCTGCTCCCGCAACTGTTCGAGCAACCCGTCCAGCAGGTCGCTGAACCCTCCGCGCGCCTGGAACGGCTGCTGCTTCAGGGCTCTGGCGTAACGTTGCGCCGGCCCGCCCCTCACCGCTAGCAAGAACGCCTCCGCGGCATCCGGAGTGCCCCGGCTGGCTTCAGAGGCTGCAAGTAGCCTGCCCACGCACCCATCAGCGGCCGCAACCAGTTGGTTCAATTCGCTTTGTGACGTAATCCCGAGCTCGCGCTGCGCGAATGCTGTCACGACGCTGTCGCCACTTAGTGCCACTCGGACACGCACTACGCGAGACAAAACGGTCGGGAGCAGGCCGTCTGGCTGAGCACTGGTGAGCACGAACACGGTGTCAGCCGGTGGCTCTTCCAGAGCTTTGAGCAGCGCGTTCGCCGCCGCTTCCGCCCCCGTCTGCGGCACGAGCCGATCCGCGTCACCAATGATGAACACCTTGCGTCGCCCGAGAACCGGCGTCAGCGCGAGTCGGCGCAACAGCAACCGGACCGAAGCGATCCCGTGGCTCGCCAAGCCCGATGGCGGCTCGTACAACGAACGCCCTCGCCGTGTGGCCATCTCCTCGGCCAGCGCAACCGCCACGAGATCCACCTGCTTGTCCGCGTCCGCTGCCTTCTTCGCGACCTCGAGCGGCACAAACCAGTGGACATCCGGGTGCGACAGGGTCGTCACCAGCTTGCACGCCTGGCAGGCCCCGCATGGCTCCTTCCCCTCCACCTTCTCACACACCAAGGCCTGAGCGAGCCAGAGCGCCAGCCGCTGCTTGCCGACGCCTCTCGGACCCTCCAACAGGAGGGATTGCGGCAACCGGCCGGAGGCTATGGAGCCTGCCAGCCGGTTTCGAATCCCCTCGTGCCCGTACAGGGGGGCAATTGGCATGGTCGAAATGTAGCGATGGTCGACTAGGACCCTTGCTGCGCCAACGGAATCATGACAGCCAGTTACGTATGAAAGTGAGAGCACACTCGCCTGATAGTGCCCAATCTATCTACATTTTCGGCATCCATTCGGGTCGTGCGGGGGGCCGTAAAAAATTCACGCACGGGGCTGGTGCCACGTCACAATTCGTTCTGTGGTATAGTGTTATGGTGATTCGCGTGAGGCAGCGCACGGCAGCGCCGTGCTCCCTAGCGGGGCGCCTCGTTGAGCAGCACCCAGTAAAACCCCACATCCGACACGGCGCGGGCAAACGCCTCGAAATCGACCGGCTTGACGATGTAGCTGTTGGCGCCGAGGCGGTAGGCCGTCGCGATGTCGGGCTCCTCGCGCGAGGAGGTCAGCACCACGACCGGCAGCATCCGCGTTTGCTCGTCCGCCCTGAGGCGGCGCAGCACTTCCAGCCCGTCCACCTTGGGGAGCTTGAGATCGAGCAGGACGACTTTGGGCGCCACGCCGAACTCTCGCAGCGGGTGCGCGCTATCCCCGAAGAAAAATTCCAGGGCTTCGGCACCATCCCGGGCGATGAACACCTGGTTGGCGAGGTTGCGGGCCTTGAGGGCCCGCAGCGTCAGCTCCGCGTCGTGCGGGTTGTCTTCAACCAGCAGGATCTCAACTTCGTGCTGTGGGCTCATGGGGTTCCTGGGCGTTCAATCGCGGCGCGCCCCGGCGGCACGTGGGGATTGGAAGACTGCGGCTGAAGGCTGCGACGCGTGCCACCAAATGTCGGCGGCCTGGGCCGCCCACCGTCGGAAAAGAGCGTGCGGTCTCTTTCCCCGATCTCAAGCGGTCACGACCCAGGCCGGTGCTCGTCCCTCCCCTGGCTCGCGGAGCCTGCGCCCTTTCCGGGCCCAAGCCGCATCGGTGGGGAGACGCGTCCGAAACACTACGACTACGCTAAGTGCCGGAGTAACGCGAGCGCAAGGGGGGGAAGACGTTGACCACGACCTGAATCCGCTGTGCGGCGTACGCGACACCTGACGCACCGGGGCCGTGTCGCGCGAGCGACATGGCACGGCGGCGGAGCGTGGCGCTGCTGGTCTCGATTTTGCCCGTTCACGCGGAGAACAGGACATCAGCGGTTTGGATCTCCTCTCAAGTGACATCGCTGGCTTCGCCGGCGTCGAGACACGCGAGTACCCGGCGGGCCAGCCGCTGTGCCCGGTCGAGCGCTTGCGGCAGTTGCACCTGTGGGTCGTGCGCGGAGGGATCGCGCTCGAAGCGCGGGTCGAGCGGGGCTCCAGGTCCATCCTCGAAGTCTTCGGCCCCGGCTCGTCGCTCGAGCCCCGGCATTGGGAAGCGAGCGTGGGATCGGAGTGGCAGATCCTGGCGCTGCTCGCCACGGCCACGCTCGAGCTGCCGATCGAGCTGGTGCGCCAGCAACTGTCCGAGCGGCCGTCGCTGGCGGTGACGCTCGCGTCTCAACGGGCGTACCAACACGGGCGGTCGCTGGACCGCCTTGCCGTGCTGCGGCTGCGCGATCCGTTGCGGCGCGCGGCCGGCGCGCTGCTGCAGCTGGTCGAGCGCCTGGGCGCGCCCGGTCGCTCGGCGCGCGGCTCGCAGCTCGAGCTCACCCAACACCTCATCGCGGCGTTCGCGGACCTGAGTCGCCAGACCACGAACCGGCAGCTGCGCCGCCTCGCCGCGGCGCAGCTCGTGGAGCTGCAGCGAGGACTGGTCTCGGTGTGGGACGTCGCCGCCTTGGCGGACGTCGCCGCGGGCCGGCGGGAGCTGCGCTAGAGATGAGGTACGCCGGTCTCGCTGCATCGCGCTCGAGCTTGCGCCGGAGCTGCGTCATGTAGACGCGCACGTAATGTGTGTGCTCAACAGCATTCGGCCCCCATCGTCCGCTGCCGGACTTGCAGGCCCGCAATGTTGACCTCTGATACCCGACGCTGACTCAGAAACAGGCTCACTAGCTGCCCGCCACGGGTACGCATCTAGGATCTCTTCAGTATGTCAGATGGGCGATTCCCTATCGGGGCGGCATGGCCCGCCGCGCCTTGAATGAGCCGAAATCTCCACTCCACTCGAGCTGGATGAAGCCGTTAGCGGAGCCGTCGGCAAAGTTGAACTCCGTCGCGTTCTCGGCGAACCAGTGCGTCGCGCTCGTCGGATATATCCGCTGGGGCATCTCGTCCTTCCATCTCGCCCAGACGCTCCCGCCGGCCTCAAAGATCCGCATCACCGATGAGTCGGAGAACGCGTAGCTGCCCAGCACTGCACCGCGCGCCTCGGCGTCGAGCGCTACCATCGTGCGGCGTTCGGTCCTGGGACCGGGCGAGCCATACTCGCGCGCCACGCTCCGGAGGATTTCGTATCGTAGCTCATTCGCCGCATCGGAGTTCGCCAGGATGACCACACCGGCACGCAACGCCGGACAGCCATAGATCAGCGTGCGGAACCCACCGCCAGAACCAGTGTGCGAGAACGAGAGTGAGTCTCCCGACCCGGTCACCTCGAACCCGAGGCCCCAACCGTGCGGCTGCGGCGAGAGCATCGTGCGCGCGGTCTCGCGCGACATTGGCTTCGACTCACCTCGCCACGCCCGGCCGACTTCAATGACGAATCTCGCGAGATCGGGACCGGTCGACACGAATCCGCCGGCCGCCATTCCTAGCCATCGCCCAGGGATCGGCACGCGACGGACGTCATGACCTGTGGCCGCCTGGGCCCGCCACTCAGCCGGCATACGGACGGTGAATCGGCTAGCCTGCATGGCTAGGGGATCGAGCACGAGCTGCTTCATCAACGTCGGGAAGTCAGTGCCAGTGACGTCCTCCAGGAGAAGCTCCAGCACGGTGTAACCGCCGCCAGAGTAACGCTGCTCCGTCCCCGGGACGTATTCGATCCGAACGGCGCTTCCCTAGCCGGTGGAAGCGCATCGAGCGCGTGCAATACTGTCGGAACCGGCTCACCGTCCCGATACGTCGGAACACCACGCACCGAAAACCCAGCGGTGTGCGATAGTATCTCCCGGAGCGTCGGCTGAACATGCGTGGTGAATTCGCTCTGCGGCACGTGCCACCGGCGCAGGTAGTCGTCGATTGGGCGGTCGAGCGCGACGACGCCCTGCTCCACGAGCCGCATCGTTCCGTACGCGGTGACCGGCTTGTGGAGGGACTGCACGACAAATCGCGTCGAGGCCGTCATTGAATCGTTGCCCCCCGCCGTGGCAACGCCTATGCTGAACACCCAGCGAATGCTGTCGTCGCGAATGACCACGACTACGAGACCAGGCGTGTGATACTCTCCGAGGCGTTCGGCGAGTTGATAGCGAACGGGTGAAAGACTGGCCGACTCTACCGCTGGACCTAGCCCAGCGAGCACGCGGCTGATCTCATTGTCAACAGCGTCGGCCGGACGTGAATGCGTCCTTAATGCGGGCGCGCAGCCCACCGTGACGATGGCCACGGCCAGCCCAACCAGCGATCGCCCAACTTGGCGGCGGATCATCATTGTACTCTCCCTTGATCAACAAGATCATGCGCTCCGTGGCGTCATCTTCCTGCATAGGTGTCGGCTGATCCCTGCGGCGTCGAATTGTAACCGCACGTGTGACATGTCTCCCGCGACGACGGACACGAGCGCTTCCGGGCGGAGGAGAAGGAGGCTCTCGCTGATGGCAGTTGCCGAGGGCCGCGGCCATCGGCGCCTCGCGTCCCATGCGCGCTCCCAGACGGTGGAGCGCCGAGCATAAGGGCAACCGGCACGGGGGCTGTGTAGCTGACGGCGCTCCGAGGCCAAGGCTCCCCGCTGCCCGTGCCTCCCCGCGGCCAAGCTGCGGCAGCATCTTGACCTGCTCTGTGGCGGGGTTCGCCCGCCGCAGCTAAAAGCGCCAACCGTTAGGCGGCACTCTTCGCCATGAACACTGAGTGGGAACTTGGCTTTGAAGCGATTGGCTTCCATTTCACGAGCGAGCACAGATTTCGCGGCCGCTTTGGGGAACCGATCGGGCATGAGCTCAGCCGTCCAACAAGAGGCGCTGCTACGGCCCGATCCCAGGGATCGTCGCCAAGAGCGGGGCGATGGTGTGCAAGGACACCCCTATTCGCGCACTTGGTGCACAAGGAAGTTCGCGCACGGAGCTGGTTGGTTGAATGAGCGGTCCTCCTTTCTTGGGGGGGGTCGTCCCCCGTTCTGAGGTGCGAATCGCCGCGCTGCGAGGCGTGCCGGCGACCAAGTAAGGAAGAACGGGTCCTATCGCGGGGCTCGGATGGTCCGCAAGGCAGCTGTGAGCGCGGCCTGCACTACGGCACTCAGGACGGTCCCATGCTCGGAGTTCATCATTACGATGACACCCACGCTGTCGTCGGGCGCCAATGCTATGAAGCTGAGGAAGCCGACGTCCGCTCCGCTGTGCACGATGAGCCGGCGGCCGCTGTAGGTCCCCATGAACCAGCTCAATCCTATGTGACCGCGATCGATCGTCTTCGAGGTGATGTCGGTTACCGTCGCGGGACGCCAAAGCTCTTGATAGCTGGCGGTATCGAGCACACGACGGCCATCCAGCCTGCCTCGCGCGAGATTGGCGAGCATCCACCGGTTCATGTCGTCCACGCTGGAGAGCAGCGTCGAGCTGCCGGCGTGTGGACGATTGTATGGGAATACGGGACTCACGTTTGCCGCGCCGGTTGAATCCGTGGTATGCGGCGTCGTGAGCAGGGTCGTATCGGCTTGAGGCTTGACAAGCGTACTCGAACGCATGCCAAGCGGCTGCAGTATTTGCCGACGGACGTATTCCTCGAAAGGCATCCGCGCCACTTTTGCTACGACGTCCGCCAGCACCTCGAAGCCGATGTTGCTGTAGCGGTAGCGCGTGCCCGGTGCCCAGATCAAGGTGCTGTCGGCGAGCCCCCGCACGTAACGCTCTAATGCCGCGGCGTCGTATTCAGGGTGATCCCATCCATAATCAGTAACGTCCGGCATCCCGGCGGTGTGCGTCAATAACTGCCGTACCGTGATCCGGGCCCCGTCGCCTTTCACGCGGAAGTAGGGCAAATAGCGCGTAACCGGCGTATCCAGGGCCACCCGCCGGCGTTCCACGAGCTGCATAATCGCGGTAGCCACGAACGGCTTGGTGAGCGAGGCCATGTGAAAGAGCGACTGCGTCGTAACGGGGTCCGGTGCGCCGAGCCGACGCACGCCGTACCCGCGGGTGAAGACGACACGCTTCCCGCGGACGATCCCGATCGCGAGGCCAGGAGCGTGGCTCTCACCCATCCGCGCCACGATGATCGAGTCGAGTGGCGCAAACTCAGCCGGAACCTGGAGGGCCGCCGGTTTGGAGGAGTGGCCTGGGAGGCTTGCGGGAAGTGCGACGAGCAGCAACCAGCCGCGAGTGCGAAGCATCGAACGCTCTCTGAGCGAGTGGACAACGGGGCGTCGGTAATCACGCAGGCGCTATCAAGATCTTGCTACGTCCACAGCGGCCAGCCGCGTGCCTCCAAGGTCAATGTATACTGCCTTGGCGTATGTGGCCGCCCAGCAAGGCGCACCTGGGACGTATATCACGAGGTCATGACCATGACGCGAGCGGTTTTCTTTCTTGCTCTTCAGATTGCGGGACCACATCGTGATGTGGCCATTACCTTCGACGATTTGCCGGGCAATACGACGCAGCTTGGCACCAGCATCGCGTCACGGGTCATGAGTGACTTGGTCGCAGTGTTGGTCAAGCAGCAGGTGCCGGCGATCGGATTCGTCAACGAGGGCAAACTGTACATCGACGGTCGGCTCGATACTGCCCGCGTCGGCTTGCTGGAGCAGTGGTTAAACGCCGGCCTTGATTTAGGCAACCACACATTCTCCCATAAGAGCTTGAACCAGGGGAGTCTCAGAGATTTCGAACATGACGTCCTCCTGGGCGAGACCGTCACGCGCCCTCTCATGGTAAAGCACGGCAGGGAATTGCGCTTCTTTCGACACCCCTTTCTCCATACAGGGGGCAGTGTCGCCAGAAAGCGTGCATTTGACCAGTTCTTAGCGAGGCACGGGTACACGATTGCTCCAGTAACCATCGACAACTACGACTACGCGTTTGCTCGCGTCTATGACTCGGTGCTCGCCCGAGGGGATACCACCGCCGCGAGGTCGGTCAGCCACGACTACATCAGTTACATGGACACGGTATTCGGGTTTTACGAAGCGCAATCTCGCCGCATCGTTAGGCACGATTTTCCGCAGATACTTCTGCTCCATGCAAACCGGCTCAATGCTGACAGCTTCGACGCCTTGGCGACCATGATGCGGCGCCGCGGCTATGCCTTCATCTCGCTCGCGCGCGCGTTGGCGCACGCCGCCTATCATCGCCATGTTGACCGATACACGGGGCCGGCGGGCATCAGCTGGCTGCATCGTTGGGCGCTGAGCGACGGGCTGCCGGCCAGTGTGTTCGCCGGGGAACCCGACGTGCCCAGCTTCGTTGCGCCCTACAAGTGACTAGGCTCGCGCCCAGTTCTAGTGGACAGGCACTTGACCTGCCCGATGAAGTCCCCCAATGACCGGCCCAGCACGGGAGCGATCCTACCGATGGAATACTCACATTCACATCTGCCTCAAGCGCCCCCGTAATTGCCGCATCACCAGTCGCGACGGCGAGGGCTGCGCGACGATTCGGAAACCGGCGCGCGCGAACGTTCCGGCAAAACCGATGCTGGCGAAGGCGGGCGGATAGTCCGTCCGCTTGGTGATTATCGGATAACCCTCCACTACTCTCGCTCCGCGCCGGCGCGCGAATCTCACCGCAGCCTCAAGTAACTGGACGGACAGATGGCGTCGCCGAAAGGGTGGTGAAACGTAGAAGCACGTCACTGACCACACGGCAGTGGCATCGAGGCGACGCATCACTCGAGACCGCTCCAGAGCGACGTACTCCTTTCGAGGAGCGATCGCACACCAGCCTGCGACCGTATCGCCTACATAAGCGAGAATCCCAGGTTCCTTGCCTCGGCTCACCAAACGCTGCAACGCACGTCTGTTATCGATTCCTTTCTGCTGCTCAAACTGTGACCGTGTAAGGCGCCACAGCATGCACCAGCATCCGCCACATGCCCCGCGGGGCCCGAAGAGCCGCGTGAGATCTCCCCATCGCGCGGCGGTGAGCGACCGAAAGCTGACCTTGGCACTCCGCAACAGGCTTCAGCGTCCCGAATCGAGATGCCAACCTGCATTGCGCCAGCGTCCCGCCCGCAGAATGAAGACTTCCGTCGCGCGACCGCGTTGGAAGCTGCGTTTTCCAGATTGTTCGATTTCGAGTTCATAAACCGAGTATAGAATCGCCACGTCTCCGAATACCTGGATCTCGGTTCTCGGGAATGCCACTCGGATCAGCTTGCCCCCGTCCCGCGCGAACTGCGTCGCACCGGCGAGAGCCGCGCTTCGATCTTGCCAGGTGGTGTCGCCGTTATTGATGGCGATCACGGACGCTGGAAGCAGCAATTCCAGCTGTGGCCGATCATTCGTGAACCAGGCACGCCAGATAGCCTCGCGATCGGCGAGGATCGCCTTGCGTTGAGCGGCTGAATCGGGCCGAGCGGGTCCGCCGCGGTCCTGGGCGCGCAGCGATCCAGCGGTAATCAATACGCTTGCACCAGCAATGGTCACGAGACGACCGAGCGCGTTCATCATGTCTACCGCTCCGAGGAAATGAAGAGATTGACGAGAGCCTGTGAACCGCCGATCCTACAGCAGGTCGACTGACACTCACCCGCAGGAGCATGGTACAGGTTGGTAAGAACGACCGCTATCAAGAAGTTGCTCTTCAACCAGAAATAGGGGGACGAGATAGAGGACGATGCAACGCGAAACGATGGTCCCGGGCGTACGGTATCGCGTACTGCACAGAGGACAGGGAGCCACTCTATGTGACTGGACCTGCATTCCGAGCCACAGCGGACTTGGACCAGAAGAGGCCACCGATCGCCACGCTATCGTCTTTGTCCGGAGAGGGATCTTTCGAAAACATCAAGGTGCCGAGTGCATAGTCGCGGATGCCGGTGCCGTACTCTTCTTCAATCAGGATCAAGGCTATGCCGTCAGCCACCCTGCGTGTTCCGGCGACCGCTGCACTGTGGTGACGGTCTCTGAGGAGTTCGCAAACGAGGTGCTCGCCGCGATGCAAGTCCAGAACCCTGTTCCCCGCGGTGAATTCTTCGGCATCGCGCATGGGTACGTCGGCAGCTCAGCCATGCTCGCCGTTCGCGATGCCGCCATCGCCGCTGAAGCAGGAGATGATTTGGAAACCAGTGCCCGCCTCCTGGGTTTGGTTTCTGTTGCCCTGCAGATTCAGGCGCGGTGCGTTCCGAGCAGGTCCCGGTTGAGCCATTCCGCGCGAAGCCAGGTGGTTTCAAGGGTCAAAGAGATCGCTTCGTCCCGCTTCACGGAACGCTTGTCTCTGGAAGTATTCAGTGCCGAAACGGGATACTCCCCGTACCACCTGCTCCGCGTCTTTCGGGAGTCAACGGGGTTCCCGATACATCGGTACGTGAACCGCCTGCGCCTGCTCCACGCCCTGGAGCGGTTCGATCGTTCGATCCCCCCGGCAGATTTGAGCCGTATCGCGTTCGATCTCGGCTTTTGCTCACATAGTCATTTCACAAGTGCCTTCAGGGCAGAGTTTGGCGTGACTCCTGTCAGTCTTCGGACACGTTGGAGCAGTGAGCGCGCCAAAAGCCTTCGTAGCGACGTAGGTTCTCGGTAAGCGCGGGGCTTGCAAACCGAACCCAGCACGCTCCCGTGGGGAGAATTCCGAAGGCAGTCGGCGTTCGGTGACGCCGGTCCGTCAGTGCGACCTTCCGTTCAGGGATATCCCGGTGCAGCGGTCCCGCGGCCTCTCAGCCAGGGGGGACAGTCCAACGTGAGGACCTGCCGTGAACGGTCCAAGTGATAGATAACAGTTCGCGCTCAGGTGATTGGTAACACTTTCCGGATGTTCCTTCCTCTGTGATTGTCTCCCTGACGGCGCCGAATGGGCCGCCCCAGCTGATCGACGATGCGTCCGACTTCCTCGTGAAAGCGCCGGCGTAAGGCAAAGATCGCTCCTGTTCCATTCGCATCGCTGCCGTGCAAGACGGCCGAGGCGGGACCCTGTAGGCTTGACCGTCCAGGAGGATTCCGATGCCCCTGCTTCGTCCGTTGTGGCTGACTGTCGCCTGCCTTGGTTTTGCCGCGTGCCGTAACGTGGACTCGCTCAGTCCCGCGCTCGTGGGTGTCAGTGATGGTCCGGCCCTGACCGTCGATGCTCCCGCGGGCTTCGGTGCCACGGGCGGCGGCTACTATGACATCGGCGGTCTCGCCGTACAATTCGCCTTCACCGCCGCCGAGACGCCCGGGGGGGGCAAGGCCGTCGGGCGGTTTCACGTCTTCGCCGACGAAGGTGACGGGCTCACGGTGGACGTCGCGGGAGAGGTGATTTGTGTGGCTGTGGATCCGGTCAATCATCACGCGTGGATCGGCGCCGTCGTCACCCGCAATTCCTCCACCGATCCCGACTTGCAGACCGACATCCACGAGGTCGGTGACGACGTCTGGTTCCGAGTGTTGGATAGCGGGGAGGGTGCCGGCGCGAGCGAAGACCGTACTTCGTTCATCGGCTTCAAGGGCGCTGCCGGTATCGAGACTTCACCGGAGTACTGCGCCGCGCGTCTCTGGCCCGCCGACAACGCCCGAACCTGGCCGGTGACAAGAGGAAACATCAGCGTCCCACCCTAGTGTCGATCCTTGGGTCAGGGAGCGTGTTACAACCTGATCCGTGCAGTCAACCCGGTTCGCAGCGCGTGGACGCCGGGTTGCCTGTATTTGGGGTATGTTAGGACTTGTGACGCGTCGTATGGCGGTTCCGATCACAATGGGGAGCGCGGGCGCGAAAAGCCTGGCGGTGGGCGGCTTCGCGGTCAGCGAGATGTGTTTCGCGCCAGACGCCTGGCTCAGCCCGCACGTGCACGATCGGGCCTCGCTGGCCGTGATGTTGGAAGGTTCCTTCGATCTCGGCATCACCCACCGCACCTATGCCTGCGATCCGGGAAGCATCGTGGCTGAGCCGGTGGAGGAGCGGCACAGCAACGCAGTCGGCGGGGCCGGCGCTCGCGTCGTGGCGATACAGCCGGAGCCCGGAGCCGTGGATCGATTGGGCCCGTGCGCGGAGCTGTTCGACATGGTGCGGTACGCCCAGCGCAGCCCTGGAGCGGCGCTGGCGTGGCGGGTGGCCCGGGAGTTGAAGGCGCCGGACGGCGTGACGCCCCTCGCGGTGGAGGGATTGGTGCTCGAGATGATCGCGCTCGCCTTTCGCGAGGACCGCGCTCTGCGGCGGGGAGCCCTGGCGCCGCGCTGGCTGGCGCGGGCGCGCTCATGTCTGCACGACCGCTTCCTCGATCCGCCGAGTGTCGCCGAGCTCGCGAGGGATGCGGGGGTGCACCCCGATTATCTGGCGCGTGCGTTTCGCGCTTGGTTCGGCGACGCGATCGGGCGCTATGTGCGACGGCTGCGGGTGGAATGGGCCGCGGCGCGGCTCGCCGGGACCAGTCACTCCATCGTGGAGATCGCGCTCGCCGCCGGATTTGCCGACCAGAGCCATTTCACGCGCGTGTTCCGGCGCCACACCGGTGTCACTCCGGCGCAGTATCGCTTGACGGGGCGTCGTTAGACGCTCATCGTTCTCAGCGACCGCGGCGGCGCTTGTTCTTCATTGTAGATGCGGTTCAGGTTGCGCTCGCCTCCATTGCGATGAGTGAATCCACGATTTCGGTTCCGTCTCGACGCGTCAACCCTCGCTAGGGGTCCCACGTGACCTCGGCGGCCAAGTACTCACTGAGCACCATGCGCACCAGGACAGGGCCACCAGTCTGAGCAAGGAAGCGATAGCGTCCCGGCTGGACTACGACCCACCCGGCGCTTCCTTCCTCTGCGAGCCGCTGCATCGCTCGGCTCCCAACCTCCGGCCATATCGCAGCAACAGCCGGAGCTTCAAACTTCTCCAGTTGTGCTGGCGAGAACGTGTGCAACCCTGTGAAGTGGACGCTCGTCGGCGGCAGGTACTGAGGTTCGTGAAGCTCGTAGAGCGCGTGGCCCTTGGCGAGCTTCACGAGGACCGCAGCAACGCGCTCCGCGGCGATCGACAGCTGGCGGGTGTCCCCGGCTCCGGTGAGCGACTGTGCGAAGTGTCTGGCGAGCGCCGGGGCTGTGCTCCAGGATTCCCCGGACCTTGCGTCGAAGCGCACCCGGCTCCGTCGTCCCGGCGAGGGCGACGTCGATGGTGCAGGCGAGGTACTCCTCGTGGGCGGAGAGCCCGTTGTTGCACGCCGCGCAGGCGCGCACCACCGCGGCCTGCTGCGGGATAGGGTCGTCGAGGAAGATCTTTGACGGCACGTGGTCGCGCGTATCAGTGTCGCCGCCGCAGAGGGCGCAGAATGCCAGGCAGCGTGGGGTTAACTCATCGGAGGGACGTGCGGCGAGCTCCCGAGGCAGGACTCGAACCTGCGACCCGCCGGTTAACAGCCGGCTGCTCTACCAGCTGAGCTACTCGGGAATAGACCAGTAATATCGCTGGCTGGCCTGGCCGCATCAACGGGGCTGGCTTGAGCAGGCGAGCAGTCGTAACAGGTGTCAGTCGCCAGTGCAGTTGTCAGACGCCAAGCCGCAAGCGGTTGCCAGACTCAGGATACCAGGTGCGCGGGCCCTTGCACCTGTTGCCCTGAAAACCGCTTGGAACCTGGCGTCTGGCAACTTTACGGGCGACTGTCTCCTGGCGGCTGTCGACCAAGTGGCAAGTCCGCCAGCACCATTCCCAGCAAGATCAGCCCGCCGCCGGCCCACTGCGACGACGCCAGCCGCTCTCCCAGCAGCAGCCGCGACGTGAGCGCCGCGAACACCGGCTCGCAGCAGAAGATGAGCGCCGCCCGCGCGGTGGACAGGTAGCGCTGCGCGCGCATCTGCCACAGGAGGGCCGCGGCGGTCGGGAGCAGGGCGCAATACACGAGCAGCGCGGTGAAGCCGGGGGTCCAGCGGACGCTGGGGCGCTCGAGCGCGAGCGTCGCGAGGCCGGCGACCACGGCGGTGCCCGCGGTCTGGAGCCAGACGAGTCGCCGGGCGTCGTAACGGATCGCCAGCTCGCGCACGGCGACGATGTGCACGCCGAAGACGAGGGCGGTGACGAGGGTCCAGGCATCGCCGCGGTTGAGCCCGCCGGCTCCGGGCGCGGTCAGCAGGTACGTCCCCGCGCCGGCGAGCCCGAGCGCGCCCACCGCCAGCCAGCGGGTGCGCTGCCCGAGCGCGAGAAAGGCGATCGGGGGTGCGAGTACCGACGCGAGCGCCACGATGAACGCGGAGCGCGAGGGCGTGGTGGACACGAGGCCGACGTTCTGGGTCGCGAACCCGACGGCGAGGAGGCCGGTGAGGAGCAAGGCCCCGCCCAGCTCGCCGCGCGAGGGACTCGGCGAGAACGTCGTCCCGGGGGTGAGCGCCAGCGCGCCGAGGGCGAAGCGCACAGTGACGAAGGCGAGCGGCGTGGCGTAGCTGAGCGCGGCCTTCACGGCCACGAAGCTCACCCCCCAGATCGCCGTGGCGCCGAGCAGCAGCGCGTCCGCCTGGCGCCGGGTCACACCGGCGCGTCCAACGCCTCGCGCACCACGCGCGCCAGCTCATCGCGCGTGAAGGGCTTCTGGATGAAGGGGCGGTCGACGGCTTCGTCCGCATAGCCGGACATGTAGACCACCCGCACGTCGGAGAGCCGCTCGGTGAGCCGGCGCACCAGCTCGCGGCCGCTCATCTCCGGCATCACCACGTCGGTGAGGAGCAGGTGGATGGCCCCGTCGTGTTGCTCCGCGAGCTGCAGGGCCGCCGTGCCGCTGGCGGCGACGAGGACGCGGTATCCCGCCTGCTCGAGGATCTTCCGCGCCAGAATGCGAACCAGCGGCTCATCTTCGACGACCAGCACCGTCTCGGTCCCCCCGGCCGGAGCGGCTGCGGGAGGCGCACGGTCAGCGGCCGCCTCCGGCTCGGGGCTGCACGGCAGGAAGATACGGAACGTCGTACCGCGCCCCGGCCCGCTGTCGACGGCGATGTGGCCGCCGCTTTGGTGCACGATGCCGTACACCGTGGCGAGGCCCAGCCCGGTGCCCTTGCCGCGCGCCTTGGTGGTGAAGAACGGCTCGAACATGTGTGCTGCGGTCTCCCTGTCCATCCCGACTCCGGTGTCCGTCACGCTGAGCATGACGTAACGTCCGGAGGGCACGTCCGGAGCCGGTGGGTCCAGCGCCCCCGGGAGCTCGACGTCGGCCGTTTCGATGGCCAGTCTCCCACCCCGCGGCATGGCGTCTCGGGCGTTCAGCGCCAGGTTCACCAGCACCTGTTCCATCTGTCCGGCGTCGACCCGCACCGTGCCCAGCTCTGGACCGAGGGCGGTCGTCAGCTCGACGTCCTCGCCGATCATCCGGCGCAGCAGCTTGCCCAGGTCTCCCACGAGGCGATTGAGGTCGAGGACGGTCGGCTGGAGCACCTGGCGCGCGCTGAAGGCGAGGAGCCGGCGAATCAGATCCCTGGCGTGCTCGGACGCGTCCCGGATGATCTCCAGTTCCTCCCGGGGCTTGGCACCCGGCGGGACGTCGAGCATCAGGAGCTCGACCGAGCCGATGATCGCGGTCAGCACGTTGTTGAAGTCGTGGGCCACTCCGCCGGCGAGCCGGCCCACGGCTTCCATCTTCTGCGCTCGGCCTAGCGCCTCCTCCAACCGGCGCCGCTCGCGCCATACGGCGGCGCCCTCGACCGCCCGGACGACGGCGGGCGCGAGGCGCTGCAGCCGGTCTTTCATGATGTAATCGGTCGCCCCGGCCTGCATCGCCGCCACCGCCGTGTCTTCCCCCACGCTGCCGGAGACCACGATGAACGGCACGTCCTGCGCCCGCTCCCGGAGCTGGGCGAGCGCACTCGGCGCGTCGAAGCTCGGCATTGAGTAATCGCAGAGTACGATGTCCCACGGCTGCCGCTCCAGCGCCGCGCGCATCGCTTCGGCGGTGTCGACCCGCTCGGGCAGGGGCTCGAGGCCGCCCTGGCGGAGGGCGCGGACCACGAGCTCCGCGTCGGCCGTCGAGTCTTCCACGATGAGCACCCGCAGGGGGGATGGGGTCACGGCGTTCAAGCTCGGGGCGCAGGCGCGACTTTGCAATGGACAGTGCGGCGTCAGGCCAGGTCCTGCAGGTAGCCTCCCGTCGTCGATTCCGGAAGGCGCGCCACGTCCTCCGGGGTCCCCTGGGCCACGACGCGCCCACCCGCGCCGCCCGCGCCGGGGCCCAGGTCGATGACCCAGTCGGCGCGCTTGATGACGTCCAGGTGGTGCTCGATGACGAGCACGGTGTGCCCGGCGTCAACCAGCCGGTCGAGCACGCGGCACAAGGTGCGTACGTCGTCGAGGTGCAGGCCCGTCGTCGGCTCGTCCAGGATGTAGAGCTTGCGGCCGCCCCGCCTCGCCCCGCCCTGCGCCAGCTCGCGCGCGATCTTGAGGCGCTGCGCCTCGCCCCCCGACAGCGTCGTGGCGGGCTGGCCCAGGCGCAGATACCCGAGCCCCACCTGCTGCAGATGCCACAGGGCTCGCGCGAGGCGGGGGCGGCGGCGGAACCGCTCGAGCGCCTGGTCCACCGTCCACCCGAGGACGTCCTCGATCGAGCGGCCCTGGACTTTCACCTCGAGGATCTCCTTCTTGAACCGCTTCCCCTGGCACACGTCGCACGGGACGAACACGTTCGCGAGGAACACCATCTCGACGAGCACGTGACCCGCGCCCTCGCACGCCTCGCAGCGGCCGCCCGCGACGTTGAAGGAGAAAGCGCTCGGCGCATAGCCGCGGGCGCGCGCCAGCGGCTCGGCGGCGAACAGGGCGCGCAGCTCGTCGAACGCCTTGATGTAGGTGACGGGGTTCGAGCGCGGGGTACGGCCGATCGGCGCCTGATCGATCAGCACGACGTCGCTGATCGCCTCCCAGCCTTCGAGGGCCCGCACCTCGCCCACCGGCTCGCCGAGGTGCTGCTTCGCGCTGTGAGCGCCCGTGAGCCGGGCCTCGAGCTGGCGGTAGAGGACGTCGTGGACCAGCGTCGACTTCCCCGAGCCCGAGACGCCCGTGACCGCCGTGAGCGTGCCGAGCGGCACGCGAACGTCCACCCCCGTGAGATTGTGCAGGCGCGCTCCGGTGACCGTCAGCCAGCCGCGCGCGGGGCGGCGGGCCGACGGCACGCCGATGCGCTTCTCCCCGGAGAGATACTGGCCCGTGAGGGTCCCGGCCATGCGGACGCTCGCCGCCGCCCCCTGGTAGACGAGCTGCCCACCGGCCTCGCCGCTCCCGGGGCCGAGCTCGATCATCCAGTCGGCGGCGCGCATGGCCGCCGGGTCGTGCTCCACGACCACCACCGTGTTGCCGGCGTCCGCGAGGCGGCGCAACAGGCCCAGCAGGCGGTCGATGTCGGACGGGTGCAGGCCGATGGACGGCTCGTCGAGGACGTACACCGTGTCCACGAGATGCGCGCCGAGGGCGTTCGACAGGGCGATGCGCTGGGCCTCGCCGCCCGAGAGGGTGCGCGTCAGGCGGTCGAGCGTGAGGTAGCCGAGGCCCACGTCGGTCACGAACGACAGCCGCGCACCGAGCTCCGCGAGCAGGTGCGCGGCCACCGCCTGCTGGAACGGCGTCAGCTCGAGTCGGGCCACCCAGTCGCGCACCGCGCCGGCCGTCAGGCCGGCGACTTCCGCAATCGTCTTGCCGCCCACCGAGACCGCGAGCGCCTCGGGCTTGAGCCGTGCGCCGCCGCAGGCGGGGCAGACCTGCGCCAGCTGATACTGCCGCAGGAACACGCGGATGTACTGCTTGTAGCGCTTCGCCTCGAGGCGCTGCAGGAACGGAAACATCCCGAGGAAGCGGCCGCTCGCCCCGTGGAGCAGGAAGTGGCGGTCGCGCTCGGGGAGGCTGCGCCACGGCGCGTCGAACGGGATGTCCCGGGCACGTGCGACCTCCCGCAGGATGCGACGCCGCCCTTCGTAGCGCGGTTTGGTCCACGGATCGAGGGCGCCTTGGGCGAGCGGGCGCCGCGGGTCGGGGACGATGAGCGACTCGTCGTACTCGAGCACGGCGCCGAAGCCGTTGCAGCCCGGGCAGGCGCCGCGCGGGTTGTTGAACGAGAAGAGGATCGGGGACGGCGCGGGCGCCGACGTGCCGCACCGCGAGCACGTCGGGTGCTCGGAGAAGCGCCGGCGGCCGCCATTGTCGAGCGCCACCGCTACCCCCTCGCCCTCGTTGAAGGCCGTCGCGATCGCGTCGGCCAGCCGGCCCCGACTCGCCTGCGCCGCCGCGACCCGGTCCACCAGCACCAGTACCTCCGTCGCGCCCCGCAGGCGCAGCTCGGCATCGGGTTCGTCCAGCCGCATCACGGCCCCGTCGAGCTGGGCGCGCACGAACCCGGCGGCCCGCAGCTGGGCGGCTACCTCCACGTCCGGGCGGTGCGCGGAGGCGGGGAGGGGGAACGCGACGACAATTGCGGATTGTGGATTCCGGATTGCGGATTGGACCGACGCTGCGTTCGTCGACTCCGCAATCCGCAATCCGCAATCCGCAATCAATTCGTCCACCACCTCCTGCACCGTATCCGCCCTCACCTCGTGCCCGCACCGCACGCAGTGCTGCGTCCCGACGCGGGCCCACAGGAGCCTCAGGTAGTCGTAGATCTCCGTGGCGGTGCCGACGGTCGAGCGGCTGCTCGTCGTCGGGTTCTTCTGCTCGATCGCCACCGCCGGCGAGATGCCCTCGATCGCGTCCACCAGGGGCTTCGGCATCCGTTCGAGGAATTGCTTGGCGTACGTGGAAAGCGACTCGATGTACCGGCGTTGACCTTCGGCGTATAGGGTGTCGAAGGCGAGCGTGCTCTTCCCTGACCCGGACGGCCCCGTGATCACGGTGAGCGCGCGCCGCGGCAGCTCGACGGTGATCCCCTTGAGATTGTGCTGCCGCGCGTTGCGGATGATGAGCCGGTCTGGGGACGACGGCATAACCTGGGAAAATAACAGGTGCTGGGGACTAGGTGCTGGGTGCTAGGGGGACCATCAGCACCTGGCACCTAGCACCCAGCACCTGTAGTTTCGCCCCAACCCATGGCGCTCGCCCTAACGCCGCGTCTGCTTCGCCGCGGGCTGGAGCTGTTCGCCGCCATCTCCCTCGTCGGCGTCGTCGTGGTCCTCGTCTTTTTCGGCGAGGACATCCACGCCTTCCTCTCGGCGCTGGCGCACCTGCGGTGGGGCTGGATCGTCGTCGGCCTCGGGCTCGCCTCGATGGATTGGATCGGCGGCGGCACCCGACTGTGGGTCGTGGCCCGGCACGTTCACCCGGGCGTGCGGTGGAGGGCGATGGTCGTCGCGGGCGGCATGAGCGCCTGGGCCGCCTACCTCACACCGTTCCAGACCGGCGCGGGGCCCACGATGATGTGGGTGATGCGTCGTTCGGGCGTGCGGCTGCCGGAGGCGGTGACGTCCACGTTCATGACCTTCGTGGCCACGGTCGCCTTCTTCGCGCTCGCGGGCCCGCTCGCCATCTCCCTCGGTGCCGGCAAGTCGCTGGCGGAGCACAACGTGGTGCTGGGCATCACGTACTACGACTTGTTCCGCACCAGCCTCACGATCTTTGGCATCCTGGGCGTGCTGATGCTCATCGCCATGGCGTTCCCGGTGTGGCTGCGCGACGCCGTGCACTGGCTGGCGACGCGGCTCGAGCGGCGCAGCCATCGGGTCGCGGAGCGGATCGAGCACCTCCGCGCGGGGATCGACCGGGCACACGAGTGCATGGTCGCATTCGGCAGCTCGAAGGGCTGGGTGGCCTTGTGCTGGGCGGTGCTCTTGTCCGGGCCCTCGCACGCGAACAAGCTGCTCGCCGGATACGTCGCGCTGCGCGCCCTCGGCCTCCATGCCAATTTCGTCGACATCCTACTGCTCCAGACGTTCATCACCTTTCTCCTCTACTTCGCCCCGACCCCCGGGTCATCCGGTCTCGCCGAGCTGCTCTCCGCGGCGGTGATGAAGATCTACGTGCAACCTGGCGAGTTGCCCACGTACACGCTCATGTGGCGCTTCATTAACAGCTACGCGACGGTGATCGTGGGGTCGCTCTTGTTCTGGTATTGGCTCAAGCGGGGCCTGGTCGGGCGCGAGGAGGCGGTCGCAGCGGACACGCGGGCGTGACGCCGCGGCGTCACGTAACCCGTGTTTCCTTGCGCGGTTACAAAGCCGGGCGTAGCTTGCGAAGCAATGTCGCGGCTAGAATTCGGTGGCGCGAAGTTCACCATCCCGGTCGGGGAGGTGGCGCTCGGCAGCGATGCATCGTGCGCCGTTGTCCTCACGGGCGTTGGGATCCTGCCGCGACACGCCCTGCTCCAAGGGGAGAGCGACGGACAGGTGATCATCCGCAAGGCGACGCCGGCGGCGGAGCTGCTCATCAACGGCGTCCGCCTGGGAGCCGAGCCGACCCCCCTCCTGCACGGCGACAAGGTCGATGTTGGGAGCCTCGAACTGACCTTCGTGGACGAGAGCCGCTCGGGCAGTACGCGGTTCGTGGAGAGAGCGCAGGTGCCTGGGGCGCCGGTGCGGCCCGGCGGCTCGCCCGCCGTGACGGCGAACACCGGTGGGCGAATCGTGAGTCTCACCGACGGGCGCGAGTACCTGGTCACGGCGCCGCCGCTGGTTTTCGGGCGGGACGCGGGGTGCGACGTAGTGGTTGCCGGCAAGGATGTCTCGCGGCGGCATGCCGAAATCGTGCTGACGCCGAAGGGGTATCTGCTGGTGGACTCGAGCACGAACGGCACGTTCGTGAACGAGGAGCAGGTCCAGGGCCAGCGGATGCTCCAGCGGGCCGACGTGATCCGGATCGGGGACGAAACCTTTCGCTTCCACGCCGACGTGCCGCCCCGCGCGGCGGCCTCCGCAGCGCCTCCTCCCGGCGCGGCGGAGCGCCTCGAGCACGGCGGGCACGGCCTGGAGGCGGTGCCGCGCGGCCCCGGTCCGCTCGCCAGCTTCCTGTTGAAGAGCGGCGCGCTCGAGGGCCAGCGGCTCCAGGTGTGGACGCCGGTGGTGAACATCGGACGCGCCGACTACAACGACCTCATGCTCCCGGATGCGTCCGTCTCCACCGCCCACGCGAAACTCCAGCGCCGCGAAGGCATTTGGGTAATCGTCGACCTCGACTCGACCAACGGTACGTTCGTGGACGGCGAGCGGGTCAAGGGGGAGAGTCCGCTGGCGCCGGGCACGATCGTGCGCTTCGGTACAGTGGACGTGGTGTTCGATCCGATGGACGACCTGCACGGCGTTGCGCTGGGCGGCGGCACGAAGGTGCTGGGGACGGCGCAGCCCGCGCCGGTGCCGCACAAGGCCGCTCCGCCGCCAAGGCCGGAGCCGCGGGCGAGGAGCCCGGGGTCGGTCCCGACCCGGCCCCGCGCGAAGCGGCCCGTGGCGCGGCAGGCGGAGAAGAAAGGGAAGGGCTGCGGGGCGAGCGCCGCGGCGCTCCTCCTTGTCGCGGCGGGGGTCGTGGCCTTTCACCGGCTGCTCGCCTAGCAGCGCGCCGTGCATATCACCTGCGCCGGCCGCACTGACGTCGGTATCATCCGCTCCGGGAACGAGGACAACTACCTCATGGTCCCGGACCGCGGGATTTTCGTGGTGGCCGATGGGATGGGGGGTCATGCGGCGGGCGAGGTGGCGAGCGAGATGGCGGTGCGCGTTGTGGCGCGCGAGCTCGGCTCCCTGAAGGGTTTGTCGGACGACCAGGTGGCCGACCGGATGCGCCTGGCGATCCGCGCGGCGAACGGCGCCATCTTCGACCGGACCCTCACCGAGCACGACAAGCGGGGCATGGGGACCACGGTCACGACGCTGGTCCTGTACGACACCCGCTTCCTGATCGGCCAGGTGGGCGACAGCAGGGCGTACCTGTTCCGCGACGGGAAGTTGATCCAGCTCACCAAAGACCATTCCTACGTGCAGGAGCAGGTGGACGCCGGCTACCTGACTCCCGAGCAGGCCCGGTCACACCCGTACAGCAACGTGATCACCCGCTGCGTGGGCGCCAACAGCGAGGTGATGCCGGACATCTACCTCGGGACCGCGAAGCCGAAGGATGTATTCCTGCTCGCCTCAGACGGCCTCACGGGGATGCTGGAGGACCGCCAGCTGGCCGAGCTGCTCGCGCCGACCCGCATGCCGCAGGAGCAGGTGGACGAGCTCATCGCCGAAGCGAACCGTCACGGCGGGCTCGACAACATCACGGCGATCATCGTGCGGGTCGATGCGGTGGATGCGGTGGTCGCCGACGCGACGCAGATCACACAGACGGGGGCGAGGCCGCGGTGAGACGGGTGTTAGGTCTTGGGTGCTAGGTGCTAGGGATGCACTCCCGACACCTAGCACCTAGGACCTAGCACCTGTAGTACTTAGCCCGCCCACGCCGCCACCGCCTCTCGCGGCAGCATCACCAGCTCCGCGATCCGTTTCGCCTCCACGCGCGCCTCGCCCAGCACGAACACCCGCAGCCGCCGGGCCGAGCGGTACAGCTCCGCGGCCACCCGCGGCAGGCCGAGGTGTGCCGCGGCCTCCGCGCCGGCGAGGTGGGTCACGGAGCCATCGCGCTTCACGAGCGGCAGATCGAGCGCGAGCATGTCGGGCTTCGCGGGGAAATCCAGGAACAGCGCGCCGGGCTCCAGGCCCACGTCGCGCGCCAAGCGATCTTCGACCCGCTCCACCAGGCCGGGATCGTCCGCGGGCCAGGAGGGCGTGTCGGCGGGAAGGGCCGTGGCCGCCAGGTCGAGCGCGCGCTTCGCCAGCCGGCGCTCGCGCAGCCCCCGCGCGAGGCCCGTCGTATCCTGCTGCATCAGCTCGTGGATCAGCCCGTCGTCCGTCGCCACCGCCACGGCCTCCGCGTCGAGCCGATCCCCGGCGATCGCGCGCCGCACCAAGCGCTTGAACATGGCGGTCGCGCTCCGGACGGCGTGGTGCCAGTACACGTTGCGGTACATCTGGTACTTCGCGAACAACAGCGACTCGAGCGACGCGAGCCCCTTCTCGTGCAGGGCGACCGTCGGGCGGCCGTCCGCGCCCGGTGCGACGGTGAGCGACGTGAGCAGCCGGTCCACGTCGATCACGCCGTACGGCACGCCGCACATCCAGGCATCCCGGGAGAGGTAGTCGAGCTTGTCCACGTCGAGCGAGCCGGACACGAGGCCCGCGAGCGGCGCCTCGCTCCGGCCCTGGATCAGGGCGAGCAGCTCGGCCGCGGGTGCGCCGAGCCGCGCCAGCTGCTCGGCGAGCTCGCCGTGCAACAGCCGGCGCTCCGCGAGCCGCTCGTGGTGCGGGAGGCCCGCCTCCTCGAGCGCGTGGGAGAACGGGTAGTGTCCGATGTCGTGCAGCAGCGCCGCCAGCTTGTGGCGCGCGCGTTCCGGGCCGTCGAGGCACGCGTCGCTGGCGTCCTCGAGCTGGGCGAGCGCGCGGCGGGCCAGGTGGTAGGCGCCGAGGGCGTGCTCGAAGCGGCTGTGCGTGGCGCCGGGGTAAACCAGAAAGGCGTGCCCCAGCTGGCGGACGTAGCGCAGCCGCTGCACGGCGGGGGTGTCGATCACCGCGAGCGCCTCGGGGTCGAGCCGGATGTTGTTCCACAGCGGGTCGCGGACGACCTCGAAGCCGGTCAACGCGAGGGGCCAGCGTCCCGCACGGCGGCGTGTACCTGGTCTTGGAACTGCTCGAAGTTCTGCCGGAACATCTGGGCGAGCCGCGCCGCCTGCGCGTCGTAGCCCGCGGGATCGCTCCACGTGCCGCGCGGCAACAGGATGCCGTCGGGGACGCCCGGCACGTGGACCGGCACGTCGAGCCCGAACACCGGCTCCGGGGCGGTGGGGACGCGGTCGAGGTTCCCGGCGAGGGCGGCGTGCACCATGGCGCGCGTGAGCGCGAGGCGCATGCGCTGCCCGACGCCGTACGGCCCGCCCGTCCAGCCGGTGTTCACGAGCCAGCACTGCACGCCGTGCTTGGCGATCTTCTCGCCGAGCAGCGCCGCGTACACGTTGGGGTGCAGCGGCAGGAACGGCGCGCCGAAACAGGCGGAGAACGTGGCCTTCGGCTCGGTCACGTCCCGCTCCGTGCCCGCGACCTTGGCCGTGTACCCCGACAGGAAGTGGTACATCGCCTGCGCCGGCGACAGTCGCGCGATCGGAGGCATGACGCCGTAGGCGTCGCACGTCAGGAACACGATGTGCGACGGGTGCCCGGCCATCCCGCCGGGCACATGGTTGGGGATGTAGTGGATCGGGTAGGAGGCACGGGTGTTTTCGGTGATCTCGGCGGACTCGAGGTCGATCACCCGGGTCTCGGGGTCCACGACCACGTTCTCGAGCACGGTGCCGAACATCCGCGTCGTCGCGTAGATCTCGGGCTCGCCCTCGCGCGACAGCCGGATGACCTTCGCGTAGCAGCCCCCCTCGAAGTTGAACACCCCCTGGTCGCTCCAGCCGTGCTCGTCGTCGCCGATGAGCGCGCGCTCGGGGTCGGCGGAGAGGGTGGTCTTGCCGGTGCCGGAGAGGCCGAAGAACAGCGCCACGTCGCCCGCTTCGCCGAGGTTGGCGGAGCAGTGCATCGATAGCACGCCGCGCTTCGGGAGCAGGTAGTTGAGGATCGAGAAGATCGACTTCTTCATCTCGCCCGCGTAGCGCGTGCCGCCGATCAGGATCGTCCGCGTGCCGAAGTGAATCGCGATGAAGGTCCCCGAACGCGTGCCGTGGACAGCGGGGTCGGCGTTCAGCTCGGGCGCGTGGAGCACCTGCCAGGCGGGCGTGAACGTCTCGAGGGTGGACGCGGTGGGGCGGAGGAACATGTTGTACACGAACAGCGCGTGCCAGGCGTTCGGCGTCACGAACCGGATGCCGATGCGGTGGTTGGGGTCCGCCCCGGCGAACAGGTCGCGCACGAACAGGTCCCGCTCGTTCAGGTGGCGGATCACGTCGGCGTGCAGTCGCTCGAAGTGCGCCGGCGCCAGGGGCTGGTTCACGCGGCCCCACCAGACGTCGCCCTCCGACGCCGGCTCCCGCACGAGGAACTTGTCGTTGGGGCTGCGGCCGGTGTGCGGGGCCGTGACGGCGCAGAACGGGCCGCCGTCGACGATGAGGCCCTCGCTGCGCCGCGCGGCGTGCTCGTACAGCGCGGGGGGCCCTAGGTTCCAGTGGACGGCGCTTTTCGGCGCGAGCCCCAGCCCCTCGAGCCCGAGCGCGCGCCGGTCCGTCTCGTGCGCGGCGTGGGTCGCGTGTACGGTCATACGGCGGTTCCCCGGAGGCTCACGCCCGCGGCCGGCGCCCGTGCTCCTGGGCGTCCACCGCCGCGATGACGGCCATGTTCACGATATCGTTCACGTCCGAACCCCGTTGCAGGACGTGGACCGGCTGGGCCATCCCCACCAGGATCGGCCCGATCGCCTGGGCGCCGCCGATGCGGTCCAGCAGCTTGTAGCTGATGTTCGCGGCGTCCAGGTTGGGGAAGATCAGCACGTTCGCCGGGCTGCGCAGTCGCGCGAACGGGTAGCGCCCGGTGAGGATCCGCTCCACGACGGCGGTGTCGGCCTGCATCTCGCCGTCCGCCTGGAGGGCTGGCTCGCGCTCGTGCAGCAGCGTCACGGCCCGCTGCACCTTTTCGGCCTGCGGGTGTCGCACCGAGCCGAAGTTCGAGAACGAGAGCATCGCCACCCGCGGCTCGATTTCCAGGCGGCCGACGAACTCGGCCGTGGCCGACGCGATCTCGGCGAGCGTCTCGGCGTCGGGATCGATGTTCACCGTGCAGTCGGCGAAGAAAAACGTCTGCTGCGCGAACACCAGCATGTAGATCCCGCTCGCGTGCCGACGGCCCGCGTCCAGGCCGATCACCTCGAGCGCGGGCCGGATGGCGTCGGGATAGTTCATCTCGACGCCTGCGACGACCGCATCCGCCTGCCCGGCGCGCAGCATCAGGAGGGCGTGGTACAGGGGGTCCAGCACCAGCAACCGGGCCTCCCGCAGCGTGATCCCCTTGCGGCGCCGCCGCTCCCACAGCTCCTGGGCGAACGTTTCGCGCTGCGGGCTCGTCGTGGGGTTCGCGAGCTGGATCTCCTCCAGCGTGACGCCGGCGTCGTCCGCCTGCCGCCGGATCGCGTCCGGATCGCCGAGCAGAATCGGCTCGGCGATGCCCTCGTCGGCCAGGATGCGCGCCGCCTTGAGGATCCGCGGGTCTTCGCCCTCGGGGAACACGATCCGCCGGGCTTCCTGCTGGGCGCGGGTCGAGAGCCCGCGCATCACCTCGCGCGCGCGGCCCAAGCGCGCGTCGAGCTGAGCGCGGTACTCGTCCACGTCGATCACCCGGCCCGCCACCCCTGAGCCGACCGCCGCCCACGCCACCGCCGGCGCGACCCACAACAGCACGCGCGGGTCGAACGGCTTCGGGATGAGATAATCGGGGCCGAAGCGCAGCCGCTCGAGGCCGTAGGCGCGCATCACCGAGTCGGGGACCTCCTCCTTGGCCAGCGCCGCCAGCGCCCGCGTCGCCGCCATCTCCATCTCCTCGTTGATCTTCTTCGCCCGCACGTCGAGCGCGCCCCGGAAGATGAAGGGGAAGCCCAGCACGTTGTTCACCTGGTTCGGGAAGTCCGAACGGCCTGTGGCGATCACCGCATCGCCGCGCGCCTGCTTGGCCTCTTCCGGCATGATCTCGGGAGTAGGGTTGGCGAGCGCGAACACGATCGGCTGCTTGGCCATCGCCTTGAGCATGTCTCCCGACACGATGCCCGCCACGGAGAGCCCGACGAACACGTCCGCGTCCTCGAACGCGTCGGCGAGCGTCCGGGCTTTCGTGCGCACCGCAAAACGGCTCTTGTAGCGGTCGAGATCGGCGCGCTCGGTGTGCAGCACGCCCTCGTGGTCGCACATCACGATCTGCTCGCGTCGTACGCCCAGCCGGACGTAGTGCTCCGCGGTGGCCAGCGCGGCCGCGCCCGCCCCCGCAAACACCACCCTGATCTGGCCGACGTCCTTCCCGACCACGTCCAGGGCGTTGAGCAGCGCCGCGCCCGAAATGATGGCGGTCCCGTGTTGGTCGTCGTGGAAGACGGGAATGGACAGGGTCTCGCGCAACTCTTCTTCGATGTGGAAGCAATCGGGGGAGCGGATGTCTTCGAGGTTGATGCCGCCGACGGTGGGCTCGAGCAGTTGGCAGAACCGGATCACGTCCTCGGGGTTCTCCGAAGCCACCTCCAGGTCGAACACGTCGATATCGGCGAACGCCTTGAACAGGATCCCCTTGCCTTCCATCACCGGCTTCCCGGCGAGCGGACCGATGTTCCCGAGTCCGAGGACGGCTGTGCCGTTCGTGACGACGGCGACCAGATTGCCCTTGGCCGTGTAGGTGTAGGCTTCGTCCGGCCGGCCGGCGATCTCCCGGCAAGGCTCCGCCACCCCCGGCGTGTAGGCGAGCGACAGGTCGCGTTGGTTCTTGAAGGGCTTGGTCGGCGAGACCTGGATCTTCCCAGGGCGGCCCTGCGCGTGGTAATCGAGGGCCTCCTGGCGGCGGATCGACATCGATGAGCCAAGTCCTTTTTTGTGAACGACTTATGCTATCGGGGCCAGCGCGGGCTGTCAAGGCGGCCGTGGAAGTATCGTCGCCCGTGTGTGATACAGCACCTCCACGGTCCGCCGATCCTGCTCGGTGGGAAGGTCGACCACGAGTGGCTGGCTCCCGGTGGGCCCCCACATGATGTCGCCCGGCGCGGGGCTGTGCTGGAGCAGACCCAGGGCGTGGCCGAGCTCGTGGATGGCGGTACGCCGCATGCACGCGGCGACCTGCGCTCCTGTTCCCGAGAGCACCCATAGCTCGATCTCAATGGGCCCGGTGTAACGTCCGGCCGGGTCCACGGCTGGGAACGACGTGCTTCCCGTACAGGCATACACGTGGCTGGTGTCGGGTGCGACGTCAGGCGGCGCGCCGTTCCTCCACCTCACGATCACATCCGCGATGGCCGAATCGGCGACGAGCGCTCCGCTGAATTCGCCATACAGGAAGAGCCCCGCCCATGCGTCCACCGCCCGCTGCACCAGGAATCGCAGGTTCCCGGCCGGTTCGGCGTAGAAGCGCACCCGCGGCCGCCCGGCCGGCCAATGGAACACGTCGCCTGCGAAGTCGAACGGGTACGTGCCGGCACGCGAAGGCGGTGTCGGCTCGCTGCAGCCGAGCGCCAGCAGGCCGGCGAGGACGGCGCGGTTCACGGGGCGGTGCGCCCGGCGCGCACGGCCAACGCAATCCGATGCACGGTGCGTGACGAGGTGAATCCCTGCTGGCGCAGCCCTGGCGTGATGAACTGGTGCACGTCGTAGCGGGCCTCGACGCCGAACCCCCACCGCCCGGCCCGCGCGCCGGGCGGTGCGTACGACAGGGCGGCACCGCCCAGCGCGAACACCCCGCCCGCGCCGGAGCGGAAGATGCCGCTTCGCTCGCTCGGGAAGTACTTGAGCCCGCCCACGCTCACGCGGCACGACAGCCCGGCCGTCACAGGCTGGCGGACGCCGACCTGCATGCTGAGGGTAGCAACCGTGCCCAGCCCCACGGTCGGGCCGTCCCCGTCGTGGCGGTCGAGCCCGCTCGTGGAGAAGTCGATTACGGCTTCAGCGGACCGCCCACCCCCCCGGGCCAGCCCTGGCTCGAGCGGGGTCGCCGCGGTCAGAGCGAGCGCGGGCGCCAGCGCCGGGCGCACGTCCACCGTCGTGACGACCGAGTCGTGGACGAGGGCGGAGGTGTAGCGGAGGCCGAGCGATGGCTGGAGGGAGAGCTGGCCGGACAGGCGGACCGGGGGACTGGCGGACAGAAGGAGCCCCGCCAGCATACGGTATCTGACCGCCCGTCCGCCTGTCCGCCAGACCGCCTGTCGCTTGCTCACCGGGCGCGGAATATAGGGTGCCGCAACCCTCCTCAGAACTCCGCCGTTATTCTCGCAACGAAATTGCGTCCCACCGAGGCCGCGGCTCCGGGGAGCGCCAGCTACAGGAGGGCGGTGCAGAGCCAGGCGATCCGGACGCTGCGGGCGTAGCGGCGCATCGGCTACGGCATTCCCTTCGGTCCGGCCGCCGTTCCGTCTCTCACGCGACCACTTTTCCCTTGTCGCCTAGACCGAACTTGCGCAGCACGCCCGCTACGACCAGCAGGAAGGCGTACATGCAGACGATGAGCGGGCCCGTGGGCAGGTCCGCTTTGAACGACACCCACAGGCCGAGCAGTGATGCGAGGGCGCCCGAGCCCCAGGAGATATAGGCGAGCTTCCGCAGGTCGCGTGTGAAGAGGAACGCAATCACCGCGGGCACGACGAGGAAGCTGAACACCATCAGCACGCCGGCCACGGGCACGGCGAGCGTAATCACCACGCCGAACGAAAGATAAAACCAGAAGTCCCACCACCTAACCTTCCACCCCTGCCGCTCGGCCTCCTCAGGATGGAAGGAAATCGTCAGGAAGCGGTGTCGCAGGGCGTAGTGGAAGACGCCGAGCGCGGCGTACGCCGCGGCGAGCTTCACAATGGTGGGCTTGAAGTTCACCCACAGGATGCTGCCGGTGAGGGTCTTCTCGATGGCCTCCCCGCCTCCTGGCACTTTGTTGGCGACGAGCACCGCCGCGGCCGAGGCGACCACGTACACGATGCCGATGAACGCCTCCTGCGGCACTCGCTGCTCCTCCCTGCGGGAGGTCCGCGTGAGCGCGAACAGCAGCGCGCCGACGGCGGTCGCGAGCAGGGCGAACGCGTACGCCCAGGTCGAGTCGGCCTCGACGTGGATCAGGAGGGCAGACAGGCTGCCGAGGGCCGCCATCTGGGCGAGTGAGAGATCAACGAAGATGACTTCGCGCGCGATCACGTGGAGTCCGAGGTAGGAGAGCATCGCCACGAGCACGACGCACGCCACGAACGGTGGGATCATCAGCTGGAGACCGGTCACGCTTCCTCCATTCCGTCAATTGGCCGCGGTGCCCGTGCCGAACGCGCGGACGAGCTCCGTGACCCACAGGTTCATGAGGTCGAAGTAGGTGTCGATGCCGGCTCGGCCCCCGGTGTTAGACGGTACGATCACGGCCTTCGCCCCGGTGCGCTGGGCCACCTCGAGCACCTGGTTGCGATCGTAGTAGTTGGTCGAGAGCAACACCTGGATGTGCCTCTCCCGCATCGCGTTGATGATCTCGAGGACGTGACCGGGGGTGGGCGGGATGCCGGGCTTCGGCTCGATGTAGTCGAAGCAGGGAAGCCCGTACTGGCGCGAGAAGTAGTCCCACTCCTTGTGATAACAGGCGACTGTCTTCCCCCGGAACGGCATCGCCTGTTTGAGCCAGCCGCCGAGCCGATTCGTGAGCGGCGCGCCCTGGTACTGCTTGGAGGTGAGGAAGTCGAAGAGTTTGCCCTGCCGGTCGAGGTCAGCGAGGGTCTGACCGCCCAGCAACCCCACCAGCTCCTCGCCGAACAGGGCGTGGTAGACACGCTCCTCGAAGTCCTTCTCGCGCGCCGTGAAGTAGTCGGCGCTTTCGGGAGATACGCGCTTCAATCCGGTGAGAATGTTGCGCGCAATCTGGACCGCGTTCAGGGGGTCCGTCCAGATGTGCGGGTTCCCGTACACGTGGATATCGCCCTGGGCGCGGGAAAACGCCGTCGGCACGTCGAGCAGGTCGAGTCCGGCGTAGGCAGCGACGTACCCCGGGCCGCCTTCCGTCACCTTGGGGTTGCTCGCCTTGTCGAGCAGCGCGGGGACCCAGAGCTCGAGATCGAGCCCGGTCGTGACGAACACGTCCGCCGCCGCGAGCATAGGCACGAAGCTCGGCTTGGGCTGGACATAATGGGGGTTCTCGTCGCCCACGGCGATGGAGTTGACGACGCCGCGGTCGCCCACGATCTCGCGGGCGATAGCGGCATAGGTAGTGAGTGATGTGACCACCTTCACGGGTGCGGGCGGGGGGGTGGCGCCGTGCAGGGCTAGAAAAAGCGGAACGAGTGGCAACATGTCAGTACGTCTCGTGTTTGTGTGGTCCGATCGCCCAAACCGCCTGGAGGGCGAACTGGTGGCTCGTGGCGGCGAGCGGCGATCTCTCGTAGCGGTACTGCGCGCGCAGGAAGACCCATTCGCTCTCCCACCAGGTCAGCGAGGGGATCACCTGGCGGGTGACGCCGCCGTCCGCAGGGGACTCGACGTAGTCGTAGCGCGCCCCGGCGATCCAGCGCTGGTCGAGCTTGAAGGTCGTGCTGACGTAGCCACCCAGCCGGGTCGGGCCGGTGCCCGCGATCTCCTTGCGCAGGGCGAACAGCTCGCCCCGCAGGGTCCATTCGCGGTACATCGCGCGGGCCGGTGGGCGCCAGGTGAGCCGC
>WNFU01002903.1_pt1 | contig 41477 bp, 36 predicted proteins | sample 5400121 | NCBI WGS metagenome assembly WNFU01 (sample SAMN13153360, study PRJNA577476) | soil metagenome | isolation source: 100 cm soil or saprolite under grassland replicate 1 | place: USA:California | collected 2016-06-15
ATCGAGAAAGCGCGCAGCGGGGAGAAATGGGCAATCCCGCAGGGCGGCGACCAACTCAACGACGCGGTATATGTCGGCGATGTGGCGCGTTCGGTTTATCTCGCCATCAAGGCGTCGACGCCGAGAGATTGGACTTTCAACATCGGGACGGGCAGAGCTTGGACGCCGAGAGATTTTCTCAATGCCGCGGCAAAGCTTTTTCCTGATCATCGAATCGAGCTCGGCCCGGGTCCGAGCAAGCTTGGACGCAGCAAACAAAGTTACTGTGTCTTCGACATTTCCGCCGCGAAAAAGAACATTGGTTATGAGCCGGCGTATGATGTCGAACGGGGCGTGCGCGATTACGTGGCGACGCTCGAGCGGCTGGGACGATGATATTCAGTGGTTCAGCGTGAGCGGAACTGTAGGGGCGACCGGCCGGTCGCCCTACACACGGACAGATAATGTAGAATAAATTTGATGAATTTCGATGAGTGGAAAATACGTGCAATAAATTAGCCACGGAGGAAAAATGGCAGACGGGACTAAGGGAACACCGGAAGTCTGGGCTGCGGGGATCGGCCGCAAGAGCAACGCGCAGTACGGCTCCGACCTGATGGTCGAAATGTTGCGCGAGCTGGGCATCAAATACATCGCGCTCAATCCTGGCGCGAGCTATCGCGGCTTGCACGATTCGATGGTGAACTTCGAATCGGGCAAGGGGCCGGAGCTCATCATGTGCACCCACGAAGAGATCGCCGTGGCGCTTGCCAACGGCTACGCGCGCGCGACCGGTGAGATCATGGCGACAGGTTTACACAACATCGTCGGTCTTCAGCACGCCAGTATGGCGATCTTCAACGCCTGGTGTGACCGCACACCGATTCTCAATCTGGGCGGCGGCGGGCCGCAGGATACGACCAATCGGCGCTCGACCGACTGGGTGCACACGGCTTTAGTTCAAGGCAACGCGGTGCGCGAGTATGTGAAGTTTGACGACCAGCCGAACTCGGTTGACGCCGTCGCGGAATCTTTTCTGAAAGCTTATCGCATTGCCATGACCGAACCGAAGGGGCCGGTCTACGTCTGCCTCGATACCGACGTTCAGGAAGCCAAAATCGATAAACCGATGGTCGTGCCCCACGCGCAATTTTTCCGCCCGCCTGCGGGGCCGGGAGCCAATCCCGAAGCGCTGCGCAATGCTTCGCGATTGTTGGCTGAAGCGCAGTGGCCCGTGATCGTTGCCGGCGAAGTGGGGCGCAATCCGAAGGCTCTCCCGCCTATGCTTGATCTGGTGGAAGCGCTCGGCGCGGCCGTCGTAGACTCTGACGGGCGATACGCGTTTCCAAGCACGCATCCATTGAATTTGACCACCGCGCGCGAAGAGGCGCTGCGTGGCGCCGATGTCGTGCTGGCGTTGGATGTTCCGAGCTTGGGCGTGCCCCTCGGGCCATCGGTCCGCGAACGCGGCAACTTCGCGCCGGTAATTTCACCAAGCTGTAAAGTCATTCACATTACCTTGCTCGATCTCGAACGGCAGAGCTGGGTGAGTGACAACATGTGGCTGTTGCCCGTCCATGTTCCGATCGCAGCGGACAGCTCAGTCGTCTTACCGCAATTGCTCGAGCAGGTGCGCGAGCGCCTGGGAGCGAACACGCATTCATCACGGCAGGTTGAGGAGCGTCGCGCTAAGATAGAAGCGATCTATCGCGAAGCGCGGAAAAAGAGCGAGGAGTGGATCGCAAAGACGTGGGATGAAAAACCGATCTCGCAGGCGCGCTTCTTCGGCGAAATCAACAAGCGCGTGCAAGGAAAACCCTGGGCCCTGGTCTCCTCGCATGGCCGGCGCTGGCGCGAGGCGATCGATGTTACCGAGCCGGCACATGGCATGGGCGGCGGTCGCGGCGGAGGCGTCGGCTACGGCTTGCCGTCATCCATCGGTGCGGCGCTGGGCTTCAAAGACAGTGGACGCCTGTGCGTCGGCATTGTCGGCGATGGCGATTTTCTAATGACGTCGAATTCGCTCTGGACGGCGGCAAAGTATCAGATTCCGCTGCTAGTCGTGGTACTCAACAATCGATCCTATTACAACGACGAAGAGCACCAGGAGCGCATGGCACGGTGGCGCCAGCGGCCCATTGAAAATAAGGGCATCGGCATCCGGATCGAAGAGCCCGCGCCCGATTTGGCGGCTATCGCTCGGGCATTGCACGTAGCCGGTTTTGGTCCGATCACCGAACCCGATCAGCTCGGGCCAACGTTGGACAAAGCGATCGAAATCGTTGAAAGCAGGAGGCCGGCGGTGGTAGATGTTGTCACGCAGCCGCGCTAGTGATGACAGCTGTTTGACGATTTTTTTTTGCCGATTTCAAACTCTCGCTTCGCCAGAAGCGAGAGCATACCTTAGCCGTTTCTTAGCGGGCTCTTGCCTCACGTCATCCTTGCCAAATCCCGACATAAGTCCTGCGTTACCCTAAACGAACTGCGTCGTCATCCCGGCCGACGCGGCGAGTATAGGTGGAAGCCGCGGATCCCTGAATTTAGGCGTTCGGACACGAAGTTTGCCTTCTGAAAAAGCGAGAACCGAGTCCAAAAAATTTACCTTGCTACGATTCTTGCAGTCTCCCAACGACTCATCGCCTCAGGGATGCATGGTTGATTTAAACCGAGGTTCCGTTTTTTCATTGCCATCGTTTTATACCAGTTCGTAAGCCTTTTGCCTGTTCGTATTTGTCTCGACTCAGCGATTCTGTGCATCAGCCGCAGTGCCTCGCAAAATTTGTCCGCCCGTACTGTTAGAGACATTCGACCGCTTTCAAGGACACCGTTGCTTTCTTTGTCACAACTTGTTGAAGGGATCGACCGAACTACCCTTGGCACGTCAGTTGCGCAACTGGACGAGGATCTCTCTCCGATAAGGACAAACCGTCTGTGCGATGGGGGCGCAAAGCCGGGGTCAAGGAACTGTCAGCACCTGATCACGGGCTACGACGAAGAAAAAACGTGGCTCCTCCATGGAAAGACCGGGGAATGAGTAGTGACCTCTTCCACGTCTCAACCCGAAAATCCCTTTTCCCTTTCTGATCCCTTCTCGAAATCTCGGCCACGCGTGCAGCGCTCCGCCACTAAGTGCGGCACTCCCAAACCTGTTTTGACCGATCTCTCCAAGATCAATTCGGACGAGGTGTCGTTAACCAAAGGAGGAAAAATGCAAAAGGTTCTTCGATCGATTGTAGTCTTCGGACTCGTCGCGCTGGTCGTGGCGCCGGCCACGGTCGCAGCGCAGCCAACGCGCCACATCATCGGGGTAAAGGATGTCCCTGCCGCCCAGCGGGCGGCGGCCGCGGCACAACTCCGCGTGCTCGACGTGATCCCGCTCATCGATGCCATGGTGGTCGAGGGGCCGGAGCAGGCCGTCCAAGGACTGTCACGAGCGCCGTTTGTCCGGTACATCGAGCCTGACCCACTCGACGCTGTATGGACCCAGGAGGACACCCTGGTTTATGGCGTCTTCAACATCGAGGCGGAGATCGTCTGGGGTGGCTTTCCTAAAGCGACTAGTGTGATCTCCGGTCATGGCGGGGCGGGGATCAACGTCGCCGTCGTCGACACCGGGATCGACTGTGGACACCCGGACTTACAGGGCAACTGCAACTATGGCGTGAGCTATGTTAAGGGCTCCAAACCGTTGGATGACCACGGACACGGCACGCACGTCGCGGGGATCATCGCGGCGCGAGACAACGGGTCCGGCGTAATCGGCGTGGCCCCCGAAGCCACCCTTTACGCCGTGAAAGTGCTGGACGCGAACGGATCTGGGTCGTTCTCAGCGGTTGCGAGTGGCATCGTGTGGGCCGTCAGGAACGGCATGCACGTGATCAACATGAGCCTCGGTAGCTCGTTTTACAGCCAGACCCTCGCGGATGCGGTGAAGGCCGCGTCCGACGCCGGCGTCCTCGTCGTCTCAGCGGCGGGGAACTCGGGCTGCTGCAATACGGTGCTCTACCCCGCGAAGCTGCCGGAGTCGATGGCCATCGCGGCTGTAGATGCGAACGACAAGCGGGCATCGTTCTCCTCCACTGGGTTGGAGGTGGATGTCGCGGCCCCCGGCGTCGCCATCCTCTCGACGGTGCCGACCGGATCGTGCAAGTTGTGCGATCCGAGCGGTTATCGCACGCTGAGCGGGACCTCGATGGCGACTCCACATGTCTCCGGCACCGGGGCACTCCTCATGTCGCGCGGGCTTACGAATCTCGACGCCCGGACGCAGATGAGCGGCACCGCCACAGACTTAGGTTCCCCAGGCTTCGACTTGTTCTACGGGTGGGGCCGCGTCGATGCACTGGCCGCCACGACGAAGACGCCATACTTCCCGCCGACCGGTGACACAACGCCACCAAACGTCGCGTTTGTCTCGCCATCAGACGGGTTCGTGATCACGACGAATACGGTTACCGTAAAGGTCGAGGCGGCCGATGACCTTAAGCTTGAGACAATCGACCTGCGTGTTTTCTGGGGGGATTCTACTATCTGGACACGCTTAGCCACCACAAATCGCTCCCCATTGGCTTACAAGTGGCGCACCGACCAGTTTGCGCCAAATACTTACACCTTGGAGGCCCGGGCGCTCGACGCTGCCGGGAATGAGGCGTTTACGCGGATAATCGTGATCAAGCCCTAGATGATCCTAACCCGCATTGCTGACTGAAGGATGGCGCGGGAGGGACTTGGCAACCCAAGCCCTCCCGCCGCCTGGTAGCTTAGTCGCACAATCCTGCCACTGAGGCAGGGGCTCCTTGGAGAGTAAACGATGCGGAGGTTGTGGAGACAGCCGCAACGATGTCGGGCTCGCTGGTTGTGTCTGCTAAGCTGATGTTGCTGTACTTGCAGCAGACCACAACCGCCCGTTGCCCGCCCGGGCAGCTAAGGGGCACCGGCACTTCCTCGCTTATGTCGACGGTAACAGAAGCACCGCGGACCCTGCCGTTTTTGACCTGTACGGTTTGCTCGCCGGAAACCGCGCCCCCCGAAGCGTTCTTCTTGGGATCCGAGGGGAAGTTGCCCCCATTGTTTCGGCAGGCGAGCCCGAGGGTAGCATCCGCGGACAGCACGTAGGTCACGTTGGTGAAGCCGAGCCCGGACTCATCGATGTTAGACGCTGTGAGATCACAAATGTCAGCGCCGCTCGTATCGATGCTGATATTCACGGTACCGTGGAAGTTGCCAGCCGCCCACGCCACATTGGACGGGAATAAAACCCCGAAGCTTAGTGTCAGCGCTAGCGCCACGAGACCGATGACGACTTTACTCCGATATGTGATGATTTGTTTCATATGTTTCTCCTTTGCTGCTTATTTCTGTTTACTGTGTTTGTTTCCTTGCTTCCTCTTTTCTTCATACGTGCCGCAGACTCTCATAGAACATTCACCTCCTCTCCCTGATAGTCAGCGTCACAGCGGCTACAAATCATTTTCCCTGAGCCATCGTCAATTGGACTTTGGTCGAATGGGACTTTGGTCCAATGGAGCCCGTCAAAGAATAGTGTGTCGGGGAATGACCGTTGAGATAGTTGCGTTAGTTGAGAAAGTTGGGGCTATTGTACAGCGAGTGTCTATGGCAACCTTGAAAGCGGCGTAGTTCAATTCGCTCTGGACGGCGGCGAAGTATCAGATTCCACTGCTAGTCGTGGTGCTCAACAACGGTTCGTACTATAATGACGAAGAACATCAGGAACGTATGGCTCGGTGGCGCCAGCGACCGATTGAAAACAAAGGTATCGGCATCCGTATCGAAGATCCGGCGCCGGATCTAGCGGCGATCGCGCGGGCATTACATGTGGACGGGTTCGGTCCGGAACAACTCGGACCGACACTGGATAAAGCGATTGAAATTGTCGAAAATGGCAAGCCGGCGGTGGTCGATGTCATCACGCAGCCGCGATAGCTCGAGAATTTAGGATGGAGAGGACAACTATTATGAACGGAAGATTACACTTTTTCCGCAACCGAATTGTCGTGATCCTACTGCCGTTGGTGCTGTTTGCGTTGTTTAGTTCGACGAAAGCTCGCGCGCAACAGGACCCGGCTAAGAATACCGGGAGGGATGAACAAAAGCTCGTTGAAAAGGTCAAAGAAGAAGTCATCAAGGAATTACGCGAAGGGGACTTCCTGCGTGAGCAGATTCAACTGGGTATCCAGGATTACTTAAAAAAACAGAAAGAAGCCCAAGTGGCGGCCCAGGCCGAGCAGTTGCGGGCAGCGACTGAGAAGATCAAGAACGTACGGCGTGTTTCGGCACGGGACCATGTTTATGGCAATCCCAAAGCACCCGTATCGCTGATCGAATATTCCGACTTTGAATGCCCCTTTTGCAAACGCTTTCACTTGACAGCGAAGGAAGTCGTGAAGACTTATAAGGACAAAGTCAATTGGGTGTATCGTCACTTTCCCCTGACCTTTCACAATCCCGGCGCGCAAAAACAGGCCGAAGCTTCGGAGTGCGCTCATGAATTGGGAGGAAACGACGCGTTCTGGAAATACTCCGATGCGATCTATGAGCGAACGCAATCGAATGGTAAAGGCTTTCCTCTGACCCAAATTGTACCCCTCGCGAAAGAAATCGGGCTAGACGAGAAAAAATTTGCGCAATGCTACGACAGCGGTAAATACGAGCCGCGTGTAAAAGAGGATCTCGAGGAAGGCGGCAAGATCGGCATCACCGGCACGCCGGCAAACATTCTTCTGCATCATGAGACCGGTGAAGTCGTGTTTAAGTCAGGCGCTCAGCCATTCGAATCATTCAAATCTGATATCGAAAACTTGCTCGAGAAGGGGAGTGGAAGACAAGCGAAACCATCCCCAAAATAGTCGGCTGGTAAAATGGCTGGACAACTGCGTAGGATTGTGGCGATCGGCTGCAGCTGCTTGGTCACTCCACGAAAAGAAAGTGCCACTTCAGTTCTAGCCTTTTTTCCAAAGTCTTTGCGGTGCCGACTAGAAGCGACTTCGAATGAGCGCGTTCGCCTTGCCCGCTCGAATTTTCGCCGGGCTACCATCCTTCACCACGATGCTTAGCTTTCGGTGTAGCTTTAGGTCTCACTAGACCCTCTCACAACCACGTAACCAACCTCCATGGGCGACTTAGGCCGGCGAGGGATAATCAACGTCCTTTTGCCAACGGCCAAATTTGTCTGTTCATTAACGTTACTGTTTCTAGCCGATAAAGTCTGGTGGGATGGGGTGCCCGGCAGGGTGGGAAGGTTATGCTAGTTACCAGGATAGGTTGGAGTTTTTTGTCTAAAGTTGTCACAGCAGAAACCCACCGCCTTTCCGGCACGCCCCTTGCCATTCTGACGAATCAGATCTCCTCTTCCCGACAAACGCAAACTCCGAGAGATCGGAGGACGGAAAGCCACGGGTCCTGAACATTCAGGACAGCCGGGTTACCGAACGAGGGCGAAAACATGTCTCGCGGGATCGAGATCACATTAGCACGAAAGGTGGTCTTCTATGATCCCAGACAACAGTGTAACCGGATCACGTACTGATTCGGTATTCTCTGCCGTTTCAACTGCTTCAAGGGTTGCTGTCCTCTTTCTTGTCCTGGTTATCAGTTTGTGGGCCGGCAGCCTTTTCGCGCAGAGTCTTCAATCCGCATCTATCGAAGAAGAGGTCGAAGGAGAGCTAGAAATCCTGCACGAAGATCGTGACGTCGGGAGTCGGTACCTCTATTTCCTGAAAGCAGCCAATAGACGATTCTCACTGAATTTTGCTAAAGACCCGCCGACGCATCTCGCCAGCGGCGCCAAGGTTCGCGTGCGTGGCGTACGCACGAACGGCGTGCTCGCCTTACAGTCTGGCGGTGATAGCGTGCAGGTGCTTTCGTCAGCCTTGCCCAATACTTTGGGAGAGCAACGCACGTTAGTTATCCTGGTCAATTTCAGAAACAATAATTCGCAGCCTTACACGGTCGATTTTGCAAACAACGTCTTCTTCGGAACGACCAGCGATTTCTTTTTGGAGAACTCTTATCAGCAGACTTATCTGAGTGGAATCATCAAGGGTTGGTACACCATCGACATGGATAGCCCGACAAACGCCCCGACCTGCGACTATTCGCTGATCTCCAGCTTGGCCGATCAAGCCGCTGCCAATGCGGGAGTGGTTTTATCCGACTACAGCCGCAAAGTTTATGCGTTTCCCCAAAGCGGATGCGGCTGGTGGGGACTTTCATCGGTCGGTGGTATGCCATCTCGATCGTGGATCAACGGGAGGCTTGAAATCGGTGTGACTGCTCACGAGCTAGGGCACAGTCTAGGTCTTTGGCACTCGCACTCGCTGGATTGTGGCGCCAGTACACTCAGCGCGAGCTGCACAGCATATGAGTACGGTAATACCATGGACATGATGGGAGCCCCTCGTGGCCCAGCCCACTACAATGCTTTCCAGAAGGAGCGACTGGGCTGGCTGAATTCCGGGTTCTCGCCGCCGATCACGACCGTGGGTTCGACCGGGACGTACAGCCTAGAGACATACGCAACACTTGGTTCTGGGCCTAAAGCGCTGAAAATTCCGAAATCGATTGACCCAAGCACAGGTCAGCCGACCTGGTATTATGTCGAGTCTCGCCAAGCGATCGGCTTCGACGGGTATCTCGCGAACAACCCGAACGTCCTGAACGGCGTTTTGATTCATTTCGGCACTGAATCGAACGGCAACAGCAGTTACCTCTTGGACATGACTCCAGAGAGCGGGAGTTCGATTTACTACGACTGGAACGACCCGGCACTCGTAGTTGGCCAAACCTTTCAAGACCCCGAAACGGGCCTTACCCTGACGACAGACTGGGTGAGCGGAACCGGGGCCGCAGTGACTGTCAGGTTCGAAGCGGGAGGCCCTGCAGCCGTGACAGTCGCGACCGATCAGACAAGCTACACGCGCAACCAATCGGTCTCCATCAAGGCAACGGTGGGTTCCGGGGGAACGCCCGTTGCTAATGCGACTGTGAATTTCACCGTCAAAAAATCGAATGGGGCTCTAGTGGCGGCGAGCGCCACCACCGGAAGCGATGGAACCGCTGTTTACAAACTCAGGCTGACGAAGAAAGATCCCGTTGGAAATTACGAGGCCGACGCGGCTGCGATGTCCGCTAGCGCCGCCACGATCTTCATGGTCGAGTAAGGTTTCACCCTTAGTTTGCCTTCATTGCCTATCCTGGAAATGCAGACCTCCCGCTGGATCTGGTGTAGAGATGCCAGATCAGAGCGGGAGGTCTATGAGCCGTACCGAACACGCCTGCGAGGCAGGCGGCCTGGGCACTGCCGTCCAGGTCGCTCGCTCGCAACCGCTTCTCCTACGGGGTAAGGCCGCCGATAGTCACGGTCACCGTGGCGCCGCCATCGGGATCGGACACACTAAAGGTCTTGGCGTCGTCATCCGTCAGACCACCCGTCACGTTGTTCACGTGCGGCGAAGTGCTGATCCTACCCACGAACGTGCAGGTTAAGTGGTGATCCGGTAGGATGTCGATCGGTAGTGGGCCGCAGTCCGTGCTGACGACTTGTTCAAACCCTCCTCCGGCAGCATGGATCGCGGAAATGTCGCCGAACTTATTATCGCTGAGGGTGTTCACCGTCATCGTATCGACCGTAGAATTGTTGGTCACTACGACCTCATAGCTAACGTCCGCTGTGAACGTCGCCGATTTTGCTGTCTTGGTCAGTGATGGCGCTGTCTCGACGTCCGCGACGGTAACCTGGGCGTCACCAGTATCGCAGAGGTTGGTGTGGCCGAAGCTATCGGTCCCGCAGCCTGTCACAGTGTCCTTGACCACCTGACCGGTATCCCCAGCCGTGTGGCGCCCGACAAAAGTACAGATGTAGGGATTACCCGCGGCGTTACCCGCCGGGATCGTCACCAGTGCGCAGGTCGTGCTCACGACTTGTAGAAAACCTCCACCGGCGGCGTGCGCCGTGGTGATATCGCCGAACTTGTCATCGGTGAGGCTGTCGAGCGTCACAGAGGCCTGCGCCGCATTGTTCGTCACCGTGACGGTATAAGTCACATCGCCACCCGTTTCGGGGAAGGTGCTCGGGTCCGCCGACTTCGCAACGTCGATGGTCGCCGTCTCGGTGAAGATGTCGACAGTAAATCCGGGTTCGCAGTTACACTTCGAGGGCGAACCTGGGAAGGCGTCCGTCGTCTCGTCGCACACCTCGTTCGCTCCCGACTGCCGCCAACTCGTGCAGTTTGGCAACTTGAGCTTGTGGGTGATGGGGTCCGGTTCGCACTTCGCGGTCAGTGTAAGGTGGAGGAGCTGAGGGTTATGAGCGTCGTCGATGTCACCGCACACATCGCCTGCTTGAAAGGTTTTACCCGCTAGAGCATCAAGATTGATGGGGTTGCTTGAATTTCCGTCGAGTGTGGTGAGCTTACACTGCCCGGTCAACGCTCCGTCGCCATTGCTATCGCCATCGGTAGAGAAGTAGATACCGATGTCATACCGGGCCTGGGCGGTCAGCACGACTTCATAATCCGCCGAGAACGTGACGTTCCCACCCTCATTACATGTGCACCTTCTGTCCGCGCCCGTGCCAGTGCATGAGCCCCCGGAAGTGATGTCGATATTGGTCGCTCGGGCAACCCGGACATCATTGGCCGTACAGCCAAGACTCTGGGTGAGGCCGTGGTTTGTGTAGTTGGTCTGCATACAGACGCTCGCCGGCTCAAGTGCAGACGCCGGCTGGGGTCCCAGGAGTAGCCCTCCCAGCACCAAGGCACCGAGGAACAGGCTACAGATACCGAGCCTGGCCCACTTTCTTTTCTTTTTACACATATTATTTTCCTTTCGTTTCTTGCCCACGTGCTTGCGTCGATGATTTCACCGGGGGCTGTCTCTAAACTTCGTGGCCACGCACCCACCATGGGACGCAGGCATTCGCAAGTGACGGCGTGTACAGGAAACCGCCGTGTCCAGCAATTGGATTTTGGTCTCGTTGGACTTTGGTCTAACTCCGCGCGCCGAGTTGTTAAATCGGTTTGAGAGCCCACGCAGGCGGATTGCACAGTTGATTGTCGGAGCGGCGATCAAAGAGGAGGTTGACTTGGTTCCGTTGACTTGGTTCCAAGGAGTCTTTCACCGCCGTGTGCTGATAAGGGGCAGATTGGTATTGTTGGGGTAACCACAAATCGAGCAGTAGAATGCGTAGGGGGCCGCGCAGGGAGAGCAGCTGAAATGAACGATCTATAAAATTGGCCGAGAAGGAAGCCGGGGAGGACGGGGTGAGAAGGGTAGACCCAGTGCAGGTGACAGCTGAAAGCCGTGAACCACCCGCACTGGCGATGGTACTTAGGTGTAAGCGGGGGCTAAGTCATTGTGCCGCGAGTAGAGTATCTATAGCATCCTTGAATGCAGCGTAGGCCTGGGCGCCCACAATCTTTCTCACAGCCTTTATTTCGGAACCCTTGGAATCACTAAGACCGATGAAAAACGTCGGCGTCCCAGTAGCCCCGGCCTTCTGTGCGTCAGCCAAATCCTTGCGCAATTTAGCCGCGTACTTTCCACTGTCCAGACAAGTTTTGAACTTTTGCCCATTTAGCCCAACGGCCTCAGCATGTCCTGGCAACTGCTCTGCGGCCAGAGCATTTTGATTGCCAAACAGCCGGTCGTGCATTTCCCAATACTTGCCTTGTTCGCCGGAGCAGTTGGCGGCCTCGGCGGCTTTGAAAGCCAGAGGATGAATCGATTCTAGGGGAAACTCACGAAGCACGTATCGGATCTTACCGGTCTTGACGTAATCGTTGTCAATCTGGGGCATGGTGTCGCGAAAGTAACGGCTGCAGAAAGGACACTGATAGTCAGTGAACTCGACGAGCGTAACTTTGGCGTCTTTGTTTCCCTTAGTTACACCGCCCTCAATACTGACAATAGTTGGGTTCTCTGGTGTGGGCCCGGCGGCAACTGGTGGAGCCTGCCGTGGCTTGAGCGTCTCTATAAGAGTTTGTAGATCTTTTTGGATTGCGGTTTGGCCCGTTTGAGCGCCTCGATCTCCCGTTTCAATTCGTTTAACTCACTACCGCTCTGGGAAAAGCCAGCGTCGCTATAAAACAGGCTACATCCAATCATTATGGCCCCGAAAAGTACGATCCGTTTCATTTCGTATATTCCTCCTGAGTTTCGCGTCCCATTATCTAAAACACGTGACTTCGGCCTTGGGCTGAGCAGCTGATGGTAAAGATACCAGCGGTCAAACCGGGTGGTTATCGGTAGATATATAATGACAATCGGTGCCCACACTCAATTGGATTTAGGTCCATTGGACTCTGGTCTAGCTGATCGAGTTTTGCTCTAATTTGAACGGCGATAGCCTAAGACTATATTTTCACTAGGACTTCTCCCAGATGAGCCTTTGCTGAGGATCGGGGAGTAGAATCTTTCTGCTATGGGCGGCTTTGACTCACAAACAGCGCTAGCTGAGTACGGCCCGAGACATCGAGCTTCCTAAAAATTGTCGTCAGGTGAGCCTTAACCGTTTTTTCGCTGATACCAAGTTGACTTGATACGGTCTTGTTGGGTTCCCCGATAGCGATCAGCGAGGCAATTTGACGCTGGCGCGTTGGAAATCACGCGTGCAGCTCTCTTAAGAAGTGATCTGCTAAGATCCTTGCCGCCATAACCCCTCGCCCCGGCCCTGATAACAGCAACTGCCTCCTTTGAAGTTGGATTACTCGTCAGAATTACGACACGAGTCGAAGGGCTTGCTTTTATTATGGTGCGCAGAAACGAGATTGTGCCGAAGTGGCTGTTATCATAATCGACAAGAAGAACCGCTGGCTTAGATTCACTCAGGAAATGACACAACGCTTGCCTGTCGCCAATCTCGTGTATCGGACGCGCTCCGGCTAGCGCTTCACGCCAGCGGCGACAAAGCGATTTTGATGGGCTTGCAATTAGAATCATAAATTTGTTTCGGACATTAGATCAGGCTCATGATAAGCCGCCTCAGCAATGCTAATAGGCCCCCGGCAATGGGCGCCCTGAAGCGCGTGTGATAAATGAAGTTAATTTTTTACGGAGCTATTTCCTGGGGTCAACGCGCGGCTGATGGACCTGCACAATGGTTTGAGGGGCCTAGGGAGATTTTTTCGATTCCTCCTCCTTCGTCTGAGATTAAAGATTCGCGGTTTCCGTGACTGCTGTGCAACCGGTATGCCACTGGTGAAGCTTGAGGCGCGCAAGAACGAAGACATTGAATTATAGGATGATTTTCGAGAGGAGTAATTCTGATCCAGTCTGAGACATTAAGGGTGAAACGCATCTCAACCGATACGGCGGGAGAAAAGAAGGTATAGCTACCCGATTTCTGCTGCTATCGCTCGATCGAGTGATAGAGATTACGCGGAGAGGCAGGCTGCAGTGGATGTGGTCGCGCAACGTGGTGGTTCGGAAATCGCTACGGATATTGTGTCAGCTGCAAGCCGGTGCGCTACGGGTGTATTGGTTGCAGAATAGTGTGTAGCTTCGGCGGACAAGATTCTTAAAATACTGGAGTTTCGACTGGCAGAGAGACGGAGGACCATTTTTCCCATTGCTTAGTGAACGGATAGTCCGACGAGACGTTCGGCAATTGCGGTCGTTATTCGGCGGGGTACCCAGGCTTCTCCGCGATCAACGGCACGAACCGATTTTGCGAGAAGAGTATGAATGTCCCTCTTTTCGAGGTAACCCATGGCGCCATAGCAGAGAGCGTCGACGATTTCGGTCGTCGACGCACGTTGGCACAATAGAATGATCCTGGTCCGAGGATTACGCCGGCGAAAGATCGATAGCACGTGATGCCTGCGCTCGCGAATCAGATTAAGATCGATAAGTAGTATTCGCGGCTTCCGCGTGACCACCGCTTTTACTGTTTCAATAATGTTTTCGGTGCACGCTAAGACTCTGACTCCTCTTTCTTTGCTCAGCGCGTCGCGGCACGTAGCGTAGAAATTGGTGCGATCGCCTATGATCACGGTTGTCCCTGACATCGAGCCTTCGTGGAAAAGGATTTGGCCGCAGCTGAGTGGCCGTTGATGTCTGAGGACGTTGGGCGCTTACTTTCTAATTTTCAATAGGACTAAAGGGCAATGAGACTTTAGTCGGGGGTTTGAGCTTGGAATCGTAATGCAAGGGATTGCCCTGACTCGCAAAAAGCGCCAGCTGAGTACGACCCGATACACCGAGTTTTCTAAAAATTGTCGTCAGGTGAGCCTTAACCGTTTTTTCGCTGATACTAAGGTGGCTTGAGATAGCCTTGTTGGGCTTTCCTGTAGCGATCAGCGAGATAATTTCACGTTGGCGGGCGCTCAGTGTGTCCAGAACCGGCGCGGGCCGATTTTTTCCTGAATTCAAATCCACCTCTTTGCGAAGGTTGAAGCTCGTTATTTCCTGGATAAGCATCGATACATATTTACGCCCAATCCAGATCTCACCGTCGCCAACCGCATGGGCAGCTTTCCTGATGAGTGATCCGCTCAGATTCTTGGGGCCATATCCCTTTGCCCCTGACTTGATCGCGGCAACCGCTCCGTTTGCCGTTGGATCGTTCGTGAAAACTATGACGCGAGTCGAAGGGCTTGTTTTAATCATGGCGCGGAGAAACGAGATTGTGCCGAAGTGGTCGTTGTCGTAGTCGACAAGAAGAACCGATGGCTTAGATTCACGCAGGAAATGAAACAACGCTTGCTTGTCGCCAATCTCGTGTATCGGACGCGCTCCGGCTAGCGCTTCACGCCAACGTCGACAAAGAGCTTTTGATGGACTCGCAATTAGAATCATAAGTTTGTTTTGAACGTTATAACAAGCGCGCGGATAGCAATGCAAGTCACAACATAGTAATTGTAGGCATTCTCCGGTAAAAGACCCTCAAGTCCTTGCAACCAGCTCACTTACGAGAACAATTAATCCGATTCGAGAGCCGGTTGGCATTATAAGCGCTTAGTTATGTTTGATGCGCAATAAGTGAATTTGACTTATCCTGAGATTTGAGGGCGCCACCGGTGGAGAGACACGAACAGTTAAGCAGTGCTAGCTTGGATGAATCGGTGCGATCAGAATGAATTCCCAAAAAGGTTGAGGAGTAAAAACCAGACCGACGCGATCGAGCGCATGGCGGTGCTTTTTCGGTAGCCTACTTGTGGGATTCTCCGAATCTATTTACTGAGAGTCTGTCTTCTGCGTTTTTCGATTTCCAAATCGAGCTGGCGCGATTTCTCGCTGGCATAATTCAGTTTTTGTCGTTCCTGCGACAGCATCTCTCGCTCTCGATCCAAAGCGCGCTTTTCTTCCGCTAGTTTCCGTCTTTCCTCGGCGACCTTTTGCTGCTGCTCCAAAACCTGGATCCAAGTCTTGGCTGGCTCTAGCAAAGAACTCCGAGGGTGCTCGGCGAGCAAAGTCTGGAAGGAAAAGATTGCCTTCGGATAGTCTTTTTTGGGATTGGACGGATGCGCCAAAAGGAATCCGGTGTTGTAAAGCGCAACGTCCGGGGCAATTTTACCTACTGCGAGCGCCGTCTGATTTTCCTTCAATGCGACATCGAAGTTCGCTGGAGTGGTCATCACAATCGGAGAACGACTGACTTGCCCGGAACCGGGGGCTCGCACGTTCTCTATGATTTTCGCGCAAGAGACCAATGCCAGGCAGGCGATTGCCGCTACCGTGCCGTAAAGCCCTCGGCGCACGTGCGACTTTCCATCACGGATATTAAAAAGGATTTTCATCGCTTAATTGCGCCTTTCCGCGTCGCTGGACCTTTTGAAAGCGCCGCACGTCGCCTGAATGAGGTCAAGGTATTGCTTGCCACTGTAGTCAGCCGTCTTGACCAGAGCTTTGCTCGAATCAGAAAATCAGGCTCTGTTGTTAGCTTTAGCTCCTTCGGTGGAACGGCAATGCTCTTACTAATTCTAAAGGAAAACCATGTTCCTAAAAGTATTACTGTCAGCATCATGGTGATGGCGATTTGCCGGGCAGTGCGGGCGGCGCGATCGATTCCCTGGAGTTTATCGTGCAAGTTTGTCTGCAAGAGTATTTTTAAGCGCTCGAGCTCATTCATGGCACTTTCGAAGACCTTGTCCCGTTCCTGTTGGTAGCGGCTTTGAGCGTAGGTTTGTTTAGCGCGAATGTAGCCAACTTCTCGATCGAACAATTCGTGGTATTGGCGATGAAATTGCTCAACCCTGGACAGTGAATTCGCGACTTCCTCGGACTTCGTCAGCGACTTAAGTTCCATAAGATAACGGCCAAAATCATTTTTGAATTGGCCCAGTTGTTCATGCCGATCTTCAGCATGGGTGAAGATGTATTTCCCGCCATATCGAACTTCCGAAAGGAAAGAGTCCGTCAATGCTTCCTGATAACCGATCATGCGGTGGTCTATATCCAATGCCGCGCGGGCCGTCCCGCTTAGAGTGCCGAGCTGGATGATGGAATATAAACAGGCGACCACGGACAAAAATAAAATTCCCGCGTTTCCAAGAATCAGTCGCCAAAAAATAGGAATATCCATGAAACACTTCTCCCAGCTAAATCGCATTAATGACGGCCGGTTTCGTTTGTGAATGGACTGTCTGGGTTCGAGCGCGCCTTGGTTGGATCGGAAGGCGTACCGTAAAAACCGATCCTTCGCCCACTTTACTATGTGCGTCGATCGTTCCCCCAAGTAGGTCGACGAAGTTTCTCACAATGTAGAGTCCGAGCCCCGCTCCGCTGTAATTACGCGTGGTCGCACTATCGATTTGGCGAAACTTATCGAAAATAAATGGCAGGAGTTCATCGGGTATGCCGGGCCCAGTGTCTGCTACTCGGAATTCAAGAATGCCTTCGTCAACTAACGCATGGGCCGATACCCGCACGTACCCCCGATCCGTGAATTTGATCGCGTTGTTAATCAGGTTGATCAAAATTTGCTTCAGTTTGACACGATCACATTCCATGATTGGCAGGTCAGTCGCGTAATCCCAGTCAAGAATCAGATCCTTCTCCATCGGTAACATATAATCGGACTGGGTCTCGGACATGAAATCCACAATATCTAAATGATCGGTCTGTACGATTGCCGTGCCGCTCTCAATCTTGGTGATTTCCAGGATTCCGTTGATTAATGACAACAAGTGGCTTGCTTGCGCGCGTATTTTTTCCGTGCCCCGTTCTTGGTCGGGACTGATATCGCCGAAGGTTCCCATCTTTAACGCCTCCGAATAATTCATGATGATGTTGAGAGGCGTCCGCAGCTCGTGCGACATGACCCCGAGGAACTCATCTTTGATCTTGTTGGATTTTTCCAGTTCAATTGTTTGCTCGCGAGTTTGCTCAAACAGACGGGAATTGTAGATCGCGATGGCTGCCTCGTTTACCAGGGCGTTTAGAAAATCTATCTCCTCATGACTAAATTCACGCTCTTCGCGAGTGTAAAACGAAAGCACTCCCAATATTTCGCGCTTCGCAACCAACGGTAGCCCGAGATAAGAAGTCAGTTTATGACGGAGCAAGAAATCATGATTTGACGCATCCGGGTCTCGTCGCGCGTTGGAGATCGCCACTGGAGACTGCTGCTTCAGCACAAGAAGCGGCAGCAGCTGCGCCGATTCGAGGTCCGTCTCCGTCTGCTCGGTATCGTCAAAACCTCGGCGCGCGATGGGTTCCAGGTCGTTCGTTTGCTTGTTGATCCAACTCACGGTGACCGCGCAAGTTGGAAACAGCGTGGCGATATGATCTAGCAAGGTGCTCAGGACACTGCCAAGGTCGAGCGTCGAGGTGATCCCGCGGTTGAGGTCGTAGAGCACCTCTTGCTGTTGTCGCTGTTTGTGAATTCGTTGCGCCGATTCAACGGCTTCCACTTGGCGTTTTTCCAGGGCCTGTGCGAGGTTATCGAAGGCTCGCGCCATTTGGCCGAGCTCGCTATTCTCGTACGCCAGCGTGGTTCGGGCGCTCAAATTTCCCTCGGCGACTCTATTGGTGGTGGCGATGATGTCGCGGATGCGGCGCAGGACGACAACATTGGTGCCGAACCAGGCCAAACTGAGAATGATGGCGGAAACGACGCCGAGGGCGATTAGATTTTCAACTAGAATTTCTTTTGTCTTGGCAATTGCTAGCGTCGCTGGAAGATCGATGGCGGCGTAGACAGTTTGTCCGCCGATGGGATTTTTCAGTCGACTGAAAGCAAACATGCGGCGAACCCCGTCCGGTCCGTTAGCCTCAATGGTTTTTTCGGTATTACGAGAAGCCAGGCTCTGCTCGGCGGCTTCGGCGAATATCGGCTTTCCTATCCAGTCGGTCGGCTCAGGATACCGCAGGAGCGCAGTGCCGGTGCTACTGACCAGAGTGTACGTCGCTCCCGGATATAGATGGCTGTCTACCGTAAGGTGATTGATCCAGGACATGTCCAAAGCAGCGGAAACGACTGCGCGCACGACTCCCGGTTGGTCCGACACAGGATAACTGACGTCTAAAAGTATTTTCGCGCTGGCGGGATGGTAGCGCAGATTGCCGACGGAAAAATCGTAGGTCTCTAAACTCCGAGCGTGATGTACACCTCTTGAACTGGCTAGAGAACTGCTTGCCGGTAACGCTGTACACAAGGGATTTCCGTTTTTGTCGGCAACCAATAGGTCCGCGTAACGCGGTTCCAGCAGCCCCGAAAGGATCCTGCGGCATGCAGCTTTGTCGCTTTCGCGGATCTGTGGAACTCGAGCCAATGTGACGAGGAATTCGTGGGCATTTTCCAGAACCCGATCTTGCTCGGAGGAGGCGGGAACAACCGCCATGAGAATCAGAAGAATAAGTCTTGATCTCAAGCTAGAGAGAGACTTCAGCATAAGAATTTGGTATCAGGCTGCTCTCGGAAGAATTGGCCACCGAAGACAGACATGCAGCAAGGCGTATGCCAGCGCGTGTTTTTGGGAGCTAACGAGCACTTAGGAGGGTTTCGGGTTATCTTTTGGCTGATCTCGATGACAGAACGCGAACAAGCCTGACTAACGGTGGCATTTTTTGCGGCTGAACGGGTTCTAGATCGGCGCGTCTGGCAACCGTAAAGAGAGCTTGACGTAAATTGCGGCATAGCGATAGAGTCCTCGCCTAATACGGAAATCGCGTTACCGGAGGGTGAGATGGACAAATTGATTCAGCAGAGTCTGACTGCGTTGCTCGCGCGCGAGGGGCTCGAGCCCAGAGAGGGCGACTTGGAACAGTTCGCAAAAATCATTGAGCTCTACATGGAAAATCTCAAGCAGCTACATTCCGTCAATCTCGGCGCTGAGGAGTTGGGGCCAGTGTTTCATCCGGAATGGACGAGGAAATAGCTGGAGAATGAAAGATTCCTCACGGAGTTTACCCTGAGCAAAGTCGAAGGGTTCGAGATGACGCTCATCGGAATCATCGCGACTGTCTAAATGTCATTTCGAGCGCAGAAATCTTGGTCCTATTTTTCGACAAGAAAGGGAGTCTCGCCATGGCAGTCGCAGAAAAACCGCTCTACTATCTGTCAATTCACGAAGCTCAACAATTGATCCAGACCCGTCAACTATCGCCCGTGGAATTGACCCGCGCGGTGCTCGACCGAATTCAAGCCGTCGACGGTAAACTTCACGCCTACATCAATTTGATGTCGGACAGCGCCATGGAAGAAGCGCGCATCGCTGAGGCGGAAGTCACGCGCGGCAATTGGCGCGGGCCGCTGCACGGCATTCCAGTCGCCGTCAAAGATCAGTTGGATGTCGAGGGTGCCCAGGCACGCATTCGCCAATTCACCAAAGGCGTGGGCGATGCAACCGCCGTGCGAAAATTGCGAGAGGCAGGCGCGATCATGATGGGAAAACTGCACATGAGCAGCTTGCCTGATGCCGAACTGCCGATGCCGCGCAATCCGTGGAATACGGAACATATCACCGGTGGGTCGAGCACGGGCTCCGGCGCGGCTGTGGCTGGCGGACTCTGTCTCGGATCGCTCGGCGAAGACACCGCCGGGTCCATCCGCAATCCATCGGCTTTTTGCGGCATCGCCGGGCTGAAAGCGACCTATGGCCGCGTCAGCCGCTACGGTCTGGCACCGTTGAGTTGGTCACTTGATCACTGCGGACCGATGGCGCGTGTGGTTGAAGATCTGGCGCATATGCTCAACGCGATCGCTGGCAATGATCCTGGTGATCCGACGTCGAGCACTGCTCCTCTCTCGGATTACACGAGCGCGCTGCGCGAAGACGTCAATGGGATGGTCATCGGTGTGCCACGCGACTACATCAATGAATGTGCGGCGCGCACTGACCGAGTAGTTCTTAAGCTTGTCGGCGAGGCGATTGACGAATTGAAAGCGCTTGGCGCCCGGGTAGAGGAAGTCAAAATTCCGACCCTGAGTTTAGCGACCATCGCCAATGCGGTGATCTATTACAATGAATTCTGGGCGGCGCACAAAAGCGATGCGGCAGCGGTATTAAAAAACGGCGCGCCGCAGCGACGCGCGCGGATCTATCTGGGCTTACTCACCGGTTCGGCAGATTACATCCAAGCGCAAAGAATTCGCAGCCGCTGCCGAGCGGAGTTGGCGGAAGTTTTTCACAAAGTTGATTGCTTAGCATTGCCCAACCAGGCTAGTCCAGCACCGCTGGTGAAGGATGTGGGGCCGATCGACACGTTGTTCAAACACGTCGTCCCCGAGTATCACGGTCCGTTCAATCTAACCGGGCTGCCGACGTTGTCCGTGCCTTGCGGCTTCTCGGATAACAATTTGCCGATAGCGTTACAGCTGGTCGGCAAACCGTTCGACGAGCTGACGATTCTTCGCGCGGGGTATACTTACCAACAGCACATGAAGTGGTATGAACGCAGACCGCCCATTTAGCACCAGGCACGACCAAATGTAGGGGCACGGCATGCCGTGCCCCTACGTGGATTTACCCCACATTAAGGAGAATGACATCATGGACATCGAACGCATCAACCCACGGGAGTGGAACTGCAGCGCGGCCGTGTTTGGCGATCTGGTTTTTCTATCCGGCGTCGTCGCCGATGACAAGTCGTTGAATATGAAAGGCCAGACAGAACAGGTGCTGCGCAAAATCGACGCTGTTCTCGCCAAAGCCGGAACGAACAAGTCGCGCCTTTTGAGCACGACGGTTTACATGGCCGATGCGTCTCTCAAGGACGAAATGAATGAGGCTTGGATGGCGTGGGTGGACCGTTCAAATCTACCGACACGCACCGCGGTCGGCGCAGCGCTCACACCGGGGACGCTGGTCGAAATCACGGTCTGCGCCGCGAAGTAACTCGATAACCGTAATTTGGCGTTTATTCGCGCTTGCCTCGATACCGTGAGTGAATTTTTTCTCATCTGCGTGTGAAATTACGAAGCGCGCACCGGACCTACTTCGCCTGAATTCTCCTCTTGCTATTCTCGTTCGTTTGAAATATGTATCCTTCCCCAAAATCATCGGCTGGGACGTAAAAGAAGAGTTGTAAGGGAAGTTTACACTACAAGGACGACGCACAGAGGAATGGAGGCTATGCCTGAGCCACTTTTGACCTTAGAACAGGTCGCCGAATATTTGAACGTCGATAAGTTTACGGTCTATCGCTTATTGGCTGATAAGGAACTGCCAGCTTTCAAGGTGGGCAATCAGTGGCGCTTCAAGAGAAAAATGATTGAAAATTGGTTGAAGAAAAACTCCAACGTTGGACGGAAGCGTTCTCAATAAATCGTCAGTGGTATTTTGCCAGATTGTCCCAGCCTTATTGTAGAATTTCTACCTATTCTGCTTCCCGGCACACCGCTTCGATATTATAACCGTCGGGGTCAAGCACAAAGCCGCCATAATAATTTGGATTGTACTGCGGCCTGAGACCGGGCTTGCCGTTGTCTTTGCCGCCGGCCGCGATCGCCGCCTGATAGAAGGCATCGACAATCGCTCTCTTGCTCACCTGAAAGGCGACGTGCGTGGTGACGTCGCCCGGCTTGCCTTGGTAAATCCAAAAATCTGCGCGCGGCGGCTCGCCAAATCCGGCGCTGGCAGTGAGGCGGGTCGGCGAGATGCCGTACTCGCGTATCAATCCATAGCCGATCGGTTTGAGTACTTCGGCGTAGAACTTCTTGCTTCTCTCGATGTCGGTAACCTGGATCCCAACGTGAGCGATCATGATCACCCTCTGTTTCGTTAGCCTCCTCAAATGGAGCGACAATGGACTCAAGTCGTTAAGAGGTCGACACCGCAAAGTGCCATCATCATAGCGAGGCCAGCTAGCCTTTTACCTTATCAATAAATCCGCTTTTCTTGATTTCATCCAGCACACTGCCGTCGAGGACGCGCAGCGACTCGGGGGTTTGTCCTTTCGCTTTCGGATTGGTTTTCGCCGTGTCGGCGATGACAAATTCGAGTCCTTTTCGATCCGGTAACGTCAGCACGCCTTCACCATGCTTGGTGAGATAATACTCGATACCGATGTCGATCATTGCCTCGTCGTCGATGCGCAGGTATTTCTTCAAAACGTCGCGCGCGAACTTCCGGTCTTTCTTTAACAGATAGAGTGTTTCGAGCGATGCTTTCATCGCGTTAACGACCATCGGGCGCTTCTCGGCCAGCACGCTTCTGCGGACGATAAAAGTGTTTTGTGGAAACGGCACACCGCTGTCGGCCAAGTCGAGCAGCGAACGCATGCCTTGCTTGACCGCGACACTGGCAAACGGTTCGCTAAAAACCGTCGCGTGGGCGGTGCCGGAGATCAGCGCAGCGAGCCGGCTTGGGTTGCCGCCGAGCTGAAGCATAGTCACTTGCTTGGGATCACCGCCGAGTTTTTCCACGGCTAACTGAGCGGCATAGTCGGATGCGGAACCGAAGCGGCTGATCGCGAGCTTTTTGCCGTGGAGTTCGACGGCGCTTTTGATTTCCGGGCGCACGATGAGCTTGAAGGGAAAGAAGTTGATTCCGCCGGCGATGATCGTGCTGTCGCCGCCTTGCAGGTTCGCCGTGACCGCCAAGGCTCCGGTTGTAAAGAGCAGCTGGACTTCGTTGGCGAGCAAAGTTTGCATCCCTATAGTTCCGCTCTCGAGCGCGATGTATTCCGCTTCCAGTCCGTATTTCTGAAAAATCTTGGCGTGATAGGCGCCGGGAAGGATCGCGTTGATCGCGGTGCCAAAGCCACCGTTGGCAGCGCGAAACTTTTGCATTTGAGCGACGCCTTGGGAGGCAAAAAGCAGAAGCGCCAACGCGATCAGCAAAATCACTCGGTTCATGGAGCTCTCCTTCGTTCAATATCCGCTCGACTGGATTCTCTGAATGAACGTAGTGTCAAGGATTGTTTCCGGCTTCAACGTCGAGAGCTTAGGATTGGTTCGGGAAAGGATAGAGTAAATCTTTTGCAGGCCTTCAGGTTTGGGCCTCAAGTCGCTGCTGTAGGCCGCAACCATCGCGTTGTAGCCGGTTTCCGCATCTTCCACGCGGTTAAGCCGGAGATGTTTGGCCATCGTCTTTAGGACAGCCGGTTTGTTTTCCGGTTTTTGAAAGAACCGCAGCGAATCGATGGTTCCCTTAAGTAATGCTTCGTAGGTCTTTGCCTCCTGATGCGCCGCGGTCTTCCTGACCACCAAGGACGAGCCGACGTAGGGAATCGGCACACGGCTCAAATCGACCAGAAGCGTATAGCCTTTTTTCTTGAGCGGCGCGCTGAAGGTCGAGCCCATCCAGGACGCTTGGGCGCGGCCGGTTTCGAGAGCTTGGATGCGCGACGGCTGATCGCCAAGAACGATGAAACGGATGTTGTCGCGGTCCGGATCGAGTCCGAGGTAATCCAGAGCCAGCATATTGTTCGCCCAACCGCCGCCGCCGATACTTTGAATCGCGACCAATTTGCCCTTAAGATCCTCGGGCCTCTTGAGCTCAGGGCGGGCCATGAAGTCCCCTTCGGGCCGTTGGAACAACGCCCCGATGATCACGACATCCAACCCTCCGGCGAAGAGATTCAAAACGGCGTTGGAGCTGGTTAGAACCGCGTTCACATCACCGGAAACCAAGGCGGACGCCGCGAGCGATCCAACCCTCATGTAGATGACCTCGACGTTAAGACCGTGCTTGCGGTAAAAGCCTTGCTCGACGCCGACCCAGAGCACCGCCGGATTCTCGCCGCTGGTGCCGTTGGCGATGCGAAACGGAGTGAGCGGCTGCGCTTCGGCGGCTGCGGCCAATCCGAGCAGGAAAGTTACGATAATGTAAATCACCAGCCGCGCCGGAAATCGGCTTCTCCAGAAATTCTGGCCTGAATTCATTTCGCTGTCCTCCGAGCTGTCATGATCATTGATCGTGAGTTGGAGAGTAGATCACCACGATGGACGCTGTCAAAGTCGAGGCGTTGAAGGCGAGAGCGAAGGATTAGAATTTCGTGAATAGCAAACGCAGCCCAACGAAAACCAGAGCCATAGCCAGTCCCCGTATGATTGCTCTGCCACCGACACGATTTGACATGTGCGCGCCAGCCTGCGCTCCGATAACGACGCCTACAGACAATATCGCGGTCCTGCGAACGCCGTGTGCGAAGACTCCGCTAGCGACGTGCACGAGAGTTCCCGTCAAGGCCATCACGGTGAGAATGAAATGGGAAGTGGCGGTGGCGACGTGGACCGGAAAATTCAATAAACGAGTGAGCGCCGGGACGTGAATGAACCCGCCCCCCACGCCCGACAAACTCGAGATAAAGCCGACGAAGACGCTCAACACAATGCCGGTGACTGGATTGTAGGCATAGTGGTAACGAGTGCCATCGCCATCGATGAAGTCGCGAACGGTCAATCGCGTCGTCGATTTATTTTCGCGTCCTGGAGTCTGTTGTAGGCGGCCGGCCGGATGATCATCTTTCGCCGATAGCCAAAGAAAAATTGCCGCGGCAATCATGACGATGCCAAAGGATATGTCAAAGGCGTGCCGGGGCAGGTATGCCGTCGAGATGGCTCCCAAAATCGCGCCTGGAATCGTTGCGGCAGCAAAGATAATTCCCGATTTGTAGTCGATGCGTCCCATGCGGCTGTAGGCCCACGATCCGGACAGTGCATTGAAGAAGACCACGGCCAGGGAGATGCTCGTGATCAGCTCCGTGTTTTCTTTGGGATAGAGCAGGAGAAGTATCGGCACCAATATAAAACCGCCGCCGGCGCCGATCACTGTTCCAAAAGCGCCGATCAGTATTCCCAGAGGGAGCAACCAAAGGTAATTGAGTGGGATATCGAGCATGCCGTCTTTAAAATTTCGCCCCGTCGACTAACGGCAGGCGGTTGCGTCCGAAGCTAACACGAAGTTGAGAACTGAAGAATATTCGTCAGCGCGACGCCGGTCAATCATCGAAAACACCCGACGCCGCGGCAAGAGCGGGATTCAATGGACCGGCAGCCCGTAGAACCGTTCCGCGTTGCGATAGCGCACGGCGTCTTTGTCTCCCTCGGTGAGCCGTTTGTTCTCGTCGAGCTCTTCGAGCTCGGCCTTGCAAGTTTCGTTGTTGACCTCATGAGGAAAGTCCGAAGAGAAGATGAAAGGTTTGTTGCCGACGATGCTCACGGCGAAGGGCAGGGTGAGCTCGTCGCCTTCGACGCCGACATAGATGCGGCCTTCGTCGACGTGACGCTTGATGTAGCCGGTGATCGATTCATTTTCGCGCAATTTTAAGAATCGGCCGCGGGGATCGTACTGCACGTGGCTGTTCCACGAGCTCTCAAAGCGTTCGATGCAGCCGACGAACCAACCCGAACCGGCTTCCATAAAGCCGAAACGCACGTTGGGGTATTTGTCGAAAATGCCGTTGAATAAGATTCCGCCAAAATTCACCATCTGGCCGAACGGATGACCCAGCGCGTTCACCGGCGCGTACGGATTCATGTCGTCGAGACCCATATGATCATGAACGCCACCGTGGATGCCGATGGCGCATTTGAGCCGATTCGCTTCCTCATAGATCGGCCAATAGCGTTCGTCGCCGAGATGATTCTGGCTTTGCATCGGCCCGGTGCTCGGCAGCATGGCGCCGCAGAAACCTCGCTCTGTGACGATGCGCCGGAGCTCGGTCACGGCTTCGGCCGGTTCCTGCAGGGGAATCAAGCCGAGGGCCTGAAAGCGCGAGCTTTTGCTGAGATACTCGTCGTATATCCAGTCATTGTACGCGCGGGCTAATTCGATCGCCCAGTCTTTGCTGATGACGCGTCCGAAAGACAAGCCATTGGTGGGATAGAGGACCGCGCTCGTCAGGCCGACGTCTTCCATGAATCGGAACCAGCCTTCGCGGCCCACTTTGGCGAAGGCGCCGGGCACGAGAATGTGAGCATTGGCTGCATGCAGATGATCGTTCGGGGGATAGGGCGACCGGCCCGAGTCAGAGCGACCGCGATACTCCTCTGGCATGCGCGCCGCGATCGCCGCATGATCTTCCATGACGTGGCCGTCACCGTCGATGATTCTGGGTTTCTTCTCGGTCATCGGATTGCTCCTTATTGTTGCGCCAGCTGATAGAACCGCTGCGCGTTGCGAAACAGAATCGCCTCTTTGTCTACTGCCGTGAGCTCCGGGTTTTCCTGCAGTTCTTCCAGTTCATGTTTACAGGTATCGGCGTCGACTTCATGCGGGTAATCGGTCGAATACACGAAGGGCTTATTGCCGACGATGCGCAGAGCTTCCGCGATTGTTAACTCTTCGCCCTCTACCCCTAAAAAGATGCGCCCTTCGTCAATGTGGCGACAAACATAGTCGATGATTTTCTCGCCCTTGTTGAGTTGGAGAAAGCGGCCGCGCGGATCATACTGCACGTGGCTTTCCCAGGAGCCGGTGAAGCGCTCCAAACAAGTGAGCAGCCAGGCCGAGCCGGCTTCCATAAAACCGATGCGCAGGCCGGGGAACTTGTCGAAGATGCCGTTGAAGACGATGCCGGCGAAACTGATCATTTGTCCCATCGGATGGCCGAGGGCGTTGACCGGCGCGTACGGGCTGAAGTCGTCCATCAGCAATCCCTCGTGCGCGCCGCCGTGAATGGCGATCGCACAACCGAGACGTTCGGCCTCGCCGTAAATGGGCCAATACTTGTCCGAGCCCAGGTGAGGCATGTTCGCGCCGGTCGACGGCAACATCGCGCCGCAGAAGCCAAGATCCCGCACGATCCGCCGCAGCTCGATGACAGCCTCCGCCGGGTCCTGAAGCGGGATCAATCCCATCGCTTTGAAGCGCGGGCTCTTCGAAATATAAGTGTCGTACATCCAGTTGTTGTAGGCGCGTGCCAGCTCGATTGCCCAGTCGCGACTGACGATCTTGCCGAACGCCAGCCCGGCGCTGGTATAGAGCACGGAGGTGCCGATGCCGACGTCGTCGAGAAACAATTCCCACCCTTCGCGCCCAACGTTGGCGAAAGCGCCTTTCGGGGTGAAGTGGCGATTGGCATTGTGCAGATGATCGATGGGCGGAAACGGGCTCCGCCCGCGCGCCTCCGAAAAGCTTTTGCCGACATATTCATCCGGCATATACTTCCAGATCGTGGCGATGTCTTCCACGACATGCCCGTCGCCGTCGATGATTTTATTTTCTGTCGCGGTGCTCATGATTTCTCCCTAGTATTTGGCTTAGGGTTTTTGTTTGGCTTCAATGGTTTCTTTATACCGAAATTCGGGGAAACGTCCAGAAGTCAGATGTCACGTTGACGTCGCTCGTAAACCTCCGGTCGGCAACAGCGAGAGCCTTTAGTCTGACCATAACCTAAACTTTGAACCGGAAGGTCTCAGTGTGATTTGCCCGGATTCTCCAACACGGCGAGGTGGGAGTCAAGCCGGTTCAACGGTCGAAGCAAAAAGACAGGGGCGCAGGTCGTGTCCGACCTCGCCTTCTACAATGCAGTACAGCCAAGTCTGGGTCAGCGGCACCTAAGACGGATTGAGTGGCAGTGACGCAATGGTTGTTAGCTAAATCGTGAACGGTTTCTGTGCTTCGTACGCGGTATTCGCGGCCCCGACGAAGTAGTAGTTGGGAGTTTGCGTCGACGGCATCAGGGATACGATTTTGTCGCGGAGCTTGCGATAATTCCCGGCAAACTTGCCGCCGTTCCAAACTTGTTTAAGTGTGCCCGTGAAGGCGCCGTTCTTTTCGCCGTCCATGGAGGTCTGGTTGTCCATGCAGCCGGAAATAAGCAATACGCTCGCGTTGACTTTGATTTTTTCGGCGCCACGGTTGTTGTTTTGAATGCTTCTATAGAGCGCGCTGTTCGCTTTTTCTACCTCGATGCCCACGGAACGTGGCATAGCGCGTGGGCGCGGTCCAATGCCTAAAAAGGCCGGAATGTCCCGCACCACCGTGCCGCTGTGACAGCTGTCGGATAGGGCTAAAATGCGCACGCCCGCTTTGAACTTGCCCCAAATGTTATAAAGCTCGTCGTCGACCAATTGGCGGTCGTAAAGAACCCAAGTTTCGTCCATGCGGTCATTATCTTTTTCATCGCTATTGGTATCACGGACTTGCCCGCCGTGGCCGGAGTAGGTGAGCAATAGCATATCGCCTTTGACGAGCTTTTTGGCGGCATCCAGGATCGCCGCGCTGACGGCGGCCGCAGTCGCTTGTCCATCGACCAGCAAAGTGTTGCCGCTGAATCCCTTTTTCTTGGCGAGCGCGCGCATATCCTTGGCGTCGGCGATGCAGGCGTTCAACTCGCCGTCCCAGCCCTGGTAATGTTTCGGGTCGACGTGGTTCAAACCAATATGAATGGAAATCCCCTTGGCCATTTGAGCCTCCTCCTTTGAAATAAAATCTTTGAACTGAAAGTGTAGAGGCTCATGATTTATCCTGTCAATAAAAATCCGCGAATGACGAGATCTTGGCTCAGTCGCTTGAGATCAATTCGCCCGGCTGGGAGTGAACTGGCGATTGCGAGTCCTGTCAAAGTCCGTCATTCCCGCATGCTTTTAGCGGTGGTTCGACTGGGCTCACCACAGGCGAACAACTGACTGGACCCCCGATAAAAACATTCGGGAGTGACAACTACTTTGGGGACAATTTATCAGCAGAGGCTGTCGATATGCCGGAGCCCGCTGCGTCGCAGTTCATTCGCTGGCAGTGATGTCGGTTAATCTATCATTTTTTCAGGTCACGGCTTCCAGCCCTGTTTGTTCAACTGCTGTTCCGCCTGGCGCACGAAGCTGAAGTCGTAAGCTCTTTGCGGCGGGACGATCTCGTTCACTTCGGCTACCAGTTTGACGATGGCAAGATCATTCCTCTGTGTTTCCTCGTCAACATAGCCGCCTTTAGTGAAAGTGCCGATGAGATCGTCGTACATGCGCGTGGCCAACGTTTTGTCCAACTCGCTGAACTTGGAGACGGAAGCAATCGTCCCCTCGCGGTCCTGCCGGACGACGCGCAAGCCTTTTAAAACTGCACGGGCGAATCCGGCCATCAGCTTCGGCTGCTCTTTGATGAAACGATCGGAAGTCGCGAACGTGCCCCAGGAGTTTTTCACTTCTTTGCCGATGAACATGAGATCTTTCATGCCTTGATCGAGCGTGGCGTAACGCTCTTCGGGGCTGACGATAGCGGCGTCAACGGCGCCGGATAGGAGAGACGGCACCCGGTTGACCGGTCCCGGGTCGATCAGGACGACGTCTTTGCTGTCCATGCCGTACTTCACCAAGATGTTTCTCAGCATGAAGGCGGCGATCGAGGCGACGCCGGTGGTGGCGACTTTTTTGTCCTTCAAATCCTTTAGACTGGTGATATTCGGTCGGACCATGACCCACTGAAGGACCTGATCGTTGATCGCCAGGATAGTTTTGAGCGGCGCACCGCCTTTCGAGATAGCGACCAGCGCGCTGCTACCGGAGCCGGAAAACTGCACCTGGTTGGCGGTCAATGCCTGCAGGCCGGGAGCGTTCTGCATAAAGGCAAGTTTTAGATCGATGCCTTCTTCCTTCATGTAGCCGCGCTCTTGGGCGATGACGAGCGGCACGTATTGAAAGGCCTTCGATGTCAGCGCCACGGTGATTTCGTCACCGAACAATCTCTGTGTGGGTATCAGCAACGACGCTGACCAGAACAGTAGCGATAAAAGTTTGCGCATAATCCTTCTCCTTACTATGGATAAGACCTTTCAAGGTTGGGATTTGGCTGGTCGTCCGCTCTTTGTAACCTCTCAAAGTTATATTTGACAAGAGGATTACACAGAGATGGGCTCTACACAGAAATTCTGGAGGTGCATATGTGGTCTGAGTCTGGAGGCCGGAATAGTTAAAATGATTTGATGTTTCTACAACGGCGGGTATCAAGCCGCTCTGCCCCAAGCCTGTTGGAAATCTAAAGGGGCCCCTTTTTTGTTAGCGTTCTTTACGTTTTTTTCTCAAATCTTCACTAGAAAATTTCGCGGCGATTTCAATAGCTTATTGCATGTGTCGCAAACATAAGAATTCGCCGACGTGAACTGTAAAATTGTTTTACAAAATTAGCTGACACATTTGTTAGGATTCCATAAAGACATGAACTTTACTCGTCATTACTCGAGTAATCACTTATGGCACGAACTATGCGGCCAATTAAGTAAGCATTTCATTTATTTTGCCATGGGAGGCATTTTGACTACTTAAAACAACGAGTTATTTGCACATATTTCCGGATTTAACTACGAGCCAAAAACGCATAAGCAGCCATCGCAAGGGGGGAAATTTATGGCAATGCGACGCGCACAGCAGTTTCGTGAAATAAGCCAGCTATCGTTCTACATCGGCAGAGAGTATCTTGGGGCGCTCTTCCTTCTTCTTCCAGCGGTGCTCTCGCTAGCGCTTGCAGTCCCCGCGATGTCCGCGACCGTGAACTGGACAGATGCAACGGGAAACTGGAACAATAGTCGTTTGGATTATTTTTACTCAACAACGGAGAGGGGCAAGACGTTTAACCTGACTGGGAGCAGTGCGAGTCTGGGAATCGAACAGACCAATACGTTGACGCTAGGGACGGGTACTATAGTTCAAGGACAAGGGTCAGTCGGGTTGGCGAAATTTCCTTCAGGTACCAGTACACTGAACAACCAGGGCACAATCAGCGCCAACATCAACGCCATCACGCTGAGCACAAACCCAAATAATTTTACCAACCAAGGCACCCGGGATCTGCCGAGGATCCAGCTGCTGCTCCAGGGTAACGTGATCGAGCAGCTAGTCCAGGTGCCGGAGCCTAACACGTGGATTCTAATCGGACTCGGCTTAGTCATGTTCGCTTACCGCCGCATTAAATAGAGGAATGGGAAGTTTTTGGATACGGTGAAGTTGGTGCGGAAAGGCGGGGGATAATATGTCTATTGCACCGTGAGCAAGTGAGACGTAGGCGAAAAATCTACGGACGAAGTAACCACCATCGCCCGTCGGTCGTGCCAAGACTCGCCCGAATTGCGCAATTGCCATCTAGTCCAAATTCGATTTATCGACGACCATTGCCTCGCTGAAACTTCGCCTAATGAGCTCGCGTCCAAGTTGGGCGCGTTGGTAGGAGTCTATCCAGGCAAATAACGCTCGGAGCTGGACACGAAACCGGTTCACCTCGAAAATCACTTTCAGAGAAAACAGGCGATGTGGTATCCTATTTCGTATGATGAAGATAAAAGCCCTGCTTTTCTTTCTGCTAATCGGCGCCGCCGGTTGTTCGACCGGCACCTACACCCGGGGCGCGACGCTTTTGTCAGGCATGCAACTGTATGAGGGCGAGATGCAAAGGGTCGCTAACTCGCCGCAGCGCTGGCCCGAGCGGCAGCAGGCAGGCGGCAGCTTGAAAACTGTCATCACGGCTACCGTCGGGGGCTCGACGGAATTTTATCGATTGGTCGATCTCGATATAAGAAAAAGAGAGTTTATGATCACCATGCGTGAAATGTCATTGCCCCCTGATCGCCTCCAGGAGATGAAGGACGAATTGGTCAAAATGAACGCAGAGGTCGGCGCGCTAAAACCGATTATCAGAGCTCAAATAGCGGCTTTACCGATTCAAAGAGACGCGCAGCAGCACGTTGAAAGCCTTGCAACTCTGGGACTTTTAACTCTAGCGCTCGATTCGTTCTCATCAACCAGTGGCGCGCGCGGGCTCGAAGCCCCATCGACGAAAATAGACCAATACGTCGTCACCGATCTAGGCTCATTCGCGACTGTCCGCGCGCCAGATGGGCAAACTCATCGCTGTAGCGTTTTCAGCATTCCCGATGAGGGTGCCGGTATGAAATGCGAGCCGCTTGTGCGCTAATGCGTCGCAATTTCAAGTCTCAGGTCTGGTCGCGGTTAGCAAATCAATTCTTCACGTCGAGAAGCGTTAATGCCTCGGCAACTTCCGAAGGCGAAGCTTCTTTGATCCTCCACCAGCGCTCCAAAACACGCGCAGTTTGCTCTTCGCCATAAACGGGTTCGACGGTCTGTGCGAACTTCTTGCGGACATCGTCGTCGCTCATCGGTTTATTGACGTGCCCCAAAGGATCGCGCGGCCATAAATCGATCACGCCGCCGTCTTTTTTCGTTGCCTTGATCTTCATCGAGATCGTTTTCGGGTAGAGCGAGTCAACCTGTTCATCGACATGGACGCGTATTTTGTGCATCAACGGTCGCAAGGTCGGGTCGCGGTATGCCGCTTCTTCGAAGGCCGCCAGCGTGATCGTGCCATCGACCAATACCTTGGCAAAAATATACGGCAGGCTGTGATCGGCGGTCTCCCGCGTTTTCGGGTCCCACTTTTCCGCCTCGCTGCCGATTTCGGTGTAACAAAAGGTGTAGACGCCGATGTCAATTTCGGCGAGCTCGCGCCAATCGACTTGGGAGTGAAGTTCCAATGCGGCCCAAACCGGCAGTTGTCCATTGTATTCCACTGGCCAATATTTCAGCCGTGTTTCCGGCGCACGGTACGGACCGCCTTCGGTTGGCAGCCGCTGAAGCTCAAAGGGTCCGGTGATCAAATCCCAAAGACCGTGTTTGCCCTCGAATGGCTTGTCTGCTCCCGTCATCCCCTCGCCGGCGAGCAGCGCGGCGAAAGTGCCATTGCGAGTGGCGAAAGCTGTGGCCGCGCCTTTCCAGAGGGACAATTCGCCGGCGCGGGTGTTGCGCATCGGCACGTTGGCGACGGTAATGATGGCAATCGCTTCAGCCAATCGCTCGCGCGGGAGATTCAACAAGTGCCCGACGCCTGCGGCGGCGCCGATGCCGACGGCGAATCCTTGGTCCCAGCCTTTGTAACGTAAGCCGGTTGCGTCGCTGAGACGCAAGAAAAGCTCATAGGCGATGACCAGACTTTCGATCAATCGCCGGCCGTCGGCGTCCGCCGCCTCGGCGATGGCGAGGAAGGCTCCCAGACAATCGCTGGGATGGCCACCGGGATACTCGTCGTTAAAATCAAGATTGCGAATCATCGCCGTGTTGACGAACGTGGCACTTTCGGCTGATGATTTTTCGCCGTGGCAGATGATTCGACCAGGAAAGCGTTCAGGGACGGCTCCGCGCGCGAGACGCAAGCCCATACGCGCGGGCTCGCAGTCATGCGCGGCAATGGCACAGGCCAGGGCATCCACCAAAGATCTCGTGCCGGCGGCGACCACTTGCGCCGGCAGCTGATCATATTTTAAGTCGGTCGCGAAATCAGCGATCTGACGAGTTAACTTGTCCATAATTCAGTTTCCTCAACCACGAAGTTTTTTGTCATTGTTATCGTGTAGGGGCAGGTTTCAAACCTGCCCCTATGGATTACGCCGATAGAGGTTCTTAACAAAGCCGGAATCTTCCAATTGCTGCAGTAGACTGTTATCGACCAGCCTTTCGTAAGAAAGGCCTTTTAACTGTTCTTTGGGAACCTGATCGAGGATCACTTGCACTGAGTCGCGGCGCACATAGGGGATCTCTTCCAAAACATTTTCGTGAGGCTGATAAACCGGACGGACGATTTCCACCGGTACTCTCATGCGTTTGGAGATCGCCGCGATGGCGAGCTCCGGTTTGTCTTTGGCGAGCTTGATGGTTTCGACGTAGGCTTTCAGCATGTTGAGTACGGTCTCGCGCCGGTTTTGCAGAAAACTCCGCTGTACTTCGATAGCGCCCTGCAGAAAGGAAATCTTGAGCGACGACAGATCGAGTAATTCTTTGAAACCCGGGCGCGGCGGCGAGCCCATGCTCGCTTCAACGATGCCCTGATCTAGAGAAGCGAACGATTCCGGCAAGCCGCCGTGATGCAAGTATTTCACCTCGCGGTCGGTTAACCCCGCCGATTTGAGCGCCAGCCGGGCAATCGCGTGGCTCGCGGAGCCGGCGCGCGTAACGCCGATGGTTTTCCCTCTCAGTTCGGCGAGACTCTTGATCGGCGAGTCGCGTCTTACCCAGAAGGACATCACGGCGAAGTTGCCTTTCGCGGCGACAAAAACAATGTCGCTGCCGGCAAGCACAGCGGCGACCGTGGAAGAGCCGCTGAAGGCGCCAAATTCGACCGAGCCGCCGACCAGCGCCTGCACCGGTATCGCGCCGCGCGCGTGCACGACCTTGGCGTCAAGACCGTATTTTTGAAAAAGCCGGGCGTCCTCGGCCAGCCAGAGGGTCGCGTTGGTGGCGGCGATGGCTTCGTAGATGAGGCTGACGGACGTTCGAGAGGTGCTTTGGCTCAGCGCCTCACGGGAAAGCAAAAGCAGAAGGATAACTATAGTTCGCGTGAGAGCGCGGGCGCTGGTCTTTGCGGAGCCACGATAAAGCATTTTCAACTTTGCCGACTGGTCATTGCGAACAAAGAAAGATTTCTCCCTTCGGTCGAAATGACAGTTGAATGTTCGAAATGACCAGTTAAATCTGCGGCAAGACATTAATGATATTCGAAATAACTGTTAACGTACTCAAAGCGATAATTAATAGTGGTTGAAATGATAAGGGTGGTTGTAACACACGTGAGGGGCGATGAGCGAGATTTGGATTCACATACCTACTGCAGCACATCGTTAGCGAGTTTAATCGCTTTGGGCCAGAGCTGGGTGAGCACTTCTTCACTGGAGTTTTCTCGCCTCTGGTTTTCTTCGACGCTCAAGAAATCCTTCGACGCGCGGGTGCCGAATTCGACGAGCCACTTCGTGTCGACGTCGAGACGGCGCGTCGCTTGGCCCATGGCCTTGCCATAGATCTCCTGGCCTTCTTTGCCGAGCAGCCAATTGACGAAAATCTTTGTCGCGCTGGGATGAGCGGAGTTTCTGATCACCGACAGCGCGCCGCTGCCACTGCTGGTGTAGCTGCCTTCCTTGGTTTCGGGAAGCGGATTGATTGGCTGGCCGGCTTTCAGAAACGGGGCAAGACTGTAGTAAGTCAATCCCACGGTTAAAGCCAGCCTGCCTTTGGCGAGGTTCTCGCCGAGCAACCGCTGGTCTCGCGATAGCATGAGTTCTTGGGTTGCCAGCTTGCGGAGAAATTCTTCGCCTTTGACTTTGTACAAGAATGCCCAGGTGGAAGTTCCGCCGCCTGCAGTCCGCGGGTCGAGGAAGCCGATCCGCCCTTTTAATTTAGGATTCAGCAGATCATCGTAGGAGCGCCACTCGTCGGGTTTCATGAGTTGCGTATTGTGCCAAAAATTTTCCGACTGATACGCCTGGAACGTGTAGAGAAAGCGCTTCGCCTTGTCGGCCCAAACGTGACCGCCATACCAACGTTTCGGATCTTTGATCTCGGGCAAGATAAACATCGGCTCCACAGGTTCCAAAATTCCGGCATTGAGCAGGCTTAGCGGTGTTAGTGTGCCGCTAATCAGCAGATCGTAAGAGCGCACGCCGGCCGCGTGCTCCGCCGCGATCTTGCTGGCGTTGGTCGGGCCGCGGGCCGTCGTGAGCTCGAGCTCGATTGCGGGAAAGCGCGCCTTAAAACTTTCGCTGAGGCTCTTTCTGAGCTCCGCGCTCGCCGGAATTCCCGCGACAATTTTGCCTTCCTTTTGAGCGGACTCGAGCGTTCGATTCCATTCCGCCTGGGATGCGGGATTAAAACTGGCGGCGCGCGCTTCACGCGCCTGATTGACGATACCGACGACGAACGAAAATATCAGCGCGGCGATGACTTTCATGCTACTTGAAAACTTCTTCGGCGATCTTGGTCGATTTCGCCCAGTAATTGTTGACTGTATCTTCGCCGTAGTTTTCCAACCGGTTGTTTTCTTCGACGGTGAGAAAATCTTTCGACGCGCGCACCCCATGTTCGACCATCCATTTAGTCTCAACGTCAAAGCGGCGGGTCGCTTGCCCCATGGCTTTGCCGTAAATCTCTTGGCCTTCTTTGCCGAGCAGCCAGTTGATGAAGACTTTGGTCGCGTTCGGATGCGGTGAGTTCTTGACGACGGATAAAGCGCTGCTGCCGCAACTGGTATAAGTGCCTTCTTTCATGTCGGGCAGGGGCTTGATCGGCAGTCCGGCCTTTATGAAAGGCAAAAATGTATAGTAGGTAAGTCCGATGGTGAGCGCGATTTTGCCCTTGGCCAGGCTGTCGGCTAACTGGCGCTGATCGCGCGACAGAAACATTTCCTGGGCGGCTAGTTTTTTCAAGTATTCCTCGCCTTTGATTTTCAAGAAAAATGCCCAGGTGGCGGTGCCGGCTCCCGGAGAGCGCGGGTCGAGGATGCCGATTTTTCCTTTCCATTTCGGGTTAAGCAAATCGTCATAGGAACGGACGTCTTCCGGTTTCATTAGAGTCGGGTTATGCCAGATATTTTCTGACTGGTATACCTGAAATGCATAGATAAAGCGTTTGGCGTTATCGAGCCAGATGTGACCGCCGAACCAGCGCTTAGGGTCTTTGACTTCCGGCAAAAGCAGCAGCGGCTCCACCGGTTCCAAGATACCCGCATTCAATAGACTAAACGGTGTCGCAGTGCCGCTGATCAAGAGATCGTAATAGCGCACCCCGGCGGCGTGTTCTGCGGCGATCTTGCTCGCATTGCTAGGGCCGCGGGCATTGGTCAACTCGAGCTCGATGCCGGGAAAACGTTTCGGAAAGATTTCACCGATCGCTTTGCGCAGTTCCGCGCTGGCGGGAATTGCAGCGACGAGTTTGCCTTCCTTCTTGGCGGGCTCGATGGTTCTTTCCCATTCCGATGAAGATGGAGATCGCGCTTCGGCGGAGAAACCGGGCGATGAAACCAGCACCGCGAAGAGAATACTGAGAAAGCATCGCACAGCAAAAATTTTCATTCATGCCTCCCGAAGCATAGTGTCCTGACTCAGAAGTTCGCGACATAATTCCCCCCTCATTCCTCCCCTTCCCCTTATATTAGGTTTGTTGCATGTAATCATAGATCAGGTGACTTTATGGAAACCGATTTCACAGAGCTTGCTGGTATGAGGACCACCCTTCCCCGATTCCGTGGAGGATCAAAAAGAGACCGTCCCGCCCAGCAAAAGAACGGAGCCAAAGGTTCAATAGAAAGTTGTCCCTTGGAGGACCGATATAAGGCGAACTTTCCGTTCACGGCACTTGGAATTGGCAATACACAAAACAGGAGGATGAGAAATTGCAACGGTATTACTTGGGAGTGGATTGGGCCGACAAAAGCCATCAGCTGTACGTGGCTGATGAGAGCGCAAGAAAAATAAAAGAGCTGGAAGTCCAACAGACCCCTGAGGAGATGGCTGAGTTGGGGTGCTGGCTCGATGAGAGCCGGAGCAACGGGCTCGAGCTTTGGGCAGCCATTGAAAAGCCCCACGGTCGGATTGTGGATTTTCTTTTGGATCATGGCGTGGTGGTCTATCCGGTGAACCCCAAGGCGCTGGATCGGGCCAGGGACCGGTTTCGCATGAGCCAGTCCAAGAGTGATTGTTTCGATGCCTATGTGTTGGCGGAGTTTTTGAGGACTGATCACGCTCATCTGCGCGCTCTTGAGCCCAATACCGCCGAGGCCCAAGAACTTAAGATACTGACTCGGGATCACCAGCGGCTTGGGCGGCAGAAAACCCGTCTTCTCAATCAGATCGGGATAAAGCTCAAAGAATATTACCCTCGTCCGTTGGAGGTCTTTGAGGATCTGGAAACCAAGATCGCGCTGGATTTTCTCAAAGCGTACCCAACGCCGCAGGCCCTCTGGAAGCTTACGCGCCGAGGCTGGAAGCGCTTTGCCAAACGCGACCATCACCTCAGTGAGGCACGCTCTAACGAGCTTTGGGACAAGCTCAACAAGCCTCAGCTCGCGGTCCCACAACACGTGGTTAGAGCCAAAGCCAAACTTCTGCTGGCATTGGTGGGACAGCTGGAGGCCTCGGTGAAGGCGGTCAACAGCTACAACGAGGAGGTTGAAAGTTTTTTCGCCGCTATGCCGGCAGCTGAAATTGCCAAGACGCTGCCCGGCGCAAAAAGCGGGACCACGGTCGCCACGATTTGGGCTGAGCTGGGCGATGCTCAAAACCGTTGGAATTCCTTCAGGCATCTTCAGGCTGAGGCGGGAGCGGTTCCAGTGACTAAGTCCAGCAGCAAAAGCCGTGTGGTACAGTTTCGATTCGCCTGTAACAAGCATCTGCGACATGCCCTGTACTGGTTTTCTTTTAACTCTCTGAAGCGATCTGAGTGGGCGAAGAAGTACTACCGGGATCAACGGGCCAAAGGCCACAGCAAACATCAAGCGCTCAGAGCTCTGGGAGCCAAGTGGCTCAAGATTATCTTTGTGATGTGGCGAGACCATAAACTTATGATGAAAACTACCACTTGGCGAACATCGCCCGACAGAAAATGCGCCAGGCGGCATAAAAAATAAACGAGGCACTTGACAAGCCTCATAGAAAGTCTCTTTTCCAAAGAGGGGTTAGAGTCCTGGAGCGAAACTTTCCCCTTTGAAAAAAGGGGGATAGAGGGGGATTTGAGTGCGGTTTCAACCAGTGCCATGGTTTGGAGTTTTTAAATGAACTTCTGAGACACCACACTAGATGCAGAGCCGGTTTTCGACTGATGACTTTGACCGGCCCAATCTGACGCTGACGGCTGCCGGTGTCAAGAAATTCGTCGGCCAAAAGTTTTGTCTACAGCACGCGAAATGAACGCGTTTTGATGATGAGAAAGACCGGAGTGCCTTCCTTAAGTTCAAGCCGGGTCACCGCGCCTGACGTGAGCCGCACGAAGAATTCTTCGCCGGCGGAAACGGTGACCAGTGCCTGTCCGTCGATCAGCTCGATTCTATGAACGGTTCCCGCTATCACATTGCCCGCAGAAATACCCTCCGGTCGCTGGGTGCCGATCAGAATGTCGTCGGCGCTGACACGAATATGCAGGGAGCGATTCGCCGGTTGCGGTAGGTAGGGGATAAACAGTTCCGTGCCGGAGCGTAGTCGCACTCGTGTCCTCCCTGCTTTGGCATCCGCTTCTATAAATGTCGCCGTAAAGACGTTTTCAAACTGTTCGTCGGGAATTTGCATGATCGTATGAGCAGACCTGAGGGCTTCTTGAGGAATGCCCTGAGTCACAAGCCGGCCTTGCTGAATCATCAGCACCCAATCCGCCAGCGTAAGAACTTCGGTCAAATTATGCGTTACATAAATCATCGGGATGCCAAACTCATCGCGCACCCGGCCGAGGTAGGGCAGGATTCTTTCCTTGAGCGCAATGTCGAGCGCTGCCAAGGGTTCATCGAGCAATAGCAATTGCGGTCGCGACAAGATCGCGCGGGCAAGCGCCACCCTTTGCGCTTCGCCTCCCGAGAGCTCGGTGATGGAACGATCCAACAGTTTGCCAATCTCCAAAACTTCTAACACATGATCGATACCGATGCCTTCAGCGTTGCCGATGTCTCGATGTCGTTCCGCGCCAAATAGAATGTTCTTGCGTACTGAGAGGTGAGGGAACAGAGCTCCTTCTTGGGGGACGTAACCGAGTCCCCGTTGTTGCGGCGAAAGATTGAGTCCACGCGCAGACGAGTAAAGCGTTCGCCCGTTGATTTCGATTTCACCGTCGGCGATGGGGCGCAACCCGGCAATGGCGTCGAGAAGTGTTGTTTTGCCGGCGCCCGAGGGACCGAAGATCGATGTCACCCGCGCATCGAAGGAAACGTCGATATCCAGTTCAAAATTCGCCAGCGGTGTCCGGCAACGGAGTAGCATCTCAAGCCTTTTTCCCCGCGCGCAGCAGCCACTCCGAGCACCAGACAAACACGAAAGCTAGACTAACCGTGATTCCCAGCAGGACATAAGCCTCCGGGTCCTTGCCGGTCTGAACGAAGTTGAAGATCGCCAGTGAAAGCGTCTGTGTCCGGCCGGGAATATTACCGGCGAGTAAGATCGTCGCACCGAATTCTCCGAGGGCGCGCGAGAAGGCGAGCAGCGCGCCGGCCACGATGCCCTTGTAGGCGAGAGGGACTGTGATAACGAAAAAAATTCGTAACCCCGACGCGCCGAGGGTTGCGGCGATTTGCTCGAGCCGGGGATTGACTTCCGAGAAAGAGGTTCGCACCGAACGAACCAAGAGTGGAAAGGACATCACCGCCATGGCGATCAGCACACCTTTCCAGTTGAAGACGACCTCGATGCCGCGATCGTACAACCACTGCCCGATGGGGTTCCGCCTGCCGAATATTTTGAGCAGGATTAACCCTGTAGACACGGGTGGCATGACCAGCGGGAGAAGAACGATCGTCTCGACGATGCTCTTCAACGGCCAATCCCTGCGCGCAAACAGCCAGGCTAACGCGACGCCAAACGGCAATATGACCAGTGTGCTGGCGAGACCGACGGCGAGAGAAAAAACCGTGATATGCCAGGTTTCTACAGAGAAGATCACGATGCAATGTCATTCGGCCGTGCTTAGTCGAGAACCACGAAGCCGTACTTTTTGAAGGCGGCTTTGCCTGTAGAGCCTAATACGTAATTCATAAAATCGCGCGCGGCCTCTTTTTTCTTCGATTCTCTGACGATCGCCAGCGGATAAGTTATTTTCGGACCTTTTTCAATCGGCACTTCGAACACGATCTTCACCTTTTGCGAAATTGCCGCGTCAGTCTTGTACACGAAGCCCGCTTCAACGTTGCCGGACTCCACCGAGGCTAGGGTCGCGCGAACATCCAATACAGGAACAATTTTCGGCTTCACCTTGTTCCACAAGCCTTCGTCCGCGAGATACTTGCTGGTATATACCCCCACGGGAACAGCTGCCGGATCCGCTAATGCGATTTTTTTGACTTCGGGCTTCATCAAATCTTTGGGTGACGCAACTGAAAGCTTGGAGTTTGCAGGAACAATCACGACCAGCTGATTCGAAAGTAGATTTCTCCGAGTACCGGGTTCGAGACGGCCATTTTTTTCGAGGAGATCCATCTGCGCTAGATCGGCAGAGAAAAAAATATCCGCCGGTGCGCCTTCATCGATCTGCCGCGCCAAAAAGTTGGAAGGTCCAAGGGTAAGAGCGAGCTTATGCTTGCTCTTTAATTGGTACGCTTTACCGATATCCCCCAGAACGTCTGTGAGACTGGCGGCAGCGGAGACGAGCACTTCGTCGGCTCGAGCGGAAATTGGCACCGATAGCATAAACAGAA
>WNFU01005385.1_pt1 | contig 41473 bp, 35 predicted proteins | sample 5400121 | NCBI WGS metagenome assembly WNFU01 (sample SAMN13153360, study PRJNA577476) | soil metagenome | isolation source: 100 cm soil or saprolite under grassland replicate 1 | place: USA:California | collected 2016-06-15
GGTACCCGCGTCCTGAAAAGGGAGAAGCAGCTCGTGTAGAGGGGAAAATCGCGAGTTTGGGCGGCTAATGAGCCCAACAGCGTGTCCGAATCGGCTCAACCACTGAGCACGGGCGGTTTTTTGCAACTGAGAAAACCGCCGACATGCGAGAACGACTCATATCGCCAAGTTTCGATTTTTTCTCACGACCGCCGAGGACGCGGAGGGGAGAGTTTGAAATAAAGAATCTCTGCGTACTCTGTGCCTCTGCGGTAAATCCTGTCTTGGTTGCGGCGTAGCCGCGTAACCAGTCTCGCGCGGTTAAAATTCCCCTCGGTAAAAACCGCGCTGTCCACGCGCCTCTTCGACGCCGACTTCCATGTAACGAATTGTCGATCCGGGAAATTGTCGCCTGACCTGGCGGCGAATCTGATTAGCGAGATGTTCTGCCAACAACTCGGTGCTGGTGTTGGCGAGCGGCAAGAGAATGACGTCCTGACGCGGCAGAATGATTTTTTGCTTTTTGTAGCGAACTTCGATTTCTTTGACGCGCAGACGGAGTTTAATCGCGGGACTTTCCGTTTGGATCAGCGTGCGGTGATCCAGCGTATCACAGATCCGTTTTACCATCGGCTTGAAAGCGATGAAGTCGAGCACCACGCCGGCACGGTCTAACTCCCCTTCCAGAGCCACGGACACTTGGTAGTTGTGCCCGTGCAGGGGTTCTCTCTGACCATTGGGGAAGATCAAGAAATGCGCCGAGGCAAAATTAAAATAATCTTTCGCAACTTCAATGCTAAACGATCGTGACATGCACTGGACGTTAGCCAAAAGCCTCCTCCCTTTCAAGCGACGACCGTGAGACTTGCAAGAGTGTCGAAAGTTATCCAGCGCTGCGATTTTTACTTGCAACTCACGCGCGGACGAGTTAGGTGAAAAGATCATGTCTCTTGCAGCAGCTGTCGATCTAAGGCGCGGCGAGATGACTGCGCTGATCGGCGCGGGCGGCAAAACGACGGCGATGTTTCGCTTGGCCAAGGAACAGCGCGAACAAGGTTGGAAAGTTTTGGTTACGACGACGACCGAGATCTTCAAACCTACGAAACCCCATGTCGACCGCCTATTCTTAGTTGAGGATATCGACGATTTTGCGAATGCCTCCGCGCAAATCGACTCTCCGGTCGTCGTCGCCGCCGGCTACGGTGTTAACGAAGAAGGGAAGCTGTTGGGACTGCCGGCGCCGTGGCTCGACCGTCTGAAGCAGGCCGGCAAATATGACGCGATCTTGGTTGAAGCGGACGGAGCGACGTCACGCCTGTTGAAAGTGCCCTCGGAAAACGAACCGGTGATTCCGTCGAGCTGCCGTCTGACGATCTGGCTAATGGCGATCAAAGTATTGGGCAAGCCGCTCGATACGGAATGGGTTAATCGAGCCGAACGCGCCGCGGATCTGCTCGGCGGCACACGTGGAGCATTGGTGACAGAGGAGTTGATTCTCAAGCTGGTCAAACATCCTGCGGGCTGCTTGAAAGGCATCGCGCCGGCAAGCCGCAAAGTCGTATTGATAAACCAAGCTGACAGCGAGGCAGAAATTGAAATGGCCGGGAGTCTCGGCAAGAAATTCCTCAGCTGCGGTCTCGACCGAGTCGTTGTCAGCAGTTTCATGAGCGACGATCCCGTCAAAGCAGTGCTAATTCAATAGATCAACGGGGGTTGATAAAATGATTTCCGCGGTGGTTTTAGCTGCCGGAGGGGCTCAAAGTTTAGGCCAGGAAAAATTGCTTTTACCGCTGCGAGGCAAGCCCGTGCTCCAATGGGTTTTGGAAAGCGCACTTGCTTCTGACCTCGACGAGATCGTCTGCGTCACGCGTGAACTGGCTTCCGTCCGGCGCCAACTGAACCTCAGCGACGAGCGCTTGTTCTGGCTGACCAATTACGCCGCCGATCGAGGCCAGAGTACCTCGGTTATCTCCGGCTTATGGGCGACGAATCCAAAAAGCGAAGGCGTCATGTTTCTGGTCGGCGACCAACCCTTAATTCGTAAAGAGTTGATCAACTCTTTAATCGAAAAATTTAGGACCGGTTCGGCCTGGATCGTCGCGCCGAGCTTTAATAGAGAGCCGCGCAACCCGGTGTTGTTTCGTCGCAACCTATTTTCTGAATTGCTCCAACTTAGCGGCGACCGGGGCGGGCGCGTGCTGATCGAGAAGCACAGGAATAAAACCGCCCTGGTTGAATGGAAAGACGAAACCCCCTTCTTAGATATCGACGGGCATGAAGACTATGAGCGGCTGAAGGAAATGGCCTATGCGGACGATTAGGGCTTTGCCGCACCTCCGACTGCTTGTGAGATTTGCTTGAGACCATCGCGCTCGATGAGTCGAAGCAAGCCCTTGTTGATCTGTTTTACCGCCGCGGGCCCTTCATAAATCCAACCGGTATAGATCTGTACCGCGCTAGCACCGGCTTTGATTTTGTCGTAGGCATCTTGCGCGTTGAAAATTCCTCCGACGCCGATGATCGGCAGTCGTCCCCGTGTCACTTGGTAAATGTGAGCAATAAATCCTGTCACCGCCTTGGTAATTGGCCTGCCGCTCAGTCCGCCCGGTTCAGAACCATGAGGCGATCTTAGATTATCCCGCATGAAAGCGGTCGCGTTTGTCGCGACGATACCCGTCAATTTCACCGACTCGACGACTTCGATAATCTCATCGACTTGCGCGAAGTTCATGTCCGGGGCGATTTTCACAAAGACCGGTTTGAGATTAATTCCGGCGCCAGCAGCGAGTTTGCGGTTTTTTTCTTGCACCGCGGAGACTAATTCACGCAGGAGACTCTTCTCCTGGAGATCGCGCAGGTTTGGTGTGTTCGGCGAGCTGACGTTCAACGTGAAAAAATCACCGTGGTCAAAAAGCTTCTCGAAGCAAGAAAGAAAATCGGCCACGGCGTCCTTCGTCTCGACTATTTTGGTCCGGCCGATGTTAACCCCGAGGGGAATCTGCGGTCTCCCCCGGCGCATGTGCAGGCGGTCGAGCTTGAGCGCAATCGCTTCGGCGCCTTCATTGTTAAAGCCGAGCCGGTTAATCAAGGCGTCATCTTCGGGTAGACGATAGAGCCGCGGTTTAGGATTGCCGGCCTGCGCCTGTGCCGTTACGGCACCGATTTCCATGAAACCAAAGCCAAAGCTAGAAATCGTCTTCGATGCCTCGGCGTTCTTATCGAAGCCGGCGGCCAGTCCCACCGGGTTGGCAAATGTCAAAGGCCCGACCCTAACGGCCAAACGTTCGTCTTCAACCTTGTAGAGATTTTCGACAATACCGCTAAAAAACTCTGCCCTCGCCAACAGGGCTAAGATCATCTCATGGCTGGTTTCGGGATCCTTGCGAAACAACAGTGGACGAACGAGCGACTTGTACAAGAAGGCCATTGGATCCGTGTAGCGGAAAATGCATTTGACTTCCAGCGCCCAGGGACGCTTGTGCGATCAGAGAAGCGGATTGCATTGCGAAATTAACACGAGGAAGCGGCCACGTGTCTGCACGCCGAACGCCAACGCTGAGATCCTTCGCCTCCATCACACCTCCGTCAAGTTGAATGGAGAACTTCCAGCACCAAGTTGTCGGACAGCTTCGCACAAAAAAAAGCGCCGGGCTTGCGCCCGGCGCCACTTTTGGACCGGTGAAAAATCTAGATGTGTTAACCGTGGACCAAAATCCTGAGTCCTCTTTGTCCGTCCGGTTGTAGCGCCATTTTAAGCGCAAAAGAAATGCCATTGACTAAGCATTTGATTTATCGAGACTCAAAGAGTTATTTTCTTGCGAATTTCGTAAGGAAACTTGACATAAATACCAAGTCTAACCACCCATTGCTAAATCATTGGTTAGACTCAAGAATTGGCCGACGAAAGTGTAATGTTTTATGTCACTTTTTCATCAACCATCAAACGCCGCGAGACGTCATGACTGACCGGTCCGACTATCCTTCGATCTGATGACTCCAATGATTATTTTCCCTAGATGAAATCCGGCGGAACAGCTGAAATGCTCAGGGCAGACTAACGTGTTGCGACAATTATCATTTCGTCGCGAACCGAATTGGGTTAGTTCCGATTCTTCACTTCCTTCTCTCTCAATTGCTTCAATAGATCATCGAAGCTTCCCTTCGCGAGAACGCGGTTGAACTGGGAACGGAAGTTAATGACAATGCTGATGTCTTCGACCACCACGTCGTAGATTTTCCATTCTCCTTGCATGCGATGGAGCCGATAGTTAACTGAAGTAGGTTCGCCTTTGCCGGGATTGATTTTAGTTTTCACCTGAGCCAGATTATTTTCGATACTCTCATTCATGAAAACTATTTTCTCGTCCTTATAGGAGCCAATTTTACTGACGTAAGAATTGCCGAGAAAGTCAGCAAAAGCTGCGACAAATTCATTTTCTCGGCCCGACGCGCTGTTCCAGTGTTTGCCCAGAGACTGCTTGGCCATTTCCAACCAGTCAAACCGGGGCATTAACGTTTCACGCAGCCGGTCTCTGCGCTCTTCGTCATTTCCCGCCGAGCCGCTGACAACTTTCAAAACTTGTTGAATGGTTTCCTGGATCTGCTCCGTCGGCGAATTCCCGAATACCGGTGCCGGCGCGATCCAGCACGCGAACATTACGCCGGCGATGAGCGGTTTGAATACCTTCAGCATAACTGCCTCCCTCGGACACGCCTTGACAGCGCAATCGTAGGGCCAGACGGGAGCGTCACCGACGACGGTCGTAGCGCCTAGGAAGTACCCGGGTTTCCCAGGGAACGGGCCAGGAAGACATCCGTGACAATGGCGAACCGCCGAAAATGGCAAACATTGAACGGAGAGGGGCAGTTGAAGATTTACGGGCTCGCGTGAGGGCACATATTCGACTGTAGGGGCACGGCCTGCCGTGCCCCTATACCGACCTGCGATCGGCGCGGCTTATTTTACGAAGAAACTGAGCGATTGGCTGGTGTAACGGACCAGCGGTGAAAAGTAGATGCCGAAAACGACCGTCAGCACCGTGAGCGGAATTAACAGAGCAAAACCATCGAGCGCGACGGAAATCGTCTTATCCTCCGGATTGGGAAAATCGAGAAACATCGTCTTGACAACCTTCGCATAATAGTAGAGCGATATGACGCTATTGATGGCAGCGATTACCGCGAGCGCGGCGAAGGCGCCGCCCTGCTTGAGCACGGCGGAAAATAAGAAAAATTTTCCGATAAATCCAGCGAACGGCGGCAAGCCGGTGAGCGAGAAAAGAAACACCGCCAGACAAACTGCCGGCACGATGGCTCCTCTCCAGGCGAGTCCGCGATAGGTTTCAATGTCCTCATCGCCGGTGACGTTGGCGATCATGCCGACGACGAGAAACGCGCCCAGATTCATAATGAGGTAAACCACCACGTAAAAAAGAATTGCCGAGAGCCCGTCATTGTTGAGCACCGCGAGGCCCATGAGCATGTAGCCCGCATGAGCAATGCCCGAATAGGCGAGCATGCGTTTGAGGTTTCTCTGGTTCAGAGCGCAAAGATTTCCGACGGTCATAGTGATCATGCTGAGGAACAAAAGCACGTGGGGCCACTCCACGCCTGATACGAATGTCCAATCGCCGCCGGTCACCATGCGCGACACGCCGGGAAAGAAAAACCGGATCATGATGGCCATCCCCGCAGCGTTGGAAGCAACTGAGAGAAACGCCGTGAACGGCGTCGGCGCTCCTTGATAAACGTCCGGCGACCACATGTGAAACGGCACGAAAACGATCTTGTAGCCGAACCCCGCCATGATAAAGACGAAAGCCATGAACAGGGTAGCTTTGCTGATCCCGTTCTGTGCCAGCGCGGCTTGAATCGCACTGTAATCGAGGCTGCCGGTCATACCAAATATCCAGCTCATGCCGTAGATCATTGTGCCCGAGGCGACACCGCCATAGATCAGATACTTAAGCGCCGCTTCACTGGAGCGCCGGTTATGAGGCAAAAAACCGGTGAGAACGTAGGAAGTCAAACTGACTAACTCCAAGGACAAATACGCCATCAACAGGTTGCTCGACGAGGCCATGAAAAATATGCCGAGCGTGCAAGTGAGCAGCAGCGTGTAGTATTCGCCTTCGTGGACTTGCTTGATTTCGTTGCTGCCGAGCGACATCCAGATGCACAGTATCGTCGCCGCCAGGGCGAAGACTTTGAAAAAGAGACTGAACTTGTCGAGGATCATCATCCGGTGAAATAGCCAACCCGGCTGCGCCCAGTAAAGATCGAAAGTCGCGATCAGTGCCGCTGCGCTTCCGGCCAGCGCGATAATGGCAAGGCCACGTTTGTTGCGCATCAGCAGATCGATAACAATCAGCAGTAATATCGTTCCGGAGAGAATGAGCTCCGGATAGAAGAAGCTGAGACTGCCGACGTTTTTGAGATCCATGGTCGGGCTTTAGAGATGCGGAATGACGATTTGATTGATTTGATCCAACGAAGCGCGCAACAGATCTAAGACCACGCTCGGATAGACGCCGACGATGATCACAATCGCGCCTAACGGCACCAGCGTGAACATTTCGCGGCCGTTGATCTCCGTCATTTTAAGATATTTTTCATTGGGCGGCCCGAGGTAAACGCGTTGGATCGTCCAGAGCAGATAGCCCGCTGTGAGAATCACGCCGGCCGCGCCGAGAATTGTCAGTACCGGATACTTTTGCCATGTGCCGAGCAAGACGAGGACTTCTGAAATGAATCCTGAGAGTCCGGGCAAGCCCATCGAAGCGAAGAACGCCAAGGCGGTAACACCCGTATAGATGGGCATGATCGTGGCTATGCCGCCGAAGCCGTCAATCTCACGGTGATGCGCCCGATCGTAGATGACGCCGACCAAAAGGAACAGCATGCCGGTGATTGTGCCGTGGTTGAACATCTGCAGCACCGCGCCGTTAATACCTTGTGTCGTGAAGCTCGCCATGCCGAGCATCACGTAGCCCATATGGCTCACGCTGGAATACGCGACTAATTTTTTGAGATCCGTTTGGGCCATGGCGCAAAGGGCGCCATAAATAATATTCCACGCGCCGAGCGCGCCCAAACACCAGAAAGCCATATCGGCGGTCGCCGCGGGAAGCATCGGGAAATTGATGCGCAGGATGCCGTAGGTGCCCATCTTCAGCAGCACTCCAGCGAGGATGACGGAAACTGCCGTCGGCGCTTCCACGTGGGCATCCGGCAACCAGGTATGAAACGGAAATGCCGGTATCTTGATCGCAAAGCCGATAAACAGCGCCATCCAAATAACGTGTTGAAAGCCCCAGCGCAGCTCATTGAACGGCCACATCGGCAACACTTGCGTGCTGTACTTGTTGCCTTGCGCCATCAGCACCGTCATGTCGAAAGTGTGAGGCTCAACGGTGAAGTAGAGAGCGAGGATCGCGAGCAGCATCAACACGCTGCCGAAGAGCGTATAGAGAAAAAACTTGATCGCCGCGTACTCACGCCGCGGTCCGCCCCAGATGCCGATGAGAAAATACATCGGCAGGAGCATCACTTCCCAGAAGATGTAAAAGAGAAAAAAATCCAGCGCGCAAAAGACTCCCATCATGCCCGCATCGAGCATGAGAAACAGCGCGAAATAGCCTTTGACGGCTTTTTCGATGCCAAATGAAGCGAAGATGCACAGAAAACAAAGGAGCGCTGTCAACAGCACCATAGAGATGCTGAGACCGTCGACTCCCATGTAGTAGCTGATGTTATAGGCTGGAATCCATTGATACTTCTCGGTGAACTGAAAACCGACTTTGTTGCGATCAAAGTTGGCGAAGAGCCAAATGGCCATCAGCAGCGGCGGCACCGTAGCCGCAGCGGAAACCCAGCGAATCAGCTTGGCATTATTCGGTAGCGCCAGCACGAGCGCCGCCCCCGCAACGGGAATAAAGGTCATGTAACTGAGAACGTTATCCATCTTCTACATTCTCCCCAAACATCAGCTCCAGTAGCGAATCTTGACGATGATGGCGACGACCACCGCGATTAAAATGCCGTAAAGATAACTGTTGATGTTGCCGGTCTGCACTCTGCGGAACTTATTGCCGATCCAGAAAGTAATATTGGCAATCGCGTTGACGATGCCATCGATGATGTAGTTGTCAAACAGCCCGTTGAGCCAGGCAGCCAGGCGCGTCAGCGACGCGGAGCCGTCGACGATGCCGTCGATAATGTACTGATCGAACAACGCGCCGATGCGCGCGAGCAGCAGCGTGCCATTGACGAAGATCACCTGGTAAACCTCATCGACATACCACTTGCGGTCGAACAAGCGATAAAAAAACCCGCCAGCGAGTTTTGCAAACGTCTCGGGTGCAAGCGCGCCGCGGTAGTACATCAAGTAAGCGACCAAGAAGCCGAAAGCCGCGACAGAAATCGAGACGGCCATCAGACCCAACTCGAGCGCGTGGTTTGGCTGCTCTTCGACGTGGGCACCCACAACCGGTTCGAGCCAATGGGCGAATTGGCTTCCGCCAAACACGCCCGGCAGCCCGATATAACCGGCAGTCAGCGCACCAACGGCCAACACAACAAGCGGCAGGGTCATGACGCTGGGAGATTCGTGCAGATGTTCTCGAGTGTGGTGATCGGCCCGGCAGTCGCCAAAGAAAACCATGAAGAACTGGCGGAACATATAAAAGGCGGTCATGCCTGCGCCGATAACGGCTAAGAGCCAAATGAATTTGTTGCCGTGCGCGCTCGAGAAGGCCAACCACAGGATTTCGTCTTTGGAGAAAAAGCCCGCGGTTAACGGCGTCCCCGCGATGGCAAGCACCGAGATGAAAAAGGTAATGAACGTCACCGGCATATATTGCTTGAGTCCACCCATCTTGCGCATGTCTTGCTCATGGTGCATCGCGTGGATCACGCTGCCGGCCCCGAGGAACAGACAGGCTTTGAAGAAGGCGTGGGTCATCAGATGAAATATCGCCGCGGCGTAACCGCCGACGCCGACGCCGATGAACATGTAACCGAGCTGGCTGACCGTCGAATAGGCGAGAACTTTTTTGATGTCGTATTGAGTCAGCGCAATGGTCGCGGCGAGCAGCGCCGTCGCGACGCCGATCACGGCGACGACATTCAGAGTGTCCGGCGCCATAGAAAAGAAAACGTTCATCCGCGCCGTCATGTAGACGCCGGCGGTCACCATGGTGGCCGCGTGGATCAGCGCGCTGACCGGCGTCGGGCCCGCCATGGCGTCCGGCAGCCAAACAAAAAGCGGTATCTGCGCCGACTTTCCGGTGGCGCCGACAAACAGAAAAAGCGTAGCGAGAGTCACGACCGGCATGCCCCAAATCATTTGCTCTTTAATCGTCGGCGCCCATTTCACCATTTCGCGAAACGTCAGCGAGCCATGACCCTGGGCATCGAGCGTCCAGAAAAGTAAAAACATGCCCAAGACAAAACCAAAATCACCGACCCGGTTGACGATGAACGCCTTGTTGCCGGCGCGCGCGTTACTGTGATCGGTGTACCAAAAGCCGATGAGAGCGTAAGAGCACAGACCCACGCCTTCCCAACCGACGAAGAGCAGCAGCAAACTGTCGCCCAACACCAGCGTGAGCATCGCCGCCATGAACAGATTGAGGTAAGCGAAGAAACGCCAGAAGGCTTGGTCATCGTGCATATAGCCGGTGGCGTAAATATGAATGAGACCGCCGACGCCGGTAACGACGAGGATCATCACCGCCGATAACGGATCCACCATGAAAGCCATGTCGACTTTCAACGAGCCGAGATCGATCCACCGATAAAGGTTGTCGATAAGAAATCGCTTTTCCGGTTCGAGATCTTTGAGCAGGAAGAAAGCGTAAACTGAGAGGCCGAAGGCAATGACGACCGGCGCGCAGGCGATAAAGCTGATCGCGTCCTTGCCCATGCGCTTTTGGATCTTTGCCCCGACCAAGCCATTGACAATCGCGCCAAGCAAAGGCAAGAAAACGATCCAGCGAATGAAATCGGTTTGTATCGGATTATCCATTAACCTAAACCAAGCCCCGCCCATTTTGGATTTTAAATTTTGGATTTTCGATTGGGGAAAAAAGAAACAACGGGAGATTACGGATTAGCGTGTCGCACCTTTCCGAGAATCCAAAATCCAAAATCGAAAATCTAAAATCCATCAATCTTTCAGCGTCTCCGCCGCCTCCACATCGATCGTGTGAAAGAGCTGGAAAATCGCCAGAACGATGGCCAAGCCCACTGCGGCTTCGGCGGCGGCCAACATGATGACGAAAATCGCGTAGATCTGGCCGTCGGCATTGCCGCTGCCAAAATGCGAAAACGCCACGTAGTTGACGTTAGCGCTATTGAGAATCAACTCGACGCCCATGAGCACGCTGATCGCGTTGCGCCGCGTCAGAACCGTGAACAATCCGAGAGAAAAAAGAATTGCGCCGATGATGAGATACGAAGAGAGCTCGTTGGGCGACATGGCTACTCTTTGATTTCCTTCCGCGACAGCACCACCGCACCGATCAGAGCCGCCAGCAAAACCAACGATGCCAACTCGAACGGGAGCAAATAGGTATCCAAAAAGAGATCGCCGATCTTGGCCGTCGTCGCGGCGTAAACCACTTCCTTGGCTTTAACCCACGGGGTTGCCGTGATGGCCTCGATCAAAAGATAGATGAAGATGCCGACCACGATCAGAGCGGGAATTCTTCCCGCGGCGCGATTGGTGATCTGCACGTCGGTGATGCGATGCGTCAGCATGACCGCGAAGAGAATCAAGACCAGGATACCGCCGACGTAAATCAAGAGCTGGACGGCGGCGACGAAGTCGGCGCCGAGAAAAACGTAAAGCCCGGCGACACCCATAAAGGTCCCGAGCAAAGAAAACGCGGAATATATGATGTTTCGCGAAAAAGCCACCATCCCGGCGGAAACCACCGTAATGAGAGCGATTAGATAAAAAACCGCCGTCGCCATACTCATACTTTTTCTAACTGTTGGGATCGCGAAAGTTGAAGACGTTTTGGGTCACTTACCGGAAGATCCGATTCGAATCAAGGGGCGCGGTTTATTATTCGCTCGCGGCCTGGCTACGGCTGCTTTCCCTCCTCCGCTGCGGCTCCTCCTCCATCCGGAGTAGCAAATTCATCGAGATACTTGAGTCCGATATCGACCTTCGTCACGAGTTTCGGGTCCGTCTCTCCGCCCTTTTTTGGCTTGTAGAGATTCTGCGGTTGCGGCGCGAAGTGGCGCACCAGTCCGGCGGGATTGTAGCTCGCCCCTTCGAATTCCTGGGAATGACGAATCGCTCCGGTCGGGCAGGCCTCGGAGCAAAGACCGCAATACATGCACTTGCAGACATCGATGTCGAAGTGGGTAAACTGGCGCTGCTTGGTTTCTTTATTCATCTCGATGCCGATCGTGATGCAGGTGATCGGGCAGTCTCTTTCACAGGCCAGGCAGCCGGTGCAAATATCCATGTCGACTTCGAGAATGCCTCGATATCGGAGCGGCAAAGTTTCTTGGATCGGCACCGGAATCTTGTCCGGATACTGGATCGTCATCGGCCGGCGCATGAGGTGCGAAAAGGTGATCGACATCCCCTCGAAGGTGGATGCGATCGCCTGGCAGATATCTTTTGCGTAGCTTACGACGTTCATAATGCCTCAATGGTTAAATATGCGGCTTCCAATACAACTCCGGCCTGGCGTGACGAATCTGAAACGCCACCCGCAGAAAGAAAATGGTCGCGACGGCAATGGCAAATCCCAAAGTCGCCGCGCTGATGATGCGGCGCACATCATCCGGCACAAACAGAAAGCCAATGGTTCCCAGCATGCAAAGGAACGCCAGCGGCACCATATATTTCCAACAAAGCGCCATCAGCTGGTCGACACGCACCCGTGGCAGCGTCGCGCGCACCCACATGGCGACGAACACCCACAGGTAAGCTTTCAAGAAAAAGGTCACGAATTGAGCGATGCCCAGGAGAACCGGATTGTTGTCGAAGATCCACAACGGTGGAACTTGCCAACCGCCCAGGAACAATGTCGTGGCCACCGAGCCGATGACGTACAGATTGCCCCACTCGGCAAAGAAGAAGAACAGAAAGCGCATGCCACTGTATTCGGTCACGTAGCCGGCGACCAGCTCCGATTCTGCCTCCGGAATATCGAATGGCGTCCGATTTCCCTCGGCGAGCGCCGCCGTGAAATAGAGAAAAAACGCCATGAATGTGAACGGATTATGGAACAGAAACCAGTCCCATGGTCCCCACCCTTGGGCTTTGATGATTCCTTGCATACTCATCGTGCCGGCCAAGAAGACAATCGTGAGTATGGCAAGGCCCGCGGGAATTTCGTAGCTGACGATCTGCGCCGCAGAGCGCATGCCGCCGAGGAGCGACCATTTGTTGTTGGACGCCCAGCCCGCCATGAGAATCCCGACCACGACGAGCGAGGTTACGCCTAGAATGTAAAAAATACCGATATTGAGATCAGCGACAATCAGATTGCCGCCGAAGGGAATGACGACAAAGGTGCAAAGAAAGCCCATGAAAACGACGTAGGGCGCCAGCGAGAAAAGTTTCGCGTCCGCTGCCGAGGGAATCAAATCTTCTTTAAGTAGGTTTTTGATGCCGTCGGCCAGCCACTGAAGAATTCCCTGCGGCCCGACCCGGTTGGGTCCGACGCGGGACTGCATGCGCGCCCACACGCGTCGCTCCAGCCAACTGGTCACTCCGGCGAGCGGAGCAACGAACGCCGAAAGCACCACGAACGCGGCGAGCACCATCGCGACGGCGTACACGAGTTCTCTGGGCACGCCGGCAAAGGCGCCGTTTTGAATAAGCTGGTCGAGATAAGCTTGCATGAGTGTCGTGACCGGGATTTAGCGGTCGATCTCCGGCGCATCGACATCGAGGCTACCGATCAAAGCGATCAGGTCCGCAACCATTATTCCTTTGCTCAGTTTGTCGATGATGCTCATTGCTGCAAAAGAGCCGGTGCGAATCCTTACACGATAAGGATACTCGCTGCCGTCGCTGACGACGTAAAAACCCATGTCGCCGCGCGGCGCTTCGACGCGGGCATAACATTCGCCCGCCGGCGGTCTAAATTTACGCGGCACCTTCGCGATTGCCGGGCCTTTGGGCATCATCTTGAGGCACTGGCGTAAAATCTTGCAGCTCTCCTGCATCTCGCGAATGCGCACCCAGTAACGGTCGAAGCTATCGCCGAGTTTTCCCACATGCGCCGTGCCGATGGGGACGTCAAACTCCAATTCAGGATAGATCGAGTAAGGGATATCGCGACGAATATCCCACTTCACTCCCGAACCGCGCAGATTAGGCCCGACCAGATTATAGGAAAACGCCTCTTCTTTGGTGACGACCGCCACCCCAGCGAGCCGTTCGATGAAAATCTTGTTCCCGGAAAGTAGACGATTAAACTCATCGACAATCGGTTCGAAGTGGTCTAAGAATTCGACGATTCTCGTGCAGGTCTCAGGAAGAATATCGTAGCCCACACCCCCGATGCGAATATAGTTGTAGGTCAGCCGCGCGCCGCAAATCTCCTCCATGAGATTATTGATCGTTTCGCGCTCGCGCAGGGCGTGCACGAACGGGGTCATGGCGCCGATATCTTGACCGAAGGTACCGACGGAAATTAGATGACTGGCGATGCGATTGAGCTCGCACGCGATCACGCGGCAGAATTCCCCCCGACGAGTGACTTCGGTTTTCGCCAACTTTTCCGCCGCCAGGCAGAAAGCCTGATTGGCGAACATTGCGGCTAGATAGTCGGCGCGATCGGTATAAGGCACATAGCCATGATAGGTCACTTTCTCGCCGATCTTTTCAATCGAACGATGGAGGTACCCGACGTCGGGAATCGCCTCATTAATCACTTCGCCGTCGGTTTTGACCACGAAGCGCAGCACGCCATGCGTGCTCGGGTGTTGCGGCCCCACGCTGATGGTCATCTCTTCGGCAAAAAAACCAGGTTCGGCTTGAGCGGTCTCGTTCATGGCTATCCTATCGCAGCAGTTTTTCCACCAGCGGCGCGCGCTGCGTGCTGATGCCGTCGTATTCTTCTTCCTCGACGTAGTCCTTGCGCAGCGGGTATCCTACCCAATCTTCCGGCAGCATGATGCGTCTCAGATCGCTGTGGCCCTCAAAAATGACACCGAACAGATCGTAAACCTCGCGCTCGAACCAGTTCGCGACCTTCCACACGCCTTCGACCGTAGCGATTTTTGGATTGGCGCGCGGCAGATCGACCTTGAGGACAATTTGATGATTATGCGAATAGGAGAACAGATGGTAAACGACTTGGATTTTCTCTTCCTTCGGCCAATCGAGCGCGGTCAAATCCGACAACACTGCGAAATTCAGACCAGCACTGTCACGCAGATATCGGCAGATCTCGACGATGGACGCACCATCCACCGACAAATAGGGCTCCAAAACCTCTCCCTTGAACTCGCTTACTTTGCCGGGAAATTGTTTCTCCAGAGCCGCGTAAATATCTTTCGCCTCCATCTTTGGTTTAGGCTCCGGCCGCTTCCTCCACGGGATGCGACGGCTTAACCAGCCAACGCTCGCGCATCATCTTATCTTGAATTCGCAGTAACCCTTCGGTGAGCGCCTCGGGGCGTGGCGGGCAGCCAGGGACGTAGACATCGACGGGAACGATTTTGTCGACGCCCTTGCAAACCGAATAAGCCAACTGGAAGAGCCCGCCGCAATTGGCACAGCTGCCCATCGAGATAACGTACTTCGGGTCGGGCATCTGATCGTAGAGCAGTTTGGTCCGCTTGGCCATTTTGTAAGTAAGTGTGCCGGCGACGATCATCAGATCGGATTGCCGGGGCGTAGCTCGCGGCACGGCGCCAAAGCGATCCAAATCGGCCCGCGGCCCGCCGGTTTGCATCAGCTCGATCGCGCAGCAGGCTAAGCCGAAAAGCATGTACCACTGTGAGGAGGCTCGGCCCCAGTTCAAAATATCGTCCACTTTGGTCGTGAAAACTGTTTCGGGTAATGAATTTATTAACGGTTTCATTGCATATCTCCTAACCGCATTAGGCCTTAACCTTTTTTACCCATTCCAAATCACCTTTGGCCCATGCGTAAACCAAACCAAGAAAGAGAATGCCGACGAAAACCAGCACCTCGATCAGAGCAAAAACCCCCACCCCACCGTCGACCCAACGGCGGAAAACCGTAGCCACGGGAAAGATAAAAGCAATTTCAACCTCGAAAATGATAAAGATTAGCGCCACGATGTAAAAACGAATGTTGAAGTTCACCCATGCGCTGCCCATTGAAGGCTCGCCGCACTCATAAGTGGACAGTTTTCGGGCCTGAGGATTCGCCGGTCGGAGCAGTTTTCCGATCAGCAGATTGACCCCCACAAACCCAAGTCCTAATGCCGTAAACACTAGGACATTAGCAAAGTCAAATAACATCGTAATTTTCCGTAATTACGGTAGAAGAAGGCTCTATTTTCTTATAAACATAAAAGGACGATTTAATCAACCAGCGGTCGCGTAAGCATGGGCCAACTTGGTTTGCCAACCCGCGCTTTTTTGCATAAAGTCAGCGCCAAACCCGAGTCCGATTCCCAGCTCCGTAGCAAGAGCCGACAAGCTTACGTACATGCACGGAAATAAAGGGCATTCCTCAAGAAGTTTGCCGGCGCATTCAGAAATTCGTCGACATCCCCCGCGAGTTTTCCCGCGCCGCCGTGCGGCGCGAACAGCAGGGCCGCGAAGCCGAAGCCGCCGGCCATTTTCCCGAAGCGCGCGATCATTACTATATCGCCTCGTGTTTTTACACCAACGCCATGTGGGCGATCTACGAAGACGGTAATCCTCAGCGCATTTACTGGCAGGAACAAAAACGCGTCTGCTACGACAAGTTCATTCAATATGCCGGCCGTCCCATCGAGCGGGTCGAGCTGCCCTACGAGGGGAAAAAGATCCAAGCGATTTTACATCTTCCGCCGAGCCGGAAAGCAGCGGAGAAAGTTCCCTGCGTCATGTACATCCCCGGCATGGACGGAGTGAAAGAGGACAACCCGGCGACCGGCGATCCGTTCATCGAGCGCGGCTTCGCGGTGCTCGCGATCGACGGCCCCGGGCAAGGCGAGACCCGCGAAGGCGGCGTCAAATGCACCGCGTCGAACTACGCCGACGCCGGCAAGCTCGCTTGCGATTATTTGGTCAAACGCCCGGAGATCGATGCCAATCGCCTCGGCGTCATGGGCTCGAGCATGGGCTCCTATTGGGCGCCGCGTGTGGTCGCCGAAGAAAAGCGTTTCAAAGCCTGCGCCGTCAGCGGCGTCTGCATGGAACCGGGCCAGTACGCGATCTTCAACATGTCATCACCGTCTTTTAAATTGAATTACATGTATATGTCCGGCTACGACGACGAAGCTGCTTTCGATGAATTCACCAAGACGCTGAGTCTCAAAGGCGTCACTTCGAAGATCACTTGTCCCTACATGGTCGTCGCCGGCGAGGATGATGAGCATTGCGATATGAAGTTTGTCTATGAACTGATGGGCGAAATTCCCGCGCCCAAACTTCTGTATGTGTTCGAAGGAGAGCGCCATTCCATCCGCAACCCGCGCTCGCGCTCGCTGGTGGTCAACTGGCTCATCGACACGCTGCTCGATAAGCCGTTCAAGGCGGAGATCGTTCGCGTCGAAACCAGCGGCAGGGAAACGCGTCGGGAATGGTGATCCAAGCGAAGGTCGAGGATAGATGATTGAGGATCGAGGATCGCCACTTTTGAACTTCGATTCTCTATCCTCGATCCTCCATCCTCGGTTGTTTTGCCGAAGGCATGCCTAGCCACAATGAAAATAGCCTACGGCGACCTAATCGGTGGAGTGAGCGGCGACATGTTCGTCGCCGCGCTCCTCGATCTCGGTTTATCGCTAAATAAGCTTAAAACCGAACTTGGAAAAATTCCGACTCTCAAGTTCGAGCTTAAGGCCTCGAAAACAACAGTTCACTCACTTCGCGCCAGTCAATTCCAGGTGATTTGCGCCGGCAATGAATTACCAAGGTCGTGGAAACAAATTCGCGACTTGCTCAAACGCAGCAAGCTCGAGCCGGAGATAAAAAAAATCGGTATCGACATCTTCGCTCGCCTGGCCGAAGCGGAGGCAAAAATCCACGGCGTTGCCGTCGACAAAGTTCACTTTCACGAAATCGGCGCAACCGATTCCATCGTCGATATCATGGCCGCCGCAATCGGGGTCCGTGAGCTGGAAATCGACTCCCTTTACTTCTCGCCCATTCCTTTAGGCCACGGCGTCACCCGTTCCATGCACGGAGCGCTGCCTGTGCCGGGTCCAGCCACGCTTGAGCTTATCAAAGGACTTCCCGTCTTCGGCGTCGATCTGGATGGCGAAAACATAACGCCCACCGGCGCAGCAATTGTGCGGACATTGGGCAAAGATTTCGGGCCGCAGCCCAATATGATCATCGAAAGAATCGGCTATGGCACCGGGCAAAAAGAATTCGCCAACCGACCAAACCTTTTCCGGCTAATCCTGGGCGCGGACAATGCAGCATGGCAGCAGGAAGAGATGCAGGTGATAGAAACCAACATCGACGACATGAACCCGCAGCTCTACGATCATGTGATGGATCGGCTCTTTGAAGCTGGCGCGCGGGATGTTTTTCTTTCGTCCATACAGATGAAAAAGAATCGGCCTGCGACTCTACTCACGGTAATCTGCGCGCCATCGAGCCGCGACAGCCTCGCCAAGATTATTTTTGAAGAAACCTCGACCATCGGCATTCGCTCGTACCCGGTGAGCCGGATGATTCTCAAACGAGAAACGAAAAGAGTGAAAACCCGCTTCGGTGAAGTCATGGTCAAGATTGTCGAGCAGCCGGACGGCAGCACGAGAGCAACGCCCGAATACGACGATCTCAAGCGCATTGCCACGGCCAAGAAGCTTCCATTCAAGGTCATTCACAACGAAATCATGCGAATCGTCGGCAAATAGCGTTGCCCAGACAATTCACCGATGTCCGACGCTTCGTCCGGCAACAACGCTCAGCCCGCCTCGCTTCGGCCCTGGGCCTCGCTGCGCTATCGCGATTATAGTTTTCTATTTTTGCTTTCGCTTTTTGCCACGACCGCGCAGCAGATGCGCCTGACGCAGAATCTTTATCAAGTCTACGACTTGTCCGGATCGGCGTTTCTGTTGGGTCTTACGGGGCTGGCTCAGGGAGTGCCGATTTTCGCCCTTGGATTATTCGGCGGCATGCTGGCGGACTTCCTTGATCGAAAGAAAATACTCCTCATCACGACCTTCGGTAATCTGTTCGTCGCCGTCACGCTCGGCATCCTGACGCTGACTGGATTTATTCAGGTCTGGCATATCCTGGCGGGTACAGCGCTCACTTCAGCGCTGAACATCATCCTCAACCCGACTCGGATGGCGCTGATCTCCCATCTCGTGCCGCGCTCGCATCTGACGAACGCCGTGGCGCTCAACTCCAGTGTTTCCCAAGGATCGCATTTCATCGGACCTATGCTGGGAGGACTGACCCTGGCGTGGATGAGCACGGGGAACGCCTATTTGTTCAACGCATTGCTTTACGTCCCCGCTGCCCTCGCCATCGTTCTGCTCAAAACTCCCGCAATCGACAAGACGGCGCGCGAGCAGTTTTCCATGGCGAGCTTCTTGGGCGGCGTCAAATTTCTCTTCTCCGAACCAATTATTCTCACGCTGGTCATGTTGGATTTCATCGTGATCGGCGTCGGCTACTACCGCCCGCTGCTACCGATTTTCGCCAAAGATATACTCTTCGTCGGACCCGCTGGCTTCGGCATGCTCTCATCCGCTCCGGCGGTCGGCGGCGTCATCGGCACCATTACACTGCTCACGATCGGCGATATGAAAAGCATAGGTTTGCTCGTGCTCTGGTCTTTTCTGGCCTACGCGGTGGCGCTGGGAATTTTTGCAATATCGACCAGCTTCTGGCTCTCGTTATTGCTACTCGGCATGATGGGCTTGGCGAATTCTCTCCAAGCCGTCATGCGGCAAACCAGCTTTCATCTTCTCACACCGGACCACGTGCGCGGCCGCGCCTTCTCGGTGTTCAACATGTTCTCTCAAGGCGCCAATTCTGTCGGCGCCACCGAAGTCGGCTTTCTGGCGGCATTGCTCGGCGCCCCAGCCTCGCTTCTGTTCGGCTGCGCGGTCGGCGGACTATTTACGCTGGCCTGTTGGATCATGATGCCGGGCTTAAGAAGTTTCGGAACCGAAATGCGCCGTCGTTGAGCGAATAAGAGGTTCAATTGTTGAAGAACCGCGAAGAAATTCTCCGGAGAGAACTTTAGATTGACAATCGAGGTTGAAGATCAAGAGCAAAGACCAGCGGCGCTTACACCTGCATGAGGATCGCCGAAACTCGAGCGCCGTTCGCCGCCTGGATCGCCGATGCGTACATTCCAACTTGCCGTCGATAAGCCGGTTCATTTTCGCCGAACTCTTCGTCGGTCTTGAAATCTATGACCGTCCAGCCCCCCGCTTGCTCAAAGGCGAGATCGATTACACCCTCGATCAGCAGGCCATTGGTATCGCGCCACGCGATCGGCACTTCACGACGACACCGCCCTTGTTGCGCAGCGTTGCGCGCGTGATTCAAAAGCGGATGCGCGAGCGAGGTGTAAACGCTTTCCGAGGCGGAAGCGATCTCTTCTGCAGCAGCGCCTAGTATGCGGCCGTGAATGGTTGCGAGACGTTGGATCACGTTCAGATCGCCATCTAGCGGGACGCTCGCAAGAACCGCATGTACGAGCGCGCCGAAGCGAGCACCCGACGGCCGGTTTGCCGCACGCGCGAGCTCGACGATTTCCACAGACGGAAGCTTAGTGTTCGGCGATTCTTCGCCGACTGTTTTCGCCGACTGCGTTACCGTGCGCACTGTCAGTGAGCTCTGACTGCCGGTTGCCCGGGCCTGCTGGCGCCGCTCGCGCCAGGAATTGTAAGCGGTAAGACCTGATTCGACGATAGCTGGCGCGACGTCCTTCACGATCAGCTCTGGCCGGCGGATGCCGAGCGGCGCCTCGGCGCCAAGTTTCAGCGTGCGTGGATCCCACCACACGACGGAAAATTCGGCGGTCCCCGAAGGATCTGCCCTGCGTACGTGCAGACCAGGACAAACCGTGCTCGTTCCAGCGCTACCGCCGGGCCGGACCAATACTGAATCTTTCGATTTGAACTCTACACAGCCGGGCGCTTGAATCTGTTGCCGTCTCGCTTCCATCGGCGGATAGACCGCGGTGTTCAGCGGCTGGGTCCAGCCTTCCCTCTGTTCATCGCCCACGGCGGGGACCACGAGTAGGTCCCGCGCGCGCGTTGCCGCGACGTACGTGACGCGCGTACCCTCCGCCTCGTCGCGCCGGAGTTCCTCGTCTTCGTGCTGCAGCAAATCGGCTGGCGCGCATCCGCCGAGGCGGATCGCGCACACGCGGCGCTCGGAATCGATGGTGCGGCTTGCGACAGACGCGCGCAGTTTCGCCGTCATGTCCGCAAGGATCACGATCGGAAATTCCAGCCCTTTGGCTTTATGGACCGTCATCAGCCGCACGCCGTCGCTGCCTTCCTCGAGGATCGGCGCTTCCCCAGCTTCGCGGCTCCCGGCCTGCTCGCGCAGCTCGTCAATAAATCCGCGAAACGAAATACCGCCTTCGGCCTCATAGCGGCCCGCCAGCTCGGCGATGTGAGAAACATTGGCGAGCACCTGCTCCCCAGCATGCTCGAGCGCAAACCCGACGTGCGCGCGGGTCGATTCGAGCAGTGAGGCAATCGTCGTCGCGCCCGGCACCCGATTACGAGAGCGGTGGAGGGATTGCAGCAGTTGCAGAGCCTCAACAATAGGAGCGAGGTTTGTCGGAAAATTCTTCGGAATTCTAAACGGATGAAAATGGCCGATCCTATGGCGATATTCCAGCAGCTCTTCGTCGCTGATCGCGAACAGCGAGCCGCGCAACGTTGCAAATACCGACAGCTCATCTTCGGGCCATTCGATAGCGGCAAGGGCGGCGCGCAACGTCTCGATCTCCGCGCGATTATGAAAGGAGCGGCCACCGACCAGCAAATGGGCAATCCCGCGCGCTTCGAGTGCCTCGACGTACGGCCTCGTCATGTCCTCTTGGTAGCTGATGAAGCGGCGGAACAGTAGGCAGATGTGGCGAGCCTGAATCGGGACGAGATGTTCCGTTTCGCCGGGCCTGAAGGCCAGAGCCGCAGTGGGTGCTAGCGACGATTTCGCCACAGCCGGCCGCTCGGCGACTTTCCAGCCGCTCTCGCGAATAAGCCAATCAATAAACGCGCCAACGGCATCGGGAAGCGACTTCTCAATCGCGAGATTGGAGAGTCTCCGGTAACCGTATGGCTCGGGCACGGGAAGCACGACAACCGACGGCTGTTCTTCGGACTCGTTCCGAAATGGCTCAAGCGGCACGTACGCCGCTTGCAGCCCATCGTCGTCGCCGCTCATCACCGGCTCGAAGGCGGCGTTAATTGCGCGCTGGATATTTGGGCGCGCGCGAAAACTGGTCCGCAACGTCACTCGTCTAGCGCGAGCTGCCTGCAGCATCTCGTACACGCTGCGATAAATGCCGACATCGGCGCGCCGGAAACGATAGATGGACTGCTTCGGGTCTCCCACCAAAAAGAGCTTCCCGCGGACCGGGCGAGTTTCGCGCCAGTTCGTCGCAGCTGGATCGTCGGCAGCCAAAAGTAACAGGATCTCGGCCTGCAGCGGATCCGTATCCTGGAACTCATCGACGAAGACTCGCTTGAAACGCTGTTGGAAGCTCGACCGCACGCCCGGGTTATCGCGGATGAGATCTCTCGTCTTGAGAAGGAGATCGAGAAAATCGAGCGCGCCGGCCTTGGTTTTTGCGGCTTCATACGCGCTCACGCAGACGCGAAGTTCGTGGCGCAGCGCCGCGGCAAGGTCGGCATTGGCGTCCGCCTCAAAACCAGTCAGAGCGTTTTGCAGGTTTTCGCGCGCCCGCGACACGTCCTCGCGCAGGACGCCGCTGCGGTAATTCCTGCCGCTCCCTTTGCGCGCGTCCTTAAAGTTCCGATTGTGGCTGAGCTCGATGAGGCCCGCCTCGAGCCGATCGTAGTCGCGCGGTGTAACCGATTCGGTGCGACGGATCTCTTCCGCGAGCTTCCTCGCCGCCCAGCTATCCGCGTACAGAGTGTCATTGGCAGAGCCGGGCGGCTCCAACAAACTCGGTGAAGCCATTCAAGAGCTGAACCAACTCGTCGACACGCGACCAGCGGTCGAACGGCGGGCGCTGCCACTCTCCGTCGAAATCACGCCATTGGATCAGCTCCCAGCCTGCCCGCCGCAATCGATCGATGGGGCCATCGCCGCCATCCACTTGGGCACCAAAACCGCCGAATGTCGGACGGCGTAGCGAGCGCTTGACGCCTTCTGATGGATCGGCAAGCTGGCTTTCGAGCCAGTAGTGGAAGGCTTCATCATACATTCGCGCAGCCTGCGCTTCGGTCAGCACTTTAAATAACGGATCAATCCGCGCTTCGACCGGACGCTCCCGAAGAAGATCCGCGCAAAAGCCGTGGATGGTGCTGACCTCCGCTTCCTCGATCCTGCCGAGCGCGCGATCGAGCCGGTCGCGCTCGGCGGATCCGCTTACAGATCCTCCTCTTGCTTCTTCGAGCGCCTCGCGCAGACGGAGCTTCAGCTCGCCGGCGGCCTTTTCCGTGAAAGTCACGGCGACGATCCCGGTCACTTCGGCGCGGCCTGTTTCAATGACACGCACGATGCGTCGGACCAACTCGGTGGTTTTGCCGGTGCCGGCGGCGGCTTCGACGATGAGGGTATCGTCGAGTGCTGTGGCAATCTGCTCGCGATCGGCTCGATCGGCAAGTGCCGGCGGCGTCATCGTCGTCCCCTCAGCTCAATCAAGTCGGCGATCTGCTCGCGTGATTTGCGGCGCGCACGACGCTCCTGATTCGGACCGCATACCGGCAGAAAATCACAGAACCCGCACGCCTTCTCGGCTGGCGCGGGCGGCAGCATGCCGAGCTCCACTGCCCGATCGATAATCTCCAACGCTTCAATGCCCATGCGTCGGGTCGGCTCATTGATCGGAACATTATGTTCGGTGAACCCACCCGTAGTCGTGGGATATGAAAAGCGGGCTGTTTCTACGGTGCAGCCGGTTGCCGCCTCGACTGCCAGACTGTAGATCACAGGCTGGAGTTGCTGGCCATGGCCGATGATCGAGCCACGCTCGGATCGGTTCTTCGATGTCTTGTGGTCGGTGACTCTCAGAGTGTTCGTGCCGGGTCTTCGCTCGACTAGATCGACCGAGCCGCGCAGAATGAAGCGACCGTCGATCGTGACCGGTTCGCGCCGGCTGTTGGGGTCGCGCTCGGGTGCATCAGCCAGGCCGAACCCAAACTCGAACAACCACGGCTCCCATCCCGTGCTCGCAGCGAGCTCGCGCGCCCAGATGTGCAAATCAGTACGGATGCTCGCAATTTCGTCCTGCCACACGCGATCCACCGCCGGCGCGAGGAGCTCTGCATAGTTTGCCGCGACACGCGTGAGGGTGGCGTCGAGTACCTCGAGTACGGCGTCCATCGACTTTGTTGCAATCGACATTTTCCGCTTCTGCAAGGCGCGAAAGAACTCAGCCAGCACCTCATGAAACAATCTCCCCTTTGTAAGCGGATCCATGCGTTGCAGCGGCTCAGGCTCTTGCAGCGCTCCCAGGCGATACATCGCCGATAGGAGGAATCGATAAGGACAGTATGAGTAATTCTGCAGCGCGGAGACGGAATATGGGCGCGCACCGAGCCGCTGCGACTGGAGAAATGGTTTCGTCGACGCTGTTACCCGGACGAGACCGTCGTAGGGCGACCATGGCGCCCTTGCGCGCGCCCACCGCTCGCTGGCCGAGCGCCGCACGCAGTCGTTCAGCCGGAGCATGTAATGCGCATGGCCTTTCACATCCTCTTCACTGCGCATCAAAATGCGCAGCACCGACAGGTCGTGCTCGAAATCGTCGATGGCGTCTTCGGGCCGCGTAGGCGCCGGCCACGCGAGGGTCGCATTCGCTTCTTCTGAAGCTTCAAGCTCGAGCTTCTGATGGTCGGGGATGCGGCCGGTCACGGCGCGCGTGACTTCGAGTGCGTAGAACGACGGGACCCGCGCGCGGGCCTCCGCGGTCTCGATGCGCGGGAACGAGACATACAACCGTTCGGTTGCGGCGCCGACCGCGAGGCGCAGCAAGAGCCGTTCATGCTCGGCGCGATCGTCTTGCAGGGTTAGCGCGCCGCTGATCTCGCGCCGGAGATCGTCCAGGAGGAGCGGATCCTCGCGTAGCCTTTGCGGAAAGAGTCGCTCCGCCAATCCCGGCACGAATCCTACGCGGAACACGCGGCCGCGGAGTTGATCGGGACTGCAAACGAACACCCGGCCGTATCGATGCGCGGGCGGCTCGGCTTCCAGCACTGCCAGGCGATCGGCAAGCACATCGCGCACTTCGGCCAAGGTCACCGGTCCCACCACCGCCATGGGACGTAGATCGGCCAGAACGCGCAGCACGAACTCGGGGCGCCGGAGCACGCGCGGCGCAAATGCTTCCAGGAGCTGAATCCAATCGCCCCACGTGGCCTCCTTTGGCCAGGCGGACATCTCTTCGATGAGCGGCAGCGCGAAACCTCGGAGGTTCGCAAGATTCTGCCGCTCGCGCTCCAAGCGCGCGATGCGCGGCGAGTCTGGTTGCTCGGATGTCAGCTCGCGAATCTTCAGCTCATATTCCGCGGTCAGTCCTTCTAGCCGTCGCGTCCAGCGCTCGCTGCTGCCTATGACTGCGGATTCGACGAGCAACCTTTCCCACTTCCACGGCGCTCTGAGGCTGCCCGCCACCACAGCTTGGTCGTCGTTGGAATTGCTGGCGGATCGCTGGTTGTCGCCATCGGTATCGCTATTGTCGGCTTCGTCGGGCGCGCGTTCGGAGAGTACGCCGAACACGTCGTCGCGCGAAGCCACCCATGTCAAAGTGCCGGATTCACGCGGAGGCTTGCCGGAAATGTCCAGTGACGGCACCTGGGCAAGGGAAAGATATTCGGCGAAACGGTTGGCGGAGAAATTGTCGGTTGCGCAATTCAAGATCGCGAGAAAGGCACGACCGGCAGGATCGGGCCGATGTGTGCCGCGCTCGAAGTACGCGGGGACCCCGGCCCGGGCAAGGGCATGCTCGAGCACGCCGACGTATTGCGGCGTCGAGCGGATGACGATCGCCATCTCGTCGAAGCAGACGCCGCGCTCGGCTTCTTTGAGGATCCGCCGCGCGATCTCCACGCATTCGCGGGCTTCGCCGGGCGCTGAAAACCACACCAGTTCACCCGTGCGCGTTCTCTCGGGCGGCGGCTCTTTTGAAAACAGATAACGCGCAAGCTGGGTCAGATCGTTCTGCTCAACTGACTCTACGCTCTGAAGTCGCACGCCGCGCTTCTCGAACTGGCTCAGCGCAGATGCGTCCCCTGACGGCACGGTAATCATCACCTGCGGCGACTGTTGGGCGAGCGCCCAGAGAAACTGCGCTTCGATTTCCGATGCGAAGGGGACATCAAGCAGCAGCAGTGGCATTGACGGCCAGCCGGTCATGGGCGATCGCAGCGCCTTTCTTGCGGTCTTGAACAAAGCAGCCCGGTCGCTGGCTTCGGCCTCGTTCAGAAGGATGTCAACGCGCTCCAGCAAGCCGGCAAGGTCAGTTCCGCTACGTGGCAGCCGCGCCAAATCACCGCTAGCTACAGCAGCGAGTCTCAAGTCCAACAGTGTGCGCGTCAGCGCCTTCGGAAACCCTGGCGTCCGTGACACAGGCGAGAAATACTGGAGCGCGTCAGCGCTGCGAGCCTCGAACGCCGCGCGCGTTGCAACCGCTTCGTGTCCGAGAGTCGTGGTAGGAGCGCGTTCGCGGGAAGCCAATTCCATGACGGCCAGCCGCGCCGCGAGCTGCGTGAAAGAGAGTCGATGCAGCCCGAACGTCGCGCCTCTTTCGAGCGAAATCGCGCGCGCGAAATCGTCCACCGAACCACGTGATGCACCCAGGAGAAGCACCTCTGCGCCGGGTTCGAACTGCTCCAGAAACCGCCGCCCCTCGCGTAGCCGAACTGCTGCCGATCCTGACTGAACAGCCGTGACAGCAGCATCATTAAACGTATGTCGGATGGAGGACGATTCAGACATCGCGGAACTCACGGTTATCTATTGGATCAGAAGGTTTCCGACGAAAACAAAATAACCTAACACATTCACCCTATTTGGTCACTCAGGAGGAAACTGTATAAGATACGCAGTCTTACCCTTCTTTCGTCGTCACGGCTAAAGAGCGCCTCATGCTGGACTTCGGAACTGCCACAGGTATATCCGTGCGTTAGGCCTCACGGAGGCCAAGGCTCCCGGGACGATCCCTTCGGCGCGAAGGTGCACCTTCCGTTAAAGGATCAGTATCGCTCGAGGTCAACTTGAACGACGCATGAAATCTATTTTTCTTCCCGGGAGCCGTATTTGAACCGCGACGACACATGACCATTCAGGATCGCATTCTGCTTGAAGCGACGAAGCTTATCGCGCGGCACCAGCGTTACGCGATGGATCTCGAGGACCGCCTGCGCCGCATTGAGCGACGCACTCTAGTTAAGCCAAACAAGATCATACTCACACCAAAGTACTGGTCCGCAGATGCCGGCTTCAATCCATATCACGTTCGCTCTCATGCCGCGTCTATAAGTTACGCCATCCAGCGTGGGATTGCCGCAGGGACCTACCAACCTAAACCGGCTATTTCTTTTGAAGTCTCCAAAGAAGGTGGCGGGACTCGGACTGTGTCCGTTTTCCAAGTAGCGGACAATGCGGTTTCCCGCTTGGTTTACAAGCAGCTGCTTGCGAAGAACTCCTCACGGCTCAGCGCTCACTGTTATGCCTACAGAACGGACCTGACTCTCCACGACGCGGTGCTGGACGTGGCCGCTGATCTCCGCGACCGCAAGCGACTGTTTGTTGCTGAATTCGACTTCAGCAAGTACTTTGATTCAATATCCCACGAGCACATTGAAACGATCCTAAAGACTAGGCGATTCTTTGTAACGGAAACAGAACTGCGCGTTATTCGCGCGTTCTTACGCGCGCCAACGCTGGATGAAGACGCATACACCTCTTCGTCGAAGGACTCCAAGCCAGAGGCATTCCACAGGGAACGTCAATTTCGTTGTTTCTCGCGAATATTGCCGCTCAACCGCTCGATCAACGCCTTGAACGCCTGGGCGTCGGGTTCGCCCGTTTTGCTGACGACACACTGATTTGGTCAGACGATTACTCGCTGGTCTGCAAAGCAACAACTGCTATCGAAAATGTCGCAAGCGACATGGGTGTCGCCATTAATCTCGCCAAGTCCGCAGGCATCAGCATTCTCACGCCCGATGGTGCTCCGGCAGAATTCAAGGCCAAGTCCTCGGTAGATTTTCTTGGCTACAAGATTTCCTCAACATGCATTGGCATTAAGGATCGGTCCGTCAGAGACATTAAGGAATGGGTTTCCTACCTGATCTATTCTAACCTTTTGGAATCGCCCAAGCGTGGAGTGCTGATTCCTCAGCGCGTTGCAACTCACGTTGATCGGGACTACGTGGTGATGATTTTTCAGATTCGCAGGTACCTCTACGTCGACCTGAGCGAGACTCAGCTTCGCCGCTATCTCGCAAGAGATACGCCCCGCATTCAGTATCACGGTTTGATGAGCTTTTACCCAATTGTGGACGACGAGCGGCTTCTCCGTCGCCTCGATGGATGGTTAAAACACACGGTATATACGTCCCTCCGAGTCAGAGCACGGCTTTTTCAAAACGCGGGGATCACCGTCCTGCCTAAGCCTCACGGACTTTCAAGCGATGGTCTCCTGACCTTTTTCGCCTCGTCGTCGTCGGGGGATCGATTGGACCTAAGACTGCCAAGCTTCTCGCGGATGGCAAAGCTCCTTAGATACGCGTCCGGAATCTTCGGCGCCAATGCGGTGGCAAATCCGTTGACTCTCTATGGCGCACACCGGCGAATAGTAGACCTCGTTATCAGAAAGTGATCTAGGGGACGGGGGACGATAAGGGTCACGATAAGGCGTGAAATCTGAAGTTGACCCAGGGGAGAATTTGGAAGGAGCAGGGAAAATTCCGGGGACACAATACCAAATTCTCGCGGGTAAAGCGTGCGGGATCGTGCCTAAGTATAGAGTTATTTTGTTCGGCTCGATCACACTTGCAACCGCGGAATCCAGTTGATCGTGGGAGCGCCTTGGGTTCAAACCTCTATTGGACTTTCTGCCGCTTATATTCAAAGCAATCTCATGCCTCACCACTCTTTGCGTGCAAGAATTTATAGACGTGGATTTTGAGCTTTCGCAGAGCATCCGTAAACGCGTCATTTGAACTTCGTGGAGGCGGTAACAGCGCTTTGATTTGCTCCACTATATCAGCCGATTGCATGATGCGCCCTACTTGACTGGGAGCGATTCCCAAAAGTGCAGATAGCGTCGAGCGAGAAAACGGCTGTGGAATCGCAAGATGAAACGCACTTTGCGCACTGCGGTTCTTAGGCTGCCGTGCAAGAGTTTTGGAAGGGTCTAATTGACGAACTAAAAGTGAGTTCGGATCCTCTATGTATTCGTCCAAGTCCAAGTCTTGTCCACTAAACGGTCGAACACGACGTACCGGTTCTTCAAGCGGGTATTTGACCGTGTCCACCAATCCGCCCTCGTACTTAAAAGCAATTGCCTTGAATCGGTCGAATTTTCTGCTTAGGTACATGTTCGACGAAACGCCATCATATAAAACGTGGTAAAGCTCAGAGCAAGACGCAGCTGTTCCAAAACGAAAGTAAAATGAGGTTCCGCTTTGACTGCGATGCAGCGTGACGACTGGTAATCCATATTTAACAAGTTGATGTTTCATTGCTTCGGCAAACTCTTGAGAGCCCGTTACATAACTTGCTCGTGGTTTATCACCTCTTTCGAAGTAAACTGAACCGTCACCATCCCAGCAGCCTCGGATAAAATGACGAATATAAGGCTCTGGAATCTGCGGAAAACATAAGACCCGACTCTTTTTTGGTGTAACCCCCAACATCAGCAAGTCATCATAAAGTTCTTCACTCCTAATATTGAATTGATAAATCGGATTACCCGTGACAGCCTGCTTCCCGAGATAAAGTTTAGCGTTACAACTCATTAAGGCTAGGACCTTTTCGAGCAACTCCGGGTCCTTCTGTGCAATTGATAATCTTGAACCCGGAGATTTGTAATTATTATCCCGTTCACGTCCGGGAATGATATTCCCGTCTGTATAGATGACACCCAAAGCGTACGCCATTCCTGGCGACCACCATCTAAAACAACTTTTATCGTAAATGATTTTTTGGAGAATGACTTGTGATTCATTGCCGGAATCGTCGATTCGTGTGAAAGACAGTTTTCCCTTATTGATTGCAAGGATTCTTGCGGCGCTCATGTCTCGTCTTTCGATGTCGTGTTGCTTGAGCAATTTGTGAATATACTGGCGGGTACAATTGAAATGGCGCGCCAAATCGCTTAGAGACATTTGCTCGTCAACGTACTTATAGCGCAGATCGTCAATTGAAATTCGTCCGCTGGTAATACCATCCGATGTTTTTGAAATACCCAATAATTTGTAAACTTGAGAATTAAGCTCCTGAAGACTGTACCCGAAGGCTTCACCTGTTATGTCTGCAATGCGTGACAGCTTTTGAATTCGTCCCATTATCTCTGCCGAACGCATGATGCGTCCGACTTGTCGCGATGAAATTTCCAAAAGTTGCGATAAGCTCGAGCGAGTGTATGGCGACGGGAGTGCGAGATATGGTGATTGACGGCGTAAATCAGTAAGCGACAGTGGCCCGTCGCCGAGTCTGTGAGTTTTCCTGGAAATATGCACTTTGTGTCGGAGTTCGTTGTCCGCTCCGTAACAAACTTTGCACAAACCTCTTCCACGGTGCGAAAGTTCTGTCGTTCCACATTTGATACATTTGTCGTGATTTTTTGCCCACGCCATATGCCATGCTTGCTCAATCGCGCAAATCCGCAAATGTCACTTAGAAGCTGCGTCGTGGCTCAGCCCGTCGCACACCCCGGTGAATCAGTGCAGTCGCAATTCCTTTTGCACTTCCCGTAGGAGCGTGAGGTCGCGCACTTGCGAAAGCGGAATCGGCTTATCTGTTCGCACAGTCGCTTTGCGTGACTCGATCGCGAACTCGAAGGTCTTGTCTGCGGTGCTGCCGTCAACACTGAACGACGGGAGAATCGAGTCGTAGGAATCCCTCGCCACGTCGGCAGTCTGGTTCAACCACTGGCTCATAATCTGAATCGTATCTTCTTTACGTTCGTGCATGAATCGTAGCCCGCGCAAAACTGCGCGCAAAACTTTTTTTGTTTCTTCGCGATTGCTCTTGAGCCGTGAGTCCGTGACGGCGACCGCTGAAATCGGACTGCCGATCTTGAGATCCTTCGGGCCGCCGAGAACGTTGTATCCTTCCCGCGCGAGACGCACGGGGCCGGGCGGCACAGTGCAAATGGCGTCGACAAGTCCCTTTTTTAGAATTTCCACGCGCACCGGTTCGTCCCCGGCGAGAGTGACGAACTGAACGTCTTTCAGGTCGAGTCCCTTGGCTTGAAGGATCGCTTCCGCCGCGAGATGGTCGGAGCCGCCGATTCTTTGCGTGCCGATTCGCTTGCCGCGCAGGTCATTGATGGTTTTTATTTCGGGTCGAGCGACGAGGCTGTGCAGTGGTTTATCGGTTAAAACCGCGAGAATCTTGAACGGCATTCCTTGCATGGCGCCGGCAATAATGTTGCCGAAGCTCAAGGTATAATTCACTTCACCGCTCAGCAACGCTGGCACGGTCACCTGGCTGCGCATTTGAATCAGCAGCGGCTCCAAATTCTCATCTTTGAAGAATCCTTTTGCCGCCGCCACCTGCGCCGGCAAGAATGCGTAGCTCCGGCTGCTATACGATATGACGACTTTGTCGGCGGCTTGAATCGAGCTGTTCACGCCGGAATAGAAAATCGCGGCAACGATCGCAATCAAGAGTCCAATTTTCATAGGCGCTTTCAGTTACCTCGCAGTCATGCACGTCGTGTTAGCGGCGCAGCAGAACCGGCACAATCGTTCGAAGGTCGAATTCCGCCTCGAACACATCCAAAGGAAAAGTCTCTTCTGCCTGCGCCGTTTCAATAAATGGCAATTCGCCCAAGCATTGAATTCCGGTCAAGCCGGACAAGACCTCGCGATTGGTCTCGGCGGCAAGCGACCTTTCGTTTGAGATGCGATTGAGCACGTAGCCGAGCACGCTCAATGCAGCTTGCGTGCTCCAACGTAAGCAGCAGATGATTGATAGCTCCGAGTTTGTTCGCCGCTACCACAATGACGGGAAGATTCAATACGCGGGCGAAGTCCGCGTACGTGTAGCTCGGCAAAAGCGGCACCATTAAACCACCCGCTCCTTCTAGCAGCGTAATATCGTGCTTCCCGCTGATTTCATCGTAAACTGCTAGCAAATGGTCGATGTCGATCCCGACACCCGCTCTTTCAGCGGCGATGCTCGGCGCCAGCGGCTCTGATAATCGGTATGGGCAAATCTTTTCAATCGGTTCGGCGCAGCCGGAAGCTTCCTTTAGACGAACCGCGTCTTCCGGTATCAGCTTTCCATCTCTTTGTTCGCAACCGGTTTCCACCGGCTTCATAACGCCGACCCGGTAGCGAACGTCACGGAGCAGCGCGGCCAAGCTCGCCGTGACGACGGTCTTGCCCACGCCCGTGTCCGTGCCGGTGATAAGAATACCGCTACCCATCAAAACCCCAACCTCGACGACCGAAGGTCGAGGATCGAAGATCGAGAATGGAGGATCGATCCGCCATCCTCAATTCTCCATGCTCTATCCTCGAAGACGCAAGAACGCAGCCCATTCTAGTCAATCCCCCGTCACCCTACGGATGCAGTTAAGAGTGACATCGAGCAGCACTGCGAGCTCATCGTCGGAAATGCTCAACGGCGGCATGAGAACAATCACGTCGCCCAGCGGTCGAATCATGACGCTGTGATTGCGCGCTTCACGAATGACTTTGTGACCCATCCTTAGCTCCGGCGCGTAGGCCTTGCGCCGGCTTTTGTTCTCGACTAATTCGATGCCGATCATGTACCCCCACTGGCGTACGTCATTCACATGCGGATGCGCGAGAAAATCTTCGTGCAGTCGTTTCTTCAAGTACTCGATTCGCGACTGCATCTTTTCCAGGATATTTTCCTTTTCAAAGAGTTCCAGGCTCGCGATTGCCGCAGCGCAACCAAGCGGGTTGCCGGTGTAGGTGTGGCCGTGGAAAAAAGTTTTGAATTCTTTGTACTCGCCCAGGAACGCGGAAAATATTTCTTCTGTCGTTAATGTTGCCGCCAGCGGTAAATATCCGCCGGTGATGCCCTTGGCCAGGCAAAGAATCGAGAATGAAAAGAATATCGTGCCGCCGGCAGATTTCGCCGAGCGCGTGGACGTAGCCCGCCGGCTGCGCCCACATCCCCGCCGCGCCTTGCATCAGCGGCTCCATGACCAGGGCGGCTAGATTATTTTCATTCTGGGAAAGTTTCTCCTGTGCATGCTTGATTGCTGCTTCGAGAGCCTGATCTTCGCTCATTCCTTGGCAATAGCGGAATACATGAGGCGGCGTGATTCGCAGTACGGAAAAAAGCAGATTCTTGTAAAATCGGTGAAAAGTTTCGGAATAGCCCATGCTCATCGAGCCCACGGTGTCGCCGTGGTACGATTCCGCGAGTGACGCGATCTGGGTCCGTTGCTGTTCGCCCTTGAGTTGCCAATATTGAATCGCCATTTTCAAGGCGATCTCGACAGCGGTCGCGCCATTGTCCGAATAGAAAACCCGCTTCAACCTTTTGGGCGCGATCTCGATCAATTTTTGCGCGAGTTGAATACCGGGCACATGGCTGACTCCGAGAAAAGTCGAATGAGCGATGCGGTCCAGCTGTTCTTTGATCGCGTCGTCAATTTCTTTTTTTCGATGTCCGTGGACATTGCACCAGAGCGACGAAACGCCGTCCAAGTACTTCCGGCCTTGGACATCGATCAAGTAATGGCCGTCGGCCCGACTGATGATGCATGGCTCTTCGCCCATCCACTCCCGCATCTGCGTGAACGGGTGCCAAAGATAACTGTGGTCGAGATGCTTTAGCTTTTCGTAATACGTCGGCATGTCTTTTTTGCATTCACCGTGGAGACGCTGAGGACGCCGAGGTAAGAGTCTAAGATTAATAATCTCTGCGTGCTCTGTGCTCTGCGGTGAATCCCATTCTCCCCTTTGATTGCGGCTCGCCGCGCTAGGCCAATTAATTCTAACTCGTAAGCGCAATCACGGCCCTTTCACGTCCCGGAACACTTTTAAAGCGCGATCGATATGTTCTCGGGTGTGCGTGGACATGAGCGTGATCCGTAGACGGGATGTTCCGGGCGGCACCGTCGGCGGGCGAATGCCCTGGGCGAAAATTCCTTGCGCTAACAGGCGCTCGGAGAACTGCATGCACTTCCCGGCGTCGCCGATAATGAGCGGCAAAATTGGGCTGTCGTTTGCGCCGGGCGTAAAGCCCAACTCTCGCAATCCCTCTTTGAGCATTCGACAGTTATTCCATAGCGCTTCGCGTCGCCCGGGTTCGCGTTCGACCAAATCGATCGCCGCCATCGCCATCGCCATGATCGCCGGCGGCAAAGACGTGGTAAAGATGAAACTGCGGCAGCGGTTGATCAAAAGCTCGCGCACTGTGCGGCTGCCGGCGACATAAGCGCCGAATCCGCCGAGCGCTTTCCCCAATGTGCCCATCTGCACCGCCACCCGCTCGCCCAATCCTAACTTGGCGACAACACCCGCGCCATTGGTTCCGAAAATGCCGGTCGCGTGTGCCTCATCGACCATCACCATCGCGTCATATTTCTCGGCGAGCTCGACAATTGCAATCAAAGGACTTTCGTCACCGTCCATGCTGAAAATCGACTCGGTGACAATCAGCTTGCGCCGAGCGTTGGTCACCTGCTTAAGCCCGTCTTCAAGCTGATCGAGATCGCCATGGGCATAAACAATCGTCTTGGCACGCGACAAGCGACATCCGTCGATGATGCTGGCGTGATTGAGCGCGTCGCTAAGAATCGCGTCGCCCTCGCCGGTCAACGTCGAGAGAATTCCCGTGTTCGCCTGGAAGCCGGAATTTAATACTAGCGCTGCTTCGGTTCCTTTGAACGCAGCGAGCCGGTTTTCCAATTCTTCATGTAAGGTCATGTTACCGGAGATCAGACGAGATGCGCCCGAGCCACAGCCATAGCGGTCGATGGCTTCCTTGGCCGCGGCGGCAAGCTCGGGGTGATTGGCAATACCGAGGTAATTATTCGACGAAAAGTTGATGACCTCTCGGCCATCGAGCATTAAGGTTGGCCCCTGATCATTTTCTACAAGCCGCAAGCGGCGGTAGAGGGATGCCTGCTTTATAGCTTGCAACTCATCGTGGATAGTATCGGCGGCCATTTGTCGACTTACTTAGATAATATAGGGGCGGCGGCGCCGCAACTCGGCTTCAGATGCGGAAACAGTCTCCGTAGGTAAAGAATCCGTGACAGAGAGAACGATTTACTTCAGGGGACAAACTTCAAGCAGCCGCGGTGCTGCGCAGTTTACGTTGCACTGCTTTCATCTCGGCCACGAACCGACGATATTCTTTTTCTTGTTCGTCTTTCTCGCGTAACCTGTAGATCGACGAAGGATGGATGGTGATAAAGACCGCGGCACCCGAGTCACCGTCGAGAAACTTCCCCCGTTCTTGCGTAATGCGAACGATTCGTCCCATCATCGATTGAGCCGCGGTGGCGCCCAGGCAGACGACCACCTTCGGGTGAATGATTTGGATCTCCGCCTCAAGCCAAGGCTTGCAGGCTACCACCTGCCGGATCAGCGGCTTTTGGTGCAAGCGTCGCTTGCCACGCTGGATCCACTTAAAATGCTTGACAGCGTTGGTGATGTAAACCTCGTCGCGCGGAATACGCGCTTCAGCGAGGGCTTTGTCTAGCAAACGACCTGCCGGTCCGACGAACGGATGGCCCTGGCGATCTTCCATGTCTCCCGGCTGCTCACCGACGAGCATGACGCTCGCGTCTTTCGGCCCCTCGCCGAAAACCGTCTGGGTCGCGTTCTTGTACAGATCGCACCCTTTGCAAGAACGTGCAGCGGCCCGCAAGCTCTCGAGAGTATGCCGCTTGGGCAGGAATGCGGCAGCCGACGTTTTTTGTAAGGTCGCCATAAATAAAAATTAGCACTCTCATTGACCCACAGCTAGAACGGCCGGGCGCGATATCGGATAGTTCACCGCGGAGGCGCTGAGGACACGGAGGGGAGAGTGTAAAATGAATAATCTCTGCGTACTCTGTGCCTCTGCGGTGAATCCCATTCTCCCTTTTGCTGGCTTGCTGCGCTAGGCCTTCTCGTCGCCCTTGCCACTACGAAGCAGAGTTGGTTAAAGTGACCGGAATCACGCGCGCGTCAAGAGCAATGGCCAAAGCAAAAACTATTTTCGCCTGTCAGAGTTGTGGCTACCAGTCGCCCAAGTGGCTCGGCAAGTGCCCTGATTGCGGTCAGTGGAACACATTCGCCGAGGAGCGCTTTGAAAAAGCATCGACGGCGCGCGGCGAGCTCAGTCTTGGGACGAAAGAAGAACCCGCGCCGATCCACGAAATCGATACCTCTGAAGAAGGCCGCGTGCTTTGCGGCATCGGCGAATTTGATCGTGTGCTCGGCGGCGGACTCGTCCCCGGTTCGGTCATTCTCATCGGCGGCGATCCCGGCATCGGCAAATCGACGCTGCTCCTTCAGGCTTTCGCTGCTGTGAGTCGAAACGGACTTACCTGTCTCTACGTCTCGGGCGAAGAATCGCCGCGTCAAATCAAAATGCGCGCGGAGCGGCTCGACATTGATGCGCCGAATTTGCTCGTGCTCAGCGAAACTTCGCTCGAACGCATTCTCGATCACATCGAGAAGATCAAACCCGGCTTATTGGTCATTGATTCGGTGCAGACAATTTTTTCGTCGGCAATTCCTTCCGCGCCCGGCAGCATCGCTCAAGTCAGAGAAGCCTCCGGCGCGATCATCGTGTTAGCCAAAAAAACCGGGCTTACGACGTTTTTGATTGGCCACGTCACTAAAGACGGGGCCATTGCAGGGCCACGGCTGCTCGAGCATATGGTCGACACCGTGCTCTATTTTGAAGGCGAGCGCGGCCACAGTTTTCGCATTCTCCGTGCGGTGAAGAACCGCTTCGGCTCGACCAATGAGATCGGCGTCTTCGAAATGAAGGAAGCCGGACTGAAAGAAGTCAGCAACCCCTCCGAAATCTTTCTCATGGAACGGCCGCTGCAGGTCCCCGGCTCGGCAGTCGTTTGCAGTATGGAAGGTACGCGGCCGATCCTGGTGGAGCTGCAGGCGCTGGTCAGCCGATCATTCTTGGCCGTACCGCGGCGAACCACGATTGGGGTCGATCACAATCGCGTCGCGCTTCTCGTTGCGGTCTTAGAAAAAAAGATGGGTGCCAAATTTTTTGACCAGGATATTTTTGTCAACGTGGCGGGCGGCGTCCACGTCGATGAGCCGGCGGTCGATCTCGGCATTGTTGCGGCGGTGGCGTCCAGCAGCCGGGAAGAAGCACTCGATCCCAGGACGGTATTTTTTGGCGAAGTCGGGCTGGCCGGAGAGATTCGCGGCATCTCACAAGCGGAGGCGCGTGTCAAAGAAGCGGGAAAACTCGGCTTCGAGCGGTGCATCCTGCCAGCGAGTAATTGTGCTCAATTGAAGCATATCAAACACCCTCAGCTTTGCGGCGTCGGCGCGCTCAGTGAATGTTGGAAACTGCTTTTCTGAGCACGTTGCGTGTGCGTTCAAGGTTCAAAGTTGGGATTGTGCTTATCCGGTTCATAAAACAACGGCCCACGTTGAACATTGAACCTTGAACTTTGAACGAGTAGCATCACGCGTAACCGAGGTGACGTTTTAAATGCTTCCCAAGGAACACAACGAGCTTTTGACGAGGACCGGAGAAGGCATGCCGATGGGGGAGCTGATCCGGCGCTATTGGATTCCAGCACTTTTATCCGAGGAAATCCCCGAGCCGGATTGCCCTCCCGTGCGCGTGCGGATCTTGAGCGAGGAGCTGGTTGCGTTCCGTGACAGCCGCGGAAGAATCGGGCTGTTGGAGGAACATTGCCTGCATCGCGGCACTTCGCTGTTTTTCGGACGCAACGAGGAATGCGGGCTCAGGTGCATTTACCACGGCTGGAAATACGACGTAGAGGGCAAGGTGGTGGACACACCGGCAGAGCCCGCGGGAAGCGACTTCAAGAACAAGCTCAAGCACAAAGCCTATCCGACGGTGGAGGCAGCAGGAATCGTTTTTGCTTTTCTGGGCCCGCGGGAGAAAATGCCACTTTTCCCCAATTATGAATGGGCGCAGTTACCGAAGCAGCAGACTTACGTGACTAAGGGTCTGTTGGAGTGCAATTATCTCCAGGGGCTTGAAGGCGAATGTGACTCTTCTCACCTTTCCTTTCTGCACCGCGAGTTCACCGCTTCGGGGCGCCGTCAGCTCTTCGCTTTGGATTCTGCTCCTGAGTATGAAACTGAGGAGACGGACTTCGGCGTGCGGTTAATCGCGACGCGCAAAGCCGGAGCCGATAATCAGTATGTGCGCGTCTCGAGTTTCGTCATGCCGGTTTCTTGCTGGGTACCGGCACGAAACAGAGAGAATCACATCTACGTGCCCGCCGACGATGAACACGCATGGAGATATGATTTGGGCTTTCTCCGTGACCGCAAGCCTACCAAAGAAGACCTGAATCGCAAAACCCAGATCGGCCCCGACTACCACCGCATCCGAAATCTAAAGAACAACTATCTCCAAAACCGCCAGCTCCAAGCGACCACGGATTACACGGGGATCGAGAACTTTCTCAACGAGGATGGCTGCGCTACGGAATCTATGGGGCCGATCTATGATCGCTCGCGCGAGCACTTAGGGGTGAGCGACAAGGCGGTGATCGCCGTGCGGAAATTTCTAATCAACGCGGTCAAAGAGTTTCAAGCCGGGAAGGAGCCGCCTCACATCGTTCGTGACTCGGCAGGAAATCACTTTCCGCACATCGACACGTTCGCGCAAACGATACCCGCGGGCATCCACTGGCGTGAACCTTTCGGACACTTGACCTTGTCATCTGCGTGAAGAAATAGCGCGGACTTGCGTGGGACGGGATGGGCGATCGCTTTGCCGGCCCCAGCTCTAACGGATTAACTGGCGCGCAATCTCCATGGCCGGACGTCGGTACTGGTTAATGGCATCTTCCAAATGATTCTGTAGCTTGTAATAGCTCTCGATGCTGAGTGAGTCCTTGGCGGCATAGACACCGATCGCCTTGAGCGACTTGGTATCCACATCGAGCCTGCGCGTCGCCTGCCCTATCGCTTTGCCGAACGTCTCCTGCCCTTCTTTGCTGAGGAGCCAGTTGATAAACACTTTTGTGGCGTTCGGATGAGGCGGATTTTTGACGATGGTCACCGTTCCACTGCCGTTGCTCGTGTAGGTGCCCTCCTTGGGAACCGGCAGGGCTCTGACCGGTAATCCCGCTTTGATAAACGGCTCGAGCGTGTAATAGGAAATACCGATCGTCAGTGAGATTTTCCCTTTGGCAAGGCCCTCGCCCAGCAGTCTTTGATTCGTGCTGATCAGAAGGTCCTGCTGCACGAGTTTCTTGAGATACTCTTCGCCCTTGATCATCCAAAAAAACGTCCAGGTGGAATGGCCTGCTCCCGGATTGCGCGGATCAAGCAGGCCGATTTTACCTTTCCACTTGGGTTGCAAAAGATCATCGTAGGAACGGATCTCTTCCGGTTTTACGAGCTCCGTGTTGTGCCAGAGATTATCGCTCGTAAAGGCTTCGAATGAATAGATCAGCCGTTTTCCAGTCTTGTTGTCTCCCCAGATGTGGCCGCCCCACCATTGTTTGGGATCTTTCACTTCCGGCAGGACCATGAAAGGTTCGAATGGTTCGGCGATGCCCGGCTCGACGAAACCGTAGAGCATGGTGTCGGTACCGCCGATGCTCAAATCAGAGTTATGAATGCCGGCCTTGTACTCTTCGGCAATTTTTCTTACGTTTTGCGGCCCACGGCTCGGGGACAATTCAACCTCGATTCCTGGAAATTTCGCTTTGAATACTGCCTCAATCTGTTTTCTCAAATCGGCGCTCGCCGGAATCCCGGCGACGATCTTGCCTTCTTGCTTTGCCGCTGCCAGGATGCGCTCCCATTCCGCCGGAGCGCCGGTCTGGGATAGCGCCGGACTCGGAGATAGCAGAAAACCGCCATGCACACCGACGACGATCCAAAGAACCACGACGATATATCTTGCTCTCATACGTGCTCCCGTTGATTCATCCGAATTCGCTTCAGTCGGTTCTGTGACTGGTCCTGCATCTGGGCTATTTCTTATGGAGTTGAGAATATCAAAACGATCGGCTTTCGCGTTAAAGACTTCCTGAAGTCACGAGAAGAAAACCTAGCCGTTCAACGTCTCGTGAAAAAACAGCTCTTCCAGCGCGGGCGCGCGATCGAGCAACCCCTGCTGCATCTGGCAGCGGATCAACGCATCTAAAGACTTGCGCGTCGAAACGTCAAAGGTGTAGGCGTAGGGATCGTAACCTACAGCTTCGCCCAGCCAGCGGGCTTCATCTTTCTCTTCTTCGGTCATGTACTTTTCTTCCAAGGCGCGGGCTTTGCGAAAAGCGGAGAGGAGGCTCTCCACGATCCAGGAATGCTTCTCTACCAGGTTTTCCTGCAACACCAGCGTATGAATTACGGGGATCACCTGGGTTCGGCGGAAGTACTCGGCTTCCTCGGTGCGATGATCTTTCAGCAAGCGGCGCAGCTTGGGATTTCTTTCCAGAGAACCGTACGGTTCCAAGGCCGCGTCGATAGCGCCGCTCTCCACCAGTTCGAGGGCGTGCTCGCGGGTTCTTGGAGCCGGGATAAAGTTCACGGTCACGGACTTCGGCGGCGGAACGTTGGCCTCCTCGCCGACGTCGGGCTCCGCCACGTACCACTCCATCTGCTCCGGAGAAATGCCGTATTCGTCTTGGAGCAGCGCGCGCAACCAAACGGCGGTTGTGGCGTTGTAGCGATGAGCGCTCACGCGCTTGCCTTTGAGTTCCGATGGATGGCGCAGAGGAGATGTGACTGAACAATAAATGCAGCGATGGCGAAACTGGCGCGCGGGAAAAACCGGTAGCCCGCGAAGCGCAACTCCTCTCATCCGCGCCAGAATCAGAGAGGAGGTCGAACATTCACCACCGTCGATGGCGCCGCCGAGGATAGCCCGATGGCGGGCCCCGGTATTATCCAGGCCGTCGCCAAATTGGCTCTCGCAGCGTAGTTGGATCCCTTCAGGCCGAACACTCCCGTCGAACAACGCGCGGGTCCGTGGAGTCACCGCAAGACCCAAGGTCAGTTTGATCGATTCGGCCATATCATCCCGCAGGAAAGATTACGTCCATCCCCTCATCCATTTTTCTCTCAGCCTCACCTTGTTCGCATAAAAGCGCCATTCGTAAGAATAACCGCTGCCCGCTCTGCGGGCGCGCGCCACGTCGGGGCGATTGAGCAGGATCTCTTTACTGTTTGCCATCTCGGCGACAAATTCCGCGGTCGGCCCGGGAAATCCGATCGCGTGCGCCAAGACCTGGATCTTTGCCGTCCTCTCCAGGTAAAGCGCGGTCATGCAAGCTTCGTCGATGCTTTTGCCTACGGTAACGAGCCCGTGAGCTTTGATGATGACCGCTCTGGCCTGTCCCAGAACTCGAGCAAGGTCTGCACCCTCTATGTCATCCTTGATGTGAATAGGCCGGGAATACAGGGGCACTCCCTGCTCGAAAGGGATGGACTGCATGTGCACGGCGGCGACAGTTTTGTCGGCCAGACTCAACACGATGCACATCGGCGCATGTGCGTGAGCGATGGCTTGCACGTCCGGCCTGGCTTTGAAGATCTGCGTATAGATAGGCGCCTCGAACGGCGGCGTGCCGACGCCCGAGATCTTTTTTCCTGAATAATCGAAACGGACGAGCCAATCCTTGCGCTCGTCCTCACCCGCCGGCGCACGAATCGATTTGACCATGATCCCTTCTTCGCCAGCTAGCCGTGCTCCGATATGGCCCCATATATCGCCCATCTCCCATTCGAGAATGCTGGAGGCGATCTTGAGATCCCGCTCCAGCGTCTTCACGGAATTCGTGCCATTGATGTTCTTTTTCATATCGACAAAA
>WNFU01002632.1_pt1 | contig 41465 bp, 41 predicted proteins | sample 5400121 | NCBI WGS metagenome assembly WNFU01 (sample SAMN13153360, study PRJNA577476) | soil metagenome | isolation source: 100 cm soil or saprolite under grassland replicate 1 | place: USA:California | collected 2016-06-15
CGCGTGTTCGAGCTGCGACGCCTCGGCCAGCAGGAACCACAACGCCTCACGGTGCTCGACGACCAGCTTCGGCTCGCTCAAACGGCCACCCCTCGCTCCGTCCCCGCCCCGCTCCGGGGTAACTTGCAAGATGCTAGCAAGTTGCCTGGACGGCCGGTCCGCTCCGCGCCCGTCTCAGCGTGCGGCGCTGCGGTCCTTGACTGGTGGCACGGCGACGCCCGCCTCCGGGACGGGCTTGGGCCGAGCAGGCGGCCCTGGACGAGCGCGATGCCGAAGATGATCACAAGCGCGCCGGCCACCTGCCGCAGGGAGAACGGCTCGTGCAGCACGAGGATGCCGGCGCCGACCCCGACGATCGGGATCAGGTAGGTGACCAGCGACGCGCCGGTGCCGCCGACGTCCTTGAGGATGCGGTAGTTGAGCACGTACGCGTAGCCGGTCCCGAGCGCGCCAAGCAGGAGCAGGCAGAGGGCGACCAGCGGGGTGAACTGGACGCGTCCGAGGGCCAGCTCGACGGTGGTGCCGGGGGTGAGCAGCAGGGCGGAGGCGGCGAGCTGGCCGGCGGCCAGCCGGATGGGGGAGAGGCCCTCGACGAAGCGGTGCGCGTAGGCGAAGCCGAAGCCGTAGCCGGCGCTGCCGGCCACCACCCCGAGGGTGCCGGTGAACGAGCTGCCGGCCAGGTCGCCTCCGGCGAAGCCGGCGACGACGGCCACGCCGGCGAGCGCGATCGCCAGCCCGGCGAGCTGCGGCGGGCGCAGCCGGGCGCGCAGCAGCCAGGCCGAGAAGGCCGCGGCGAACAGCGGCGTGGTGGCGTTCAGCACCGAGGCGAGCGCCGAGGTGATGCGCTCCTCGCCCCAGGCGATGGCGGTGAACGGCATCACGCTCATCGCCAGCGCGAGCACGGCGAGATGTCCCCACCAGCGCCGTTCGGGGAAGCGCTCGCCGCCGCCGTAGAGGAACGCGAGCACCACGGCGAGGCCGAGCGTGACCCGGCCCCAGGCCACGAACTGGGGCGAGGAGTGATCCACGATCACCTTGATGAACAGGAACGACCAGCCCCAGATGAAGGCGAGCACGACGAGTCGGCGCACGGGCACTCCAGCAAGGGTCGGTGGAGGGACTGGTCAAGGCTACTCTCGCGGCACGACGCCACTCCTGGCGAGTGGTTTACGCCGGCGCGCACTCCCCAGGGGATCTGGCCAGCGGTCCGCCCGGCGGGGTCGCCCGTAGAGACCAGGGTTTCCCTGGTGCATCGGCGCGGTCGCTCGACGAAGCTGCCGCCGCCGTGTTCGCCCGTAGCGGCAGGCGCCGGTCCTGACGGTGCCGCGAAGGTTGGTTCTTTGGTCGGTGTCCATTTTCTCAACACATACGTTGACAAAATCGCCAGGCCGGGCGGACCATGCGGAGCACCGATCCTGACCAACGGAGGTCCCATGGCCGCATCCCCGTCCGGCCGCCTGGCTGGCACGACCGCCCTGGTGACCGGCGCCTCCCAGGGACTCGGGCGGGCCGTCGCCCTCGCCTACGCCCGCGAGGGTGCCGACCTCGTCCTGGTGGCCCGGCGCCCGGAGCCACTCGAAGCCGTGCGGCGTGAGGTCGAGGCGCTCGGCGCGCGCGCCCTCGCCGTCCCTGCCGACGTCGGCGACCCCGACGACGTGGAGCGCGTCGCCGCCGCGGCCCTCGCCACCTTCGGGCGCGTCGACGTCGTCCTCAACAACGCTTCCGAGCTGGGCCCGACGCCCATGCCCTACCTGCTCGACACCGACCCGGACGCGCTGCAGCGGGTCCTCGCGGTCAACGTGGTCGGGCCGTTCCTGCTGACCCGCGCCCTGCTCGGCCCCATGCTGGCCGCCGGCGGCGGCAGCGTGGTCAACGTCTCCAGCGACGCCGGCGTGGTCGGCTACCCCGGCTGGGGCGCCTACGGGCTCTCCAAGGCCGCGCTCGACCAGCTCACCCGGATCTGGGCAAGCGAGCTGGACGGCACCGGCGTGCGCGTCAACTCGGTCGACCCGGGCGACATGGCGACCGCCATGCACGCCGCCGCCCTGCCCGACGACGACCCGGCCGAGCTCGCCCGCCCCGAGGACCGCGCCGACGTGTTCGTCTGGCTGGCCGCCGCGGAGTCGGCCGGCATGAGCGGCCAGCGGCTCGAGGCGGCCGGCTTCGCCCCGCCGTCGCGCGCCGTCGCCGGCGGCAGGTGAGCACGATGCCCGAGAACGGGATGGGCTGAGCCGTGCGCAGCCGGGTCGCCTTCAGCCTGCCGCCCGAGCTGGAGGCGAGCGCGCCGCCGGAGGCGCGCGGGCTGCGGCGCGACCAGGTGCGCATGCTGGTGGTCGAGCGGCTGAGCGGCGCGCTCGAGCACCGCCGCTTCACCGACCTGCCGCGGCTCCTCGATCCGGGCGACCTGGTGGTGGTCAACGACTCACGCACGCTGCCGGCGAGCCTGCTCGGCCGCACCCAGGCCGGCGGGGCGGTGGAGATCCGCCTGGCCGGGCGCGACGGCGGCCGCTGGGCCGCCCTGCCGCTCGGGGTGCCGGCCGGCGGGGGCGACCCCGCCCTGGTCGCCACCGACGCCCGCCCGGCGCCGCCGCGCCTTGCCGTGGGGGAGCGGCTCGTGTTCGCCGGCGGGCTGACGGCGACCGTGCTCGGCCGCCACGAGGAGGCCGCGCCGCTGCTCTGGCTCGCCTTCGACGCCACCGGCCCTGCGCTGTGGCAGGGGCTGCACCGCGCCGGCCGGCCGGTCCGCTACGCCTACGTCCCGAGGCAGTGGGGGCTGCGCCACTACCAGACGATGTTCGCGGCGGCCCCAGGTTCGGTGGAGATGGTCAGCGCGGCCCGCCCGTTCAGCCTCCAGACCGTGCGGGAGCTGCGGCGGCACGGCGTCGAGGTGGCGACGATCAGCCTCCATGCCGGACTGTCGACCTACGGCGACCCGGCCACCGACCGCGCCTTCGTGCCGGCGGAGGACTACCACGTGCCGCCGGTCACGGCCCGCGCGATCAACCACCGCCGGGCGACGGGTGGCCGGGTGATCGCCATCGGCACCAGCGTGGTGCGGGCGCTCGAGAGCAGCGCCCGCGAGGAGTGGGCGCTGGCCGGCGCGGGCACGACCCGCCTGCGCGTCACCGCCGAGCACCGCCTCGCCCTGGTCGACGGCCTGCTCACCGGCTTCCACGAGCCGGAGGCGAGCCACCTCGACATGCTCGCCGCCTTCCTCGCGCCCGAGGTGCTGCGCAACGCCTACAGGGAGGCTGTCTCCGCGGGCTACCTGTGGCACGAGTTCGGCGACGTCTGCCTGATCCTGCCGGGGCGCCGACTGCGGCAATAGCGACGACCACGGCGCGCCGGTCTCCGAGACCGCCAAGCGGCGTCCATGTGTCCCCTCGGGTGAGCTCCCACCGGGAGGGTATCCCGGTCGCGGGGCTCACGGCCGGGGCGATCAAGCCGACGGCCACGGCAATGCTCATCGGCCCGTGGCCGGCTGATCAATCAGGGATCATGCTGGGTGACCATCGAGGAGGTGTCCCATGACGGACGGGGCGATCCGAACGGGGACCCGCGAGCGTGGTGGCCGGCAGTGGCTGCGCATCTTCCTGGTCGGCCTGCTGCTGTGGGCCGCCACGGTGCTGGTCACCTTCTGGACCGGCAACGCCAACCTGGTCCCGACCGTGATCCTGCTCGGCAGCTTCCTGGTGCCGGTCACGTTCGTCGTCTACGCCTTCGAGCGGCTCGCCGACGCGGTCTTGACCACCCAGCGGCTGTTCACCGCGTTCCTGTACGGCGGCGTGCTCGGCGTGCTCGGCGCCTCGATCCTGGAGGCGCAGTTCCTCGAGCAGCCGTCCGTGCGCACCTACATCGGCGTCGGGCTGATCGAGGAGGCCGCCAAGCTCGCCGCCCTCTGGCTGGTCGCCTGGCGGTTGCCGCGCTACACCATGCGCGACGGCATCGTCCTCGGCGCCGCCGTCGGCTTCGGGTTCGCCGCCCTCGAGACGGCCGGCTACGCGTTCAACGCGATGTTCGCCATGCAGGGGCTGTCGCTGGAGAACCTGGTCCAGACGGAGATCCTCCGCGGGGTGCTGACCCCGGTCGGACACGGGTTGTGGACCGCGATCGTCGGTGGCGCGCTGTTCGGGGCGGCGGCGAGCAGGGGCCGGCTGCGACTGACCGGCGCGGTGCTCGGCTGGTACCTGCTCGTCGCGCTGCTGCACGGGCTGTGGGACGCGTCCAGGGGCATCGCGGTCTGGCTGACGCTGCTGCTGACCGCGACGCCGGTGCAATGGTTGATGATCGAGGCGGGCCGGGTGCCGGAGCCGACCGCCGCCCAGGTCCAGGTGTTCAGCTTCCTGAGCTGGGGGCTGCTGGGGCTCGACGCGCTGGTCGGCGTCGCCGTGCTGCGCGGCCGCTGGCGGCAGGCGCTGGCCGTCGAGCGCGCCCGGCCGGCGTCCCCGACCGGTCCCTGGCCGTGATCGCTGCGCGGGCTCGCGCGACGGCGGGACCATGTCCCGGCGTCCTTCGGGCGTCGTCACGTTTTGGGGTGGCACGGGCGGGTACGGGCGCCACAGGTCCCTTGCGCACCCGCGCAGCCGCCGCATGTCCGCGTCGGCACCGCCCATGGCGTGGCGGCGGCTCCATGACGCAGGCGCCGACCTGGCTCCACCGGATGGAGCGCCGTCCATCCCTGCCCGCGCACGCAGGCTGATCGCGAGCTCTGCCGACGACGTCCCCGACTATGCTGGCAGGGCCAGGCGCAGGGCCCCGGACCTTCGAGCGCCGGCTGGAATGACGCTGCCGGACCGCATCCCAGACAGGAGGCCGCCATGGCCAAGGCTGTCGGTATCGACCTGGGTACGACCAACTCGGTGATCGCGGTGATGGAGGGGGGCGAGGGGACCGTCATCCCGAACGCGGAGGGGTCGCGGACGACGCCGTCGGTGGTGGCGTTCACCGAGCACGGTGAGCGGTTGGTCGGGCAGCTCGCGCGGCGGCAGGCGATCCTCAATCCCAAGGCGACGATCACCTCGGCCAAGCGGTTCATCGGCCGCCGCTTCGACGAGGTGGCCAGCGAGGCCAACGCGGTCTCGTTCGACGTCGTCGAGGGGCCGGACGGCCTGGCTCGCTTCGACGTGCGCGGCAAGCGCTACGCGCCGGAGGAGATCAGCGCGCTGGTGCTGCGCAAGCTGGCCGAGGACGCCTCGAAGTTCCTGGGCGAGCGGGTGACCGAGGCGGTGATCACCGTCCCGGCCTACTTCAACGACGCGCAACGCCAGGCGACCAAGGACGCCGGCCAGATCGCCGGGCTCGAGGTGCTGCGGATCATCAACGAGCCAACCGCAGCCGCGCTGGCGTACGGGCTGGACAAGCGCGAGCACGAGACGGTGCTGGTGTTCGACCTCGGCGGCGGCACCTTCGACGTCAGCATCCTGGACGTCGGCGACGGGGTCGTCGAGGTCCGCGCGACCGCCGGGGACACCCACCTGGGCGGCGACGACTTCGACCGGCGGCTGGTCGACTACCTGGCCGACGAGTTCAAAGGGGAGCACGGCATCGACCTGCGCAACGACCCGCAGGCGTTGCAGCGGCTGTTCGAGGCGGCCGAGAAGGCCAAGGTCGAGCTCAGCTCGGTGACCCAGACCCAGGTCAACCTGCCGTTCGTCACCGCGGACGCGGCCGGGCCGAAGCACCTGACCGCCACCCTGAACCGCGCCAAGTTCGACCAGATCACCGCCGACCTGGTGGGCCGGTGCCTGGGGCCGGTGCGGCAGGCGATGGCCGACGCGAAGGTCTCCGAGGCCGATCTCGACGAGGTCATCCTGGTCGGCGGCTCGACCCGGATCCCGGCGGTGCAGGCGCTGGTGCGGCGGCTGACCGGCGGCAAGGACCCCAACATGACCGTCAACCCCGACGAGGTCGTGGCCGTCGGGGCCGCGATCCAGGCCGGCGTCCTCAAGGGCGAGGTCAAGGACGTGCTGCTGCTGGACGTGACGCCATTGTCGCTGGGGCTGGAGACCCTCGGCGGGGTGATGACCAAGGTGATCGAGCGCAACACCACCATCCCGGTGCGGCGCACCCAGGTGTTCTCCACCGCCGAAGACAACCAGCCGGCCGTGGACGTAGTGGTGTTGCAGGGCGAGCGGGAGCGGGCCGCCGACAACCGGGTGCTGGGCCGCTTCCGCCTGGAGAACATCCGTCCGGCGCCGCGTGGCCTGCCCCAGATCGAGGTCACCTTCGACATCGACGCCAACGGCATCCTCAACGTCTCCGCCCGCGACAAGGAGACCGGTGTCGAGCAGACGATCACGATCAGCGAGAGCTCGAACTTGGATCGGGCCGAGGTGGAGCGGATGGTCGCCGACGCCGAGCGCAACCGCTCCGAGGACGCCCGGCTGCGCCAGCTCGTCGACGCCCGCAACGAGCTGGACGCGACCGCCTACCAGGTGGAACGGGCCCTCGGCGAGCTCGGCGACGCGGCCCCGTCCCACGAGAAGGCACGCGCGGAGATACTGGTCACCGACGCCCGCCAAGCCATCAAGGAGGAGGCGCCGCTGGACCGCGTGCGGTCGCTCACCGCGGAGCTGCAGCAGCTCTACCACGGCCTGCTCGCCCGCGGCGGCGCCGCGGGGCCCGGTGGCCAGGGCGGCGGGGGTGATAGCTCCGGCGGACAAGGGGGTGCGCGGCCTGGCGACGACGACGTGATCGACGCCGACTTCACCCCGAGCTGAGGAGCACGTGGTGTCCCAGCAGCAGCCGGGCCCCGAGGCGGCGCGGACCGCGGCACCGCGGCCCTCCCCGGACGCCAGGGAGCCGCGCGGCGGCGCCGAGGCCTCCGACCCGGCGACCACGGGTGCGGAGCCGTGCCCGGGCGCGCCGGGACCCGCGGGGGAGACCGGACCGTCGGCGGGCGAGCTGGCCGCGGCCGTCGCCGAGCTGGAGGACCGCTGGCGGCGGGCGCTGGCCGACCTCGACAACCTGCGCAAGCGCTACGCGCGGGAGTTGGAGCGCGAGCGGGTGGCCGAGCGGGCCAGGGTGGCAGCCGCCTGGCTGCCCGTGGTCGACAACCTCGAGCTCGCACTGGCGCACGCGGGTGCGGACCCGACGGCGGTCGTCGAGGGGATCAGGGCGGTGCGCGACCAGGCGATTGGCGTGCTGGCCGGTCTCGGCTACCCGCGCCAGGACGAAGCCGGGGTGCCGTTCGACCCGGCGCGGCACGAGGCGGTCAGCGTGGTCGACGAACCCGAGGCGGCGCCGGGGACGGTCGTGCGGGTGCTGCGCCCCGGTTACGGCGAGGGCGAGCGGCAGCTCCGGCCGGCGGCGGTGGCCGTCGCCGGCAGGCGGGGGTGAGCGGGGTGGCGCGCGACTACTACGAGGTGCTCGGGGTCTCGCGCAGCGCCAGCACCGAGGAGCTGCAGGAGGCCTACCGCAAGCTGGCCCGCCGCCACCACCCTGACGTCAACAAGGACCCCGCCGCCGAGGAGCGGTTCAAAGAGGTCAACGAGGCCTACCACGTGCTCGCCGACCCGGCGACCCGGGCGCGCTACGACCGCTTCGGCCCGGACTTCCGCCAAGTCCCCGAGGACGTCGACGCGGCAGCCGCCGGCGCGGGCGGGCGCGGCTTCCGCGGGTCCCGCGCGGGAGGATCGCCGTTCGGCCGCGGGCGTGCCGGCGGCCGCTCCGCCCGCACCTTCGTCGACGAGGCGGGCAACCGCGTGTACGTCGAAGGGGACCTCGGCGACTTCGATATCGGCGGCGAGGGCGGCCTCGGGATCGACCTGGACGACCTGCTCGGCGGGCTGTTCGGCGGACGCGGCCCGTCCGGGCCGGTCCCAGGCGCCGACCAGGAGGCGGAGCTGGAGCTGACCGTCGAGGAGGCCTACCGGGGCGGGCGCCGACGCGTCACCCTCGGCGGTCCGGACGGGTCGCGCAGCTACGACGTCACCATCCCGGCAGGGGTCGGCGAAGGGCAGCGCATCCGCCTGGCCGGCCAGGGCGGGCAGGGGAGCGCCAGCGCCCCCGCCGGCGACCTCTACCTGGTCGTCCGGATCGCGCCACATCCGCGCTACCGGGTGGAGGGGCGCGACCTCCACGTCCAGGTGCCGGTGAGCCCGTGGGAGGCGGCGCTGGGCGCGACCGTGCCGGTCGACACCCCGGCGGGTGAGGTCAAGGTGCGGGTGCCGCCCGGCTCGTCGAGCGGCCGGCGGCTGCGGCTGCGCGGCCAGGGCATGCCCAACCCGAAGGGCCAGCCCGGCGACCTGTTCGCGGAGATCCGGGTGGTGGTCCCGCCCACCCCGAGCCAGCGAGAGCGCGAGCTGTTCGAGGAGCTCGCCAGGACCTCCAACTTCGACCCGAGGAGGGGAGCATGAGCACGCGCTACCCGCTGGCGATCCCACCCCGGCTCAGCCTGGACGGCTTCGCCCGCCGCGCGGGCCTGCACCCCGAGATGGTCCTCCGCCTGGTGACCCTCGGGCTGGTGCAGGCCTCCCGCGACGCCGGCGGGGCGCTCTGGTTCAGCCGCACCGAGCTCGTCACCGTCGCCCGGATCCAGCGCCTACGGGCCGGCCTGTCGCTGAACTACGCGGCGATCGGGCTGGTCCTCGACCTGCTCGACCGCATCGACGTCCTCGAGCGCGCGCTGCGCGCCCACTCCCAGGATCCCGCAAGGAGTGATGATCGGCCGTGGACCTCAACCGTCTGACCCAGAAGTCCCAGGAGGCGCTGCAGGACGCCCAGACCAAGGCGCTGCGGTTCGGCCACACCGAGGTCGACGGCGAGCACCTGCTGCTCGCCCTGATCGACCAGCCCGACGGGCTGGCGCCACGGCTGCTCGAGCAGGCCGGCGCCGACCCGGGCGCGCTCCGCGCCGACCTGGAGGCCGAGCTCGGGCGCCGGCCCAAGGTGACCGGCCCAGGGGCCGCGCCCGGCCAGGTGTTCGTGACCCAGCGGCTCGGCCGCCTGCTCGACGCCGCCGAGCGGGAGGCCGGCCGGCTCAAGGACGAGTACGTCTCGATCGAGCACCTGCTGCTCGCCCTGATCGACGAGGGCCCGGCCACCGCGGGCGGCCGGCGCCTGAAGGAGCACGGGCTGACCCGCGAGGCGTTCCTGGCCGCGCTGACCCGCGTGCGCGGCAACCAGCGGGTCACCTCCGCGATGCCCGAGGTCGCCTACGAGGCGCTGGAGAAGTACGGGCGCGACCTGGTCGCCGACGCCCGGACCGGCAAGCTCGACCCGGTGATCGGCCGCGACGCCGAGATCCGCCGGGTGGTGCAGATCCTGTCGCGCAAGACCAAGAACAACCCCGTGCTGATCGGCGACCCCGGGGTCGGCAAGACCGCCATCGTGGAGGGGCTGGCCCAGCGGATCGTCCGCGGCGACGTGCCGGAGGGGCTGCGCGACAAGACCATCTTCGCGCTCGACCTGGCCGCGGTGCTCGCCGGGGCGAAGTACCGGGGCGAGTTCGAGGAGCGGCTCAAGGCGGTCCTCGGCGAGGTCCGCGCCGCCGAGGGGCGGATCCTGCTGTTCGTCGACGAGCTGCACACCGTGGTCGGCGCCGGCGCGGCCGAGGGCGCCATGGACGCCGGCAACATGCTCAAGCCCATGCTCGCCCGCGGCGAGCTGCACATGATCGGCGCCACCACGGTCGACGAGTACCGCAAGCACATCGAGAAGGACGCCGCCCTGGAGCGCCGCTTCCAGCCCGTGCTGGTCGACGAGCCCACCGTCGAGGACACCATCTCGATCCTGCGCGGCCTGCGCGAGCGGCTCGAGGTCTTCCACGGCGTCAAGATCCAGGACGGCGCGCTGGTCGCCGCCGCGGTGCTGAGCCACCGCTACATCACCGACCGGTTCCTACCCGACAAGGCCATCGACCTGGTCGACGAGGCCTGCGCCCGGTTGCGCACCGAGATCGACTCGATGCCGGCCGAGCTGGACGAGGTGACCCGCAGGGTGACGCGCCTGGAGATCGAGGAGGCGGCGCTGGCCAAGGAGACCGACCCGGCCAGCCAGGCCCGGCTGGAGGAGCTCCGCCGCGAGCTGGCCGACCTGCGGGGGGAGGCCGACGCCAAGCGGGCCCAGTGGGAAGCGGAGCGGCAGGCGATCAAGCGGGTGCAGGACCTCCGCAAGCAGTTGGAGCAGGCACGGCAGGAGGCCGAGGAGGCCGAGCGCGCCTACGACCTCAACCGGGCTGCCGAGCTGCGCTACGGCAAGGTCGCGGAGCTGGAGCGGCGCCTGGCGGCCGAGGAGGAGCAGCTCGCCGCCAAGCAGGGCCAGCAGCGGCTGCTGCGCGAGGTGGTCACCGACGAGGAGATCGCCGAGATCGTCTCCGCCTGGACCGGGATCCCGGTGAGCCGGCTGCAGGAAGGCGAGCGCGACAAGCTGCTGCGCCTGGACGAGATCCTCCACCAGCGGGTGGTCGGCCAGGACGAGGCGGTCCGGCTGGTCGCCGACGCGATCATCCGCGCCCGCTCGGGGATCAAGGACCCCCGCCGGCCGATCGGCTCGTTCGTCTTCCTCGGCCCCACCGGGGTCGGCAAGACCGAGCTGGCCCGCACGCTCGCCGCGGCCTTGTTCGACACCGAGGAGAACATGGTCCGCCTGGACATGAGCGAGTACCAGGAGCGCCACACGGTCAGCCGCCTGGTCGGCGCCCCGCCCGGCTACGTCGGCTACGAGGAGGGCGGCCAGCTCACCGAGGCGGTACGGCGCAAGCCCTACTCGGTGGTGCTGTTCGACGAGATCGAGAAGGCCCACGCCGACGTGTTCAACACCCTGCTGCAGGTGCTCGACGACGGCCGCATCACCGACGCCCAGGGTCGCACCGTCGACTTCCGCAACACGGTCATCATCATGACCTCCAACATCGGCTCGGACTACCTGCTCGACGGCGTCACGCCCCACGGGGAGATCAAGCCCGAGGCCAGGGAGCGGGTCATGGCCGCGCTGCGGCGCCACTTCCGGCCGGAGTTCCTCAACCGCATCGACGACGTGGTGCTGTTCAAGCCGCTGACACTGCCGCAGATCGAACGGATCGTCGAGCTGCAATTCGACGAGCTGCGCCGCCGGCTGGGCGAACGGCGCATGACCCTGGAGCTGACCGACGAGGCCCGCCGGCTGATCGCCGCGCAGGGCTTCGACCCGGTCTACGGGGCGCGGCCGCTGCGCCGTCACATCTCCCACGAGGTCGAGACCCGCATCGGCCGCGCGCTGCTCGGAGGCGACGTCCGCGACGGCGCCACCATCCGGGTCGCCGTCGACGGCGGCGAGCTGGTCGTCACCTACGAGAACCCACCGGAGACCCAGGAGGCGGCCTGAGCATGGCCGAGATCGTCACCTGCCCGAACTGCGGCAAGCGCAACCGGGTGCCTGCCGCGGCCGCGGGGGTGCCGCGCTGCGCGGCCTGCCACACCGCCCTGCCGTGGCTCACCACCGCCCACGACGACGACTTCGAGCAGGTCGCCACCCACTCGACGTTGCCGGTGCTGGTCGACCTGTGGGCGCCGTGGTGCGGGCCCTGCCGGATGGTCGCGCCCGGCGTCGAGCAGGCGGCCCAGAAGCACGCCGGGCGCCTCAAGGTGGTCAAGGTCAACGTCGACGAGGCGCCGAGGACCGCCGAGCGGCTCGGCGTCCAGGGGATCCCCACCCTGCTGCTGCTGCGCGACGGCCGCGAGGCCGCCAGGCAGGTCGGGGCGGTCCCGCCGGCCGCGCTGCTGCGCTGGGTCGAGGAAGCCGGGAAGGTGACGACAGGAGTCGCTGGACGCGGCACGCATTGACAGGCGTCGATGCCTCGGGTACAGTACATCGACGTTGGTCGATCTAAGTTCGAGTCGATCGAGGTTCGCGGAGACGTGAGCTCGACCGCGACAGCGCGCGGTCCCTGGCGGCCGTCACCGACCTGGAAGGAGCCCAGCCGATGAGCACCACATCCCAGCAGGCCCGCGAGAACCACGAGTCGCTCCTGGACGGCGTCGTCGAGGAAGTCGCACTGCGCGAGCGGGTCCGGACGAGCTACGCGCAGGCCGCGCTCAGGGTCACGACCGGGGAGGCCGGCTGTGGCTGCGGGCAGGCGGCCGACTGCGGCTGCGAGGACGGTTGCTGCGCCACCGCCAACCCGCCGGGCTTCGGCGGCGAGCTGTACGGCGAGATCGACCGGCACGCCGTGCCCGAGGAGGCGTTGCTCGCAAGCCTCGGCTGCGGCAACCCGACCGCCGTCGCCGACCTGCGCGACGGCGAGACCGTCCTGGACCTGGGCTCCGGCGGCGGCATCGACGTGCTGCTGTCGGCCCGCCGGGTCGGCCCCGCGGGCAAGGCCTACGGGCTGGACATGACCGAGGAGATGCTCGCCCTGGCCCGCCGCAACGCCGCCGAGGCCGGCGCCAGCAACGTCGAGTGGCTCAAGGGCCACATCGAGCAGGTTCCCCTGCCTGCCGCAACGGTCGACGTGGTCATCTCCAACTGTGTGGTCAACCTGTCGGTCGACAAGCCGGCGGTGTTCGCCGAGACCTTCCGGGTCCTCAAGCCCGGCGGGCGCATCGGCATCAGCGACGTGGTCGCCGAGGACCGGCTCACCCCGGCCGAGCGGGCCGAGCGGGGCAGCTACGTGGGCTGCGTCGCCGGCGCGCTGGCCAAGGGGGAGTACGAGGCCGGGCTGGCCGCCGCCGGCTTCGCCGACGTCTCGGTGACCTTCACCCACGAGGTCGGCGATGGGCTGCACGGCGCGATCGTCAAGGCGGTCAAGCCGGCGACGACCAGCATCCCCGCCGCGCCGGCGCCGGCCGGCGGCACCAGGTCGTTGCCGCTGGCGGACCAGCAGGGCTGCTGCTAGCCGGCGCCTGGCAGGGGGCGGCTCTGTCACCTGCTGGACGAACCCGCCCTCGAAGCCGACGACGCCGATGTCGCCGCCGAGCTCCCGGGAGTCGTGTCGACCGCCAGGATGCGCTCGGCGACCTCGGCGAGGTCGGCGCCGGCGATGTCGGGCGGCTCGACCAGCGGGTCCAGCACCTTGCCCGGGCGGGCCACGAACGCCGCGGCGCAGCCCGCCCGGGTGGCGCCGGCCACATCCCAGGCGTGCGCGGCGACCAGCCGCACCTCGCCAATCGCCACGCCCAGCCGCTCGGCCGCCATCAGGTACGGCTCGGGCGCTGGCTTGAGCCGCCGCACCGCGTCGGCCGAGAGTACCTGCTCGAACAGGCCGATGATGCCGGCGTGCTCGAGCTGTGCCCTGGCGACCTGTTCGGTGGAGTTGGTCAGCGCGGCCAGCCGGTACCCGGCCTGGCGCAGCCGCTCCAGCGCCTCGGGTACTTCCGGGTGGACCGGCAACCGGCGCAGCTGCCCGGCGATCGCGTCACGGTCCTCCTGGCGCAGCTCCACCCCTGCCTGCTCGGCGGTCATCGCCAGCGCCGCCGCGCCGATCTCGGCGAAGGTGCGGTAGGCGCCGGTGACGGTGGCCACCAGGGCCGACTGGATCATCTGGGTGAACCACTGCCGTCGCATCCCGGCGTCGCCGAAGACCCGCTCGAAGTGCGGGTCCATGGCGGCCAGGTCCAGCAGGGTCTCGTTGACGTCGAACACCTGCACGCGGCGCATCACGGCTCCTCCGTGGTCGGGTGCTGCGGTTCCAGATCATCGCCGTTGAGGCGGGCGAGCAGCCGCAGCCACCGCGGGCCGGGACGGTGTCCCGTGGCGCTCGGCGCGTTCATCCGGGATTGCCTGGGCGGGCGTCCAAGTTGCCCAATGACACCATTGCCTGTGAGGGAGAGCTGAACACACGGTCGAGGTCGAACGTTGGTCCCCAGGGAGAGGATGATGATCGCTCGGATCTGGAAGGGCGCTGTCCGCAGCGACGACAGCGACGACTACGTCAGGTACATGCAGGAGACCGGGGTCGCGGAGTACGCGGCCACCCCTGGGAACCGCGGCGTCTGGATGCTCCGGCGTGCGGTCGGTCAGCGCACCGAGTTCGTGATGTTCACGCTCTGGGAGTCGCTCGACGCCGTCAAGGCCTTCGCCGGCGACGACTACGAGCAGGCGGTCTTCTATCCCGAGGACGACCGCTTCCTGATCGAGCGCGACCTGACGGCCAGCCACTACGAGGTCGAAACGCCCTCGGGAACTGGGTCCTAGTCGGACTCGGGCGAGTCGTCGTGCGGCGGCTCCCTGTCGGGCTTCTGCCGGATGATCAGCCAGAACCCGACGCCGAACGCGACCGGGAAGACGAAGATCAAGAGCTCTTCCATGTGCTCCTCACCGAGTCAGTAGTGGGCCGATCGCCTGCTCCAGCCTGTCGATCTCGACGTCGACGGGGCTGCCCGAGCCGAGCAGCGGGCCGGGCTGGCCGTCCCAGGTGGCGTCCGGGCCGAACAGCAGGTAGGTGTCCCAGTCGCTGCCGACGTAGCCCTCCACGTTGCCGGCCAGCCAACCGCCGGTGAGGTCGTCGCCGTCCCAGAGGTGCGTCACCCGCCGGTCGGTCATCCCGGCGGCGTCCCAGCGGTTGCGGGCGTCGCCGAACAGCTTGTTGGCCCAGATGGCGTAGACGCGCAGGTTGGCGTTGGGGTGGGCGGACAGGATCTTCGACTGCACCAGACCGGCGCCGTGGCGGCACTCGGTTCAGGTGGGGGAGAAGATCACCACGAGACGGGTCGTCCCGCGGTCGGCGTTGAACCTGGCCTTCAGGTCGGCCACCCCGCTCAAGTCGGTCAAGGTGACGCCCTGCGGAGCCGAGCGGGGCGCGAAGAACCGCAGCCAGCCGGCGATCAGCCCGACCACGAGCACGGCCACCAGCAGCAGGACGAAGGCGCCGCGGCGGTCCAGCCGCCTGGCGGCGCGTCTCGGCGGGCCGGTCGGGTCGCTCATCGTCTGGCTCGTCTCGTCATGCTGCCGGACTCCTGCGTCGGTCTCGTGCTCCGAGGTGTTCCAGGTGGTCGACTGGCGCGAAGATGACACAGCCGACCGGTCGTCCGGCGCGGCAGCCGGTCGGACAGTGCCAGGATCTCGCAAGGAGGCCGCCGATGGCACCCCCAGTGCCGGTGCTGCTGCTCACCGGCCCGGTCGGGGCGGGCAAGTCGACCGTGGCCGACGAGGCGGCGCGGCTGCTGCGGGAGGCGGACGTCCCGCACGCGGTGGTGGACCTCGCCCGGATCGGCCAGAGCTGGCCGGTGCCCGAGGACGACCCGTGGAACGAGCGGCTGATCCACCAGAACCTCGCCTGCATGTGGTCGAACTTCCGCCAAGCCGGGATCGACCGGCTGCTCGTGAGCCGCGTGCTCGAAGCCCGGAGCCTGCTGCGCCACATCGCCGAGGCGGTGCCCGGCGCACGGATCACGGTGATCCGGCTGCGGGTACGGCTGGAGGTGCTGGAGGCGCGCATCCGGGCGCGGGAGACCGCGGGCGACCCCGAATGGTTCCTGGGAGCCGCGGCCTACACGGCCGAGGCGCTAGAACGCGCCCGGGTCGAGGACCACGTGGTCGACAACGAGGACCGTCCCCCTGCCGACGCGGCCAGGGAGGCGCTCCGCCTGGCCGGTTGGCTGGGCCCGGCGTCGAGCTGACTGCGCGAGCTCGCCCTCGGGCGGCACGCCGAGGTCGCCGGCGAGCTCGAGGCGCTCGTGCGGGAGCACCCGTTCCGTGAGCGGCTCCGCCGCCAGCTCATGCTCGCCCTCTACCGCGCCGGCCGCCAGGCGGACGCGCTCGAGGCCTACCGCGCGGCCCGCCAGGCGCTGGTCGGCGGCCTCGGCATCGAGCCGTCGCGGGAGCTGCGCGACCTTGAGGCGGCCATCCTGCGCCAGGACGTCTCCGCGCCCGAGATGCCGCCGGCCGGCCACGCCGCGGTCGCGCCCGACGCCCGCCGCCGGGTGACCTGCGTCTTCTCCCAGCTCGCCTACCCGGACGAGGTCCCGTCGCTCGACCCGGAGTCGCTTCGCCACCTGCTCGACCGGTACCACGACGCGGCTCGCGCCGTGTGCGCGCGCCACGGCGGCACGGTGGCCGAGCTTCGCGGGGACGGCGTCCTGGCCGTCTTCGGCGTCCCGGTGGCGCACGAGGACGACGCGCAGCGCGCCCTCCGCGCCGCCGCCGAGCTGGGCACCCGCAGCGAGGGGCTGCCGTTCGGCCTGTGCGCGCGCTCGGGCGTCTGCACGGGCGACGTGGTCGGCTCGGTGCGGGGAGCCGCCGCCGCGCCGCTGCTCGGGGAGGCCGTCGCCGGCGCGGAACGGCTGGCTCGGTCGAGCGCGTGCGGCGAGGTCCGGGTCGCCGAGTCGACCTGGCGGCTGGTGCGCCACGCCGCGCACGGCACCGAGCTTCCAGAGGGCGGCTTCGTGCTGCACGGCGTCGACGCGCACGCCCCGCGGTCGCGCGCAGCCTCGACCGGCCGCTGGTCGGGCGGGACGAGCAGGTCGGCCGCCTGCGGGAGCTGTTCGCCAGGGTCGTCGCCCGCCGCGCACCGGAGCTCGTCACGATCCTCGGCGAGCCGGGCATCGGCAAGTCGCGCCTCGCCGCCGAGCTGCGGGCGATCGCCGGCGATCGCGGCATGGTCCTGACCGGCAGCTGCCCCGCCTACGGGGAGGGCATCACCTATTGGCCGCTGCGCGAGATCGTGCTGGAGGCCCTCGACGCCACCGGCGCCGAGTCCGTGGACGGGCTGGCCGCCACGCTCGGGATCCAGCCGTCCGTGGCGCGCCGGGTCGCCGGCTTGGTGGTGCCCGGGGAGGGCGAGGCCGGCGAGGAGACGGGCTGGGCGTTCGTGCGGCTGGTCGCCGCGCTCGCCCGGCTCCGGCCGGTCGTGGTCGACGACGTGCACTGGGCCGAGCCCGCGCTCCTGGACCTGCTGCTCGACGCGGCCGGCCGGCTCCGCGACGTGCCCGCGCCCTGGTGACGCGCCCCGACCCGTTCGAGGACCGGCCCGCCTGGGCGCGCCGCATCCGCAAGGCGGCCGTCCTGCGGCTCGCGCCGCTCTCCGGCGCGGCCAGCAAGGCGCTGCTCGAGGCGCTCTCCGGCGGCCGTCTCGACCAGGACGAGGAACGACGGATCGCCCAGGTGGCCGGCGGCAACCCCCTGTTCCTCGAGCAGCTGGTGGCGTACGTCGGCGAGCGGCGCTCGGCGGACGACCTCCCACCCGCCATCCACGCCCTGCTCGCCGCACGGCTCAACCGGCTCGACACGGTCGAGCGGTCGGTGCTCGCGCTCGGCGCGGTGGCCGGCGACGCCTTCCAGCCCGCCACGGTACGCGCGCTCGCCGGCGGGGTCGCCCGCGCCGAGGTCGAGCAGGCCTGCCACCGGCTCGTGGAGCACGACCTGCTCACCGAGGAACCCGGCGGTGAGGGAATGCGCCGCCTGGCTCGCGGGCCTCGGAGGCGGCGTCCCCGAGGCCGACGCGAGAACCAGGCCCGCAGGACGGCGATGAGCAGCAGGTCGAGCAGGCGGTCGAGGACCGCCTCCTGGCCCGGCTCGTCCTTGACGATCTCGTCGCCGAGCAGCGAGACCACGGTGGAGTCCCAGGCGTCGTGGGCGAGGACCATTCTGCAAGGGTGATGCAACTGACATTCGATGCATCAGTGCTCGTGTCGCAGCATCGTGCGCGATTGGTTGCAACTCGATGCAGGTGCATTGATAGACTGATGGCATGGCGACCACACAGACGGCGATCGAGCTGCTGCGCTCCCGGGGCATGCGGATGACACCGCAGCGCATCGCGATCGTCGAAGAGATCATGGGCACCCCCGGGTACCTCCTGCCGTCGACGGTGATCGACCGCGTCAAGGCGCGCGTGCCTGGGGTCAGCGCCTCGACCGTCTACCGCACGCTGGAACGGCTCGAGGACCTCGGCGCGCTCGCCCACGTGCACCTCGAGCACGGCCTCGGCTACCACCAGGTGAGCACGGACACCCACGCCCACCTGACGTGCAGCGCCTGCGGCAGGGAGCAGGAGGTGTCCCAGGCCGTGCTGCAGCAGCTCGAGCGCTCGGTCGAGGGCGAGCACGGCTTCCGCCCGGACTTCACCCACCACCCGATCTCCGGGCTGTGCACGAGCTGCCTGGCGGCACAGCGCTCGCCCGCCTGACCGGCGGGCGCCCTACGCCTGGACCCGCTGGCCCGCGTCGTAGCGTGGGCTGTGCTCGTGGATGAGGTTGACCGACAGCAGCAGCTCCCGGTCGCCGAGGACCTCGGCCGGCCGGCCCTCGGCGAGGATGCGGTGGTCCTCGGAGAAGACCAGGCAACGGTCGGCCACCCGGTCGAGCACGTCGAGGTCGTGGGTGGCCAGCACGATCGTCTTGCCGGTCTCGCCGAGCTGCTCCAGCAGCTCGATCAGCCAGTGCTGGCTGCGCGGGTCCAGCGCCGCGGTCGGCTCGTCGACCAGCAGCACCTCCGGGTTCATCACCAGCACCGAGGCGATCGCCACCTTCTTCTTCTGGCCGCCGGAGAGCTGGTAGGGGGCGCGGTCGGCCAGGTCGGCGATGTCGAGCATGGCGAGCACGTCGTCGACGCGGGCGGTGGCCTGCTCGCGGGACTGGCCGAGCTGCAGCGGGCCGAAGGCGATCTCCTCGCGGACGGTCGGGGAGAACACCTGCGCGTCGGAGTTCTGGAAGATGAAGCCGACCCGTGAGCGGAACCCCATGGAGAACTGCTCGTCCTCCAGGTTGTCCTCGGTGACGGGCTCGCCGAAGGCGCGATAGCTGCCTGCGTCGGGGAACACCAGCCCGTCCAGCACCTTGAGCAGGGTCGACTTGCCGCAGCCGTTGGCGCCGAGCAGGGCGACCCGCTCGCCACGCCGCACCGTCAGCGAGACGCCGTCCAGGGCGGTGAAGCGCTCCAGGTAGGCGTAGCGCAGGTCCTCGCAGACCAGCAGCGGTTCGCGGTCAGGCGCCAAGGAGCCGGTCACCTCCGAGCACCAGCACCGCCAGCGCGGCGCAGGCGGCCACCCAGGCCGCGTCGAGCGCGCCGGGGGCGAACCGCTCCAGGGTCCTGGCGTCGCCGCGGTAGCCGCGCGCGACCATCGCCTGGTGGACCTCCTCCGACAGCGCGTAGGACTTGCCGAACAGCGCCCCGGCCGCGGCCGCCACGAAGCTCCGGCCGGCCTTGACGTCGACCTGCGCGGCGACGCTGCGCGCCTTGCGCGCCTGGAACATGTCGGTCACGGAGTTGAGCAGCAGGAACAGGTAGCGGTAGGCCATCCCGATGACCAGGATGAAGATGCGCGGCACGGCCAGCGCCCGCAGGGCGGCGAGCAGCCGGGTCCACGGCGTGGTCAGGGTGAGCAGCACGACCAGCGAGACCGAGGTGGCCACCCTGGCCACGATCAGCCCGGCGCCGACCAGCCCCTGGCGGGTCAGGCCGACCGGGTGGCCGTGCCAGTGCCACAGCGGCGCCACCACCTCGCCGGGGGTGACGAAGCTGAAGGTGGCGGGCAGCACGACGACGCCGGTGAAGACCGGGATGAACAGCCAGACCCGCTTGACGAAGAAGCCGATCGGCAGGCCGGAGGCGGCGGCCAGCACCAGGGTGACCAGGTACATGGCGAGCAGCACCGGCACGTGCCGCACCAGCGCCGCGACCAGCAGCAGGGCCAGCAAACTGACGACCTTCACCCGCGGGTCGAGGCGCTGCAGCAGGCCGCCGCCGCGCGCCACGTCCTCGCTGAACATCGCCTGGCGCAGCACGTCGGCGCCGCCGGCCAGGGTCTTCTCGACGAAGCTGCCCCTCTTGCGCCTGCCGATGCAGCCGCAGGGGCACATCGCCACGTCGGCTTCCAGCAGCCACGCCGGGGTGGCCGTCCCGGTCACGAAACGGGCTCTCGAAGCTGGCTGCCGCCGCGGACCCGCCCACCGCCCCGGCCACGGCCCAGCAGGCGGAGCAGGCCGAACAGCGCGACGATCACCACGGCGACCGCGGCGATGCCGACCAGCGCGGAGACCAGGTAGCCGATCACCGGGTGGTCGCCGGAGCCGAAGCCGTAGCCGCCGAGCAGGGTGTGGCTCCAGAAGCTGTTGTAGCGGTCGAGCCCCTCCGGGACCGCCCGCAGCCCGTACCTGCCGAGGTCGAGGTCGCCCGCGGCGGCCTCGCCGAAGGCGCCGCCAGGGGCGAGCAGGCCGAGCGGGGTCAGCACCGCCATCACGCCGAGGCCGACCAGCGCCCAGCGCCAGCCGGGCCGGCGTGGCGGCACGCGGTCGGCCTCGGTGTCCGGCACCGCCGGGTGGTTGACGCGCAGCAGGGGCAGGTTGGCCCGCTGCAGGTAGGCGACTACCCCGCCGGTGACCGCCGCCTCCACCAGCCCCGCAACCGTCAGGTGCGCGAGCATCATCGCCGGGATGCTCTGGGAGAGGTGGAACGGCGCGTACAGGGGGGTGCCGTCCGCGCGGACGAACAGCTCCGGCTGCAGGCCGAACTCGACCGCCGCGCACAGGGCGCCGGCGTTGATGCCGACGTAGGCGCCGACGCCGGCCGCGACCACCCGGCGCGCCGCGGTGAGCGGGGCGCCGCTGCTGAGCAGGCGGTAGACGCCGTAGCCGACGAACGGCATCACGACCGCCATGTTGAAGGCGTTGGCGCCGAAGGCGAGCACGCCGCCGTCGCCGAAGAACAGCGCCTGGATCAGCAGGGCGATCGAGACCGCGATGGCCGCCGCCCAGGGGCCCAGGAGCACCGCGACGAGGATGGCGCCGGTCGCGTGGGCGGTGGTGCCGTCCGGGACCGGGATGTTGAACATCATCACCAGGAAGCTGAAGGCGGCGCCGACGGCCACCAGCGGCACGTAGCGGCTCTTGACGACGCGCCGCACCCGGCGTCCCGCCGTCACCCAGAACGGCACCATCACCGCGCCGAACGCGGCACAGGTCTGCGGACTCAGATAGCCGTCAGGAATGTGCACACGCCACACCTCTCTCGTGCCACACCCGGCCCCCACCGACCGGTTCGTCAGCCCTGAGCTGCAAGTAAGTCGCAGGTATGAACAAGATGCAACTGTAAGCCCGATGCTGGTAGCTCGCAACGGGTCAACCGCGCACGGCGCCTGCCGATGAGTGGGGCATGCGTACCAGAGCGTGGTGGGCCTGCCTGGCGGCCGGGACGGCCGCCGTCATCAGCTTCCCTCTCCTCCCCGACAACTGGTGGCAGACGGGCATGGACCTCGGCATCGAGCTGGCCGCCGTGGCCGCGCTGCTGGCCGGGATCGCGCTGCACCGGCCGCGACGCCCGCTCCTGTGGGGGATGCTGGCCCTCGGGCTGCTGTTCATCGCCGTCGGCGACCTCGTCTACGCGCTGTACGAGCGGGTGCTCCACACCGCCGCCCCGTTCCCCTCGCTGGCCGACGCCGCCTACCTCGCCGGCTGCCCGCTGATCGGGCTCGCCATGGTCCTGCTGGTGCGGGCGCGCACGGCCGGCAAGGACCGGGTCGCCTGGATCGACGCGGCCATCGTCGCCAGCGGCTTCGGCCTGCTGTCCTGGGTGTTCCTGATGGCGCCGACGGCCGGCAGCAACGACCTCACCGTGGCGGGACGGCTGGTCGCGCTCGCCTACCCGGTCTGGGACGTGGTGTTCCTGGCGCTGCTGGTGCGGCTCCTCGCCGGCATCGGCGCGCGCCTGCCCGCCCTGCGCCTGCTCGCCGGCGCGGTCGCGCTGTGGCTCGTGTACGACACCATCTACGCGCTGCTGGTCCAGTACGGCAACTACGACCAGGGGCAGATCATCGACGTGATGTGGCTGCTGGGGTTCGTCCTGTTCGGCGCGGGCGCGCTGCACCCGTCCATGGCGGAGCTGACCCAGCCGGTGGTGGAGCCCACCAGGCGGCTGACCTGGCGGCGGCTCAGCCTGCTCGCCGGCGCCTCGCTGATCGCGCCGGGGCTGCTGGTCTCCCAGACCGTGCTCGACCACGGCAAGATCGACGGGCTCGCCATCGGCGCTGCCTCGATGCTGCTGTTCCTGCTGGTGGTGCTGCGTATCGTCGGGCTGGTCCGGCAGGTGGAGGAGCAGGCCGAGCAGCTGGCCCAGCTGGCGCAGCACGACGGGCTGACCGGCATCCCCAACCGCCGTGCCTGGGACGGGGAGCTGCCGGTGGCGATGGACCGCGCCCGGCGCGACGGCGTGCCGCTCTCGGTGGCCCTGCTCGACCTGGACCACTTCAAGCGCTTCAACGACGAGCACGGCCACCAGGCCGGCGACCGCCTGCTCAAGAGCGCCACCACCGCCTGGACGACGGCCCTGCGCGGCACCGACCTGCTGTGCCGCTACGGCGGCGAGGAGTTCGCCGTGCTCCTGCCCGGCGCCGACGCCGAGCAGGCCGCCGAGGTGCTGGAGCGGATGCGGGCCGCCTCGCCCCAGGAGCAGACCTTCTCCGCCGGGCTGGCCTGCTGGGACCGCCAGGAGATCTCCGACGAGCTGGTCGCCCGCGCCGACCGCGCCCTGTACGCCGCCAAGGCGTCCGGCCGCGACCGCATCGTCAGCGGCGACCCTCCCGCGCGGGACGCGGCCGCTCCCACGGCGCGCTGACCGGCCACGCGGAGCGCACAGCCTCGCCCTGCACGGCGACACCGCCCTGTCGTGTTTGGGCCTCGGGTCGCCTCGGCGGGATCCTCGGTGCCAAGCTAGGAGGCATGAGCGAGGCGGAACGGCGGCAGGGCGGGGGCCGGCTGGTTGTCTGCGGCACCCCGATCGGCAACCTGGGGGACGCACCGCCGCGCCTGGCCAGCGCCCTGGCCGAGGCGGACGTGGTGGCCTGCGAGGACACCCGCGAGGCGGCCAAGCTCCTCGGCCACCTCGGCGTGCGCGCCCGCACGGTCAGCTACCACGAGGGCAACGAGCGCGCCCGCGCCGCCGAGCTGGCCGAGGCGGTCGCGGCCGGCCAGCGGGTGGCGCTGATCAGCGACGCCGGCATGCCCGGCATCTCCGACCCCGGCCACGACCTGATCCAGGCGTGCGTCGCCCGCGGCCTGCCGGTCGAGGTCGTGCCCGGCCCCAGCGCGGTGCTGGTCGCCCTGGTGCTCAGCGGCCTGCCCAGCGACCGCTTCTGCTTCGAGGGCTTCCTGTCGCGCAAGGCGGGGCCGCGGGACCGGCGCCTGGCCGAGCTGGCCGCCGAGCCCCGCACGATGGTGTTCTTCGAGGCGCCCCACCGGGTGCTCGCCACCCTGGGCGCGATGGCCGAGGCGTTCGGGCCGGAGCGGCAGGCCGCGGTCACCCGCGAGCTGACCAAGCTGCACGAGCAGGTGCTCCGCGGCACCGTGGCCGAGCTGCGCCAGCGCCTGGCCGAGCAGGGCCCCAGGGGCGAGCTCACCCTGGTCGTCGCCGGCGCTCCAGAGCCGGCCCCTCCGGACTCCTCCGAGCTCGCCGCCGAGGTCGCCCGGCTGGTCGCCGACGGCGCCAGCACGCGCGACGCGGTCGACGAGGTCGCCCGCGCCAGCGGCGCCCCGCGCCGGGAGCTGTACCAGGCGGTCCTCCGCGCCCGCGCCAGTGGTGGACGCTCGTTGCGCTGATTGGCTAGCCTCCAGACTCTCGACACCACCTCTTGGGGGCCGTGAAGCAGCCGTGAAGGACACCACCTACATCACCACGCCGATCTACTACATCAACGACGAGCCGCACATCGGGCACGCCTACACCACCGTGGCCGCCGACGCGCTCGCCCGCTGGCGCCGTGCCCACGGCGAGCGGGTGTTCTTCCTCACCGGCACCGACGAGCACGGCCAGAAGGTCGCCCGGGCGGCCGAGGCCAGAGGCCTCGAGCCCAAGGCGTGGACCGACCAGATCGTGGAGCGCTGGAAGGCTGCATGGGCCTCGCTCGACATCGGCTACGACGACTTCATCCGCACCACCGAGAAGCGCCACGAGGTGCCGGTGCAGCACCTCTGGCAGCGCCTCTACGAGCAGGGCGACGTCTACCTCGACACCTACGAGGGCCTGTACTGCGTCTCCTGCGAGCAGTTCTACACGCCCGAGGAACTGGTCGACGGGAAGTGCCCGATCCACGGGATCCCGGTGGAGCTGGTGCGCGAGGAGAACTACTTCTTCCGCCTCTCCAAGTACGCCGACGCCCTGCTGGAGCTGTACCGGGAACGGCCCGACTTCGTGCGCCCGGAGGCGCGGCTGCACGAGGTCCGCTCCTTCGTCGGGCAGGGGCTGCAGGACCTGTCGATCTCCCGCTCCAGCTTCGAGTGGGGCGTGCCCGTCCCCTGGGACCCGTCGCACGTCATCTACGTGTGGATCGACGCGCTGCAGAACTACACCACCGCCGCCGGGTGGGACGCCGACATGGAGCGCTTCGAGCGCGTCTGGCCGGCCGACTACCACTTCGTCGGCAAGGACATCCTCCGCTTCCACGCGGTGATCTGGCCGGCGATCCTGATGGCCGCCGGGCTGCCCGTGCCGCGCACCGTCCAGGCCCACGGCTGGTTGCTGGTCGGCGGGGAGAAGATGAGCAAGACCAAGCTCACCGGGATCGCCCCGGAGGACCTGGTGCGGCCGTTCGGCTCCGACGCGTTCCGCTACTTCTTCCAGCGCGAGGTCGCCTTCGGCCAGGACGGCAACTTCTCCTGGGAGGGGATGGTCGATCGCTACAACGCCGACCTGGCCAACGGCCTGGGCAACCTGGCCAGCCGGGTGACCGCGATGGTGGAGCGCTACCGGGACGGGGTGCTGCCGGGCAGGGGCCTGCCCGGCCCCGCCGAGGAGGCGGTGCAGGAGGCCGCCGTGCGCGCCTACGCCGACGCCAAGGCGGCGATGGCCGGCGACCTCGCCTTCGAGCGCGCCCTGGCCGCCATCTGGCGCCTGGTGGCCGCCGCCAACGGCTACCTGTCGGAGCGCAAGCCCTGGGACCTCGCCAAGGCCGGCGACGACCTTGCGCTCGACACGGTGCTGTACGCCGGCGCGGAGGCGCTGCGCATCATCGCCCTGCTCGCCTCGCCGTGGCTGACCAAGGCGGCGCCGCGCATCTGGGCGGCGGTGGGGGCGCCGGGCGAGCTGGCCGAGGCCAAGCTGCCCGAGGCGCTGCAGTGGGGCGGGCTGCCCGTGGGTGCGCGCGTGGAGCGGCTCGGCGGGCTGTTCCCGCGGCTCGACGCGGAGGGCCGGGTCGCGGGCGGGCAGGCGAGCCGATCGTGACCCAGGCGGCCCAGCCGGTCGAGGTGGCCGAGTACGACCCGGCCTGGCCGCGCCGGTTCGTCGAGGAGCGCGAGCGCATCGCCGCCGCCCTCGGCGACGGCGACGCGGTGATCGAGCACATCGGCTCGACCGCGGTGCCGGGGCTGCCGGCCAAGCCGGTGATCGACATCCTGGTCGGGGTCGACGACATCGAGCGCTCCGGGCAGGCGGTGGCCGCCCTGATCGGCCTCGGCTACAGCTACGCGCCGGAGGTCGAGACCGCCGTGCCCCAGCAGCGCTACTTCTACAAGGGCTCGCCCCACACCCACCACGTCCACATGGTGGAGCGTTCGAGCCGCCTGTTCGAGGAGCACCTGCTGTTCCGCGACCACCTGCGCGCCCATCCGGAGGCGGCCGACGAGTACGCGCGGCTCAAGCGCGGCCTCGCCGCCCGCTTCCGCGACGACCGGGACTCCTACACCCGCGGCAAGAAGCCTTTCTTCGACACCGTGGTCGCCGCCGCGCGCCGGGCACGCGCCGCCGGCGCCCCCCCGCACTGACAGGACGCCGCCTTCACGCATGCACCTTCGGCCGCCGCTCGGCCCACGGTGCCGCCTCCTCGAGCTGGGCGGCCACCCGCAGCAGCAGGTCCTCACGGCCGTAGGCGGCCACGAGCTGCACGCCGACCGGCAGGCCCGAGGCCGTCGAGCCGAGCGGCAGGCTGATCGCCGGCTGGCCGGTGATGTTGAACGGGATCGTGAACGCGACGATCGCGGCGGCCCGGAAGACCGCCTGCAGCGGGTTCTCGGCCGGCGAGGTGAACTGGCCGAGGATCGGCGGCGGCTCGGCGATCGTGGGGGTGAGCAGCAGGTCCCAGCCGTCCGCCCACCAGGACTGGACCGCGGCCGAGTAGCGGTGCAGCGCCCACAGGCCGGCGAGGTACTGGGTGGCGCTCACCTGCCGGCCCATCTCCGCCACCGCCCAGGTCGAGACCTCCACGTCGTCCGCGGTCAGCGGGCGGCCGAGCCAGTCCCCCCAGTAGCCGAGCTCCGCCGCCGTCCAGGCGCCGTAGCACGGCAGGAACGCGGTGGCCAGCTCCGGGTCGGCGAGCGCCGGTGGGTGGGCGGCCTCGACGCCGTGCCCGAGCGACTGCAGCAGGCGCCCGGCCGCCTCGGCGGCCGCCGCGCACTCCGGGTCGGTCTGGGTGGCCCCGTCGGGCGCGGTGGTCAGCACGCCGACGCGCAGCCGCCCCGGCGGCGCGCCGACCTCCTCGGCGTAGGGCCGCGCCGGGGGCGGCGGGAGGTGCAGGTCGCCCGGGCAGGGGCCGGACACGGCGTCGAGCACCGTGGCGGTGTCGCGGACCGAGCGGGACACCGCCAGGCTCGTGACCATCCCGCCCCAGGCCTCGGCGACGTCGGGCCAGAGCGGCACGCGGCCGCGGGACGGCTTCAGGCCGACCAGGCCGTTCTCGCTCGCGGGGATGCGGATCGAGCCGCCGCCGTCGGACGCGCTGGCCAGCGGGACCATGCCGGCGGCGACGGCGGCGCCCGAGCCGCCGCTGGAGCCGCCGGCGGAGTAGTCGGGGTCCCACGGGTTCCGGGTGGGGCCGTAGGCCTCCGCCTCGGTGGTGGGCAGCAGGCCCAGCTCCGAGGTGCTGGTCTTGCCGAGCCAGACCAGCCCGGCGGCGCGGAAGCGCCTGGTCAGCTCCGCGTCGTGGTCGGCGACGAAGCCGGCGTGGCGGGCCGCCTTGACGCCGGCGTGGTACGGCTCGCCGGCCGTGAGCGTGGCCAGGTCCTTGAGCAGGAACGGCACCCCGCGCAGGGGCCCGTCGGGCAGGTCGCCGGCGGCCGCCTCGCGGGCGCGCTCGAACAGCGGCGTGACCACCGCGTTGAGCGTGCCGTTGAGCTGCTCGACGCGCGCGATCGCCGCGTCGACCAGCTCCAGCGGGCTGGCCTGGCCGCTGCGGACGAGCTCGGCCTGGGCGGTGGCGTCGAGGAAGGCCGTGTCGCTTGGCAAGGTCCATCACCTTCCGTGTCACGTGGCGGTGCGACGATCCTGGCCCGGCGCCCATTCCCCTGTCCAGCTATCCTCTTGGCGCCATGCTGGTCGACACCCACTGCCACCTCCACCTGCTCGACGGGTCGGCGGACGAACTGGTCGCGCAGGCCCGCTCCGAGGGCGTCGGGCACCTGGTCGACGTGGGGATCGACCTGCCGTCGAGCCGCCAGGCGGCCGACGACGCCGCCCGGCTGGCGCCGCTGTCGGCCACCGCCGGCGTGCACCCGCACGATGCCTCCCAGGTGGACCAGGCCGTGCTCGACGAGCTGCGGCGGCTGCTCGAACGCGACGAGGTGGTGGCCGCCGGCGAGACCGGCCTGGACTACTACCGCGACCGCTCGCCGCGGGAGGCCCAGCGCGCCGCCTTCGCGGCGCACGTCCGCCTCGCCCGCGAGCTCGACAAGGCGCTGGTGGTGCACTGCCGCGACGCCTTCGAGGACGTGGTCGCGGTCCTGGAGGCGACCGGGCCACCGGAGCGGGTGGTGTTCCACTGCTTCACCGGCGACGCGGCGCAGGCCGTGCGCGTCGTCGAGGCCGGCTGGGTGGTCTCCTTCTCCGGCACCGTCACCTTCCGCAACGCGCCGGACCAGCGCGAGGCGTGCGCGGCGGTGCCGCTCGACCGCATGGTGCTCGAGACCGACAGCCCGTTCCTGACCCCGCACCCCTACCGGGGCGAGCCCAACCGGCCCGGCAGGGTGGCGGTCACCGCCGCGACCGTCGCGGCGGTGCACGGCGTTCCGGTCGAGGAGGTCGCCAGGGTCACCGGCGCGACCGCGAGCGCCACCTTCCGCCTGCCGGCGCCGGGTCACTGACCGGCGCCATGGACATGCAGAGGCGCGGCCCGATGGAGCCGCCCGCCGAGCCCTCACAGTCGCCCTCCCCGCGGGGCAGTCGTGCGCTGCTGACGCCACCGCGGATCAACGCCCTGCTGGCCGCGCACGGGCTGCGCCCGGTGCGCTCGCTGGGGCAGAACTACCTGGCCGACCCCAACACCGCCCGCAAGGTGGTGCGCCTGGCGGGGGTTCGGGCGGGGGAGACCGTGCTCGAGGTCGGCCCCGGGCTCGGCAGCCTGACCCTGGCGCTGCGCGCGGCGGGCGTGCGGGTCGCGGCGGTGGAGGCCGACGAGCGCCTGGTCCCCGCCCTGGACGAGGTGCTCGGCGGCGATCCTGGCGTGACCGTCACCGTCGGCGACGCGCTCCGCGTCGACCTGGGCGCGCTCGCGCCCGAGGCGCAGCGGCTGGTCGCCAACCTCCCCTACGGCATCGCCGCGCCGCTGGTCCTGCGCGTGCTCGCCGAGCTGCCGGCCGTGCGCCACCTGACCGTGATGGTGCAGCGCGAGGTGGGCGAGCGCCTGGCCGCCCCTCCGGGCAGCCACGCCTACGGCGCGCCGAGCGCCAAGGTGGCCGCCCTCGCCGAGGCGCGGGTGCTCGCGCCGGTGAGCCGCCGCGTGTTCATCCCCGAGCCGCACGTCGACTCGGTGCTGGTCGGCGTGGACCGCCGCCGCCACCCTTCCCTCGAAGGACTCGCCTACGCCGAGGTCGCCCGCGTGATCGACGCCGCCTTCTCCCAGCGCCGCAAGACCCTCCGCAACGCGCTGCGCACCCTCGGCCTGGACGCCGCCGGGGTCGAGGCCCTCGGCCGCGCCGCCGGCGTCGACCTCGGGCTGCGCGCCGAGCGCCTCGACGTCGCCGCCTTCGCCGCCCTGGCACGACACGTCGACCCCGGTTCCAGACCGGGTTAGTGTGCTCGTGGGTGCCCGGGGTCCCAGCAAGTTCACTCGAGCGATTCGCGTGGAATCCCGTTGCCACCGGCGCGAGGGCGTCGCTACCATGCCCGGCCCCCTGGGCTCGACGACGCGGTCGGTTGCCTGATGGAGGAGGAGCCTGTTGTCCCAGCCGAGCGGGGCGCCGACCCGCCTGAACGTGCGCGCAGCCGCGAAGATCAACCTCGCTCTGCTGGTGGGCCACACCCGGGACGACCGCTTCCACGAGGTCGTCACGATCATGCAGGCGGTCGGGCTGTGGGACGAGATGGAGGTCCTGCTCACCGCCGAGGGCCTGGGGCTCGAGGTCGAGGGCGCGGCGCTGCCTCCGGACGAGAGCAACCTGGTGCTGGTCGCCGCCAGGGAACTCGCGCGGCGCTCGCGCGACCTGCCCGGCGCCCGTTTCCGCCTGCGCAAGGGCATCCCGGTGGCCTCGGGGCTGGGCGGCGGCAGCGCCGACGGGGCGGCCGCCCTGCTCGCCCTCGACCGCCTCTGGGGGCTGCGCCTGCCGGCCGTCAACCTGTTCACCATGGCGGCCGAGGTCGGCACCGACGTGCCGTTCTGCCTCAACGGTGGCAGCCGCATCGCCACCGGGCGCGGCGAACGCATGACCGAGATCCCGGTGAAGGGGTCGCTCTGGTGGGTGATCGGCATCGACGCCGACGAGCTGGCCACGGGCTCGGTGTACCGGCGCTTCGACGAGCTGGGGCTGGCCCGCCCGCTCGACGGCCGCTGGCCGGGCGAGCTGCTCGCCGCCCTGGCCGAGGGCGACCTGGTGCAGCTCGGCGCCCTGCTCGACAACGACCTGGAGCCGGCGGCGTTCGACCTGCTGCCGTGCCTGGAGACCGGCAAGCAGCGGCTGCTCGAAGCCGGCGCGCTCGGCGCCGTGATGAGCGGCAGCGGCCCCACCCTGCTCGGCCTGTGCCGCGACGAGGAGCACGCGGGCAAGGTCGCCCGCGCGGTCAACCCCGCGTTCGCTCGGGTCGAGATCGCCCGCAGCCCGGTGCCGGGGGTCACATTCGGGTAGTGGCAGCGCGACCGTCCCGAAACGGACACGAATGGTTCGATACGATGCCAGCAGCACCCATGGGCGGTGGTGTAATGGCAGCACGGCGGCCTTTGGAGCCGTCAGGTCGAGGTTCGAATCCTCGCCGCCCAGCCGATGTCAGACCTGACGGGCGTTCGGAGGGCGGGAAATGAGCCTCAGCGTCGTGGTGCTCGCGGCCGGGGAGGGGAAGCGTTTCCACTCCTCGACACCCAAGCCGCTGCACGAGATCGCCGGCAGGCCGCTGCTGTGGCATGTGCTCGCCGCCGCGGCGGGGCTGCGGGCCGACACCACCGTGGTGGTGATCGGGCGCGGCAGCGAGAAGGTGCGTGAGGCCGTGGAGGGCTACAGCCTCGGGCCGGTCGCCTTCGCGGTCCAGCGCGACCTCCGCGGCACCGGAGACGCCCTGGCGACCGCGCTCCCCGCGCTGCCGGCGGACGGCGACGTGCTGGTCCTGTACGGCGACGCGCCGCTGCTCACGCTGGCCACCCTGGAGCAGCTTCTCGCCACCCACCGTGAGCTCGACGCCGACGCCACGGTGCTGACCTGCGAGATGCGCGACCCCGCGGGCTACGGGCGCATCCTGCGGGACGCGGACGGCGCGCTGGTCGGCGTCGTCGAGCACCGCGACGCCACCGTGGAGCAGCGCGCCATCACCGAGGTCAACGCCGGCCTGTACGTGTTCAGGCGCGCCGTCCTCGACGGCCTCGCCAAGCTGGAGGCCGACAACGACCAGGGCGAGTGCTACCTGCCCGACCTGGTGCCGCTGGTGCTGGAGACCGGCGGGACGGTCGCCGCCTGCCGCGGCGCCGAGGGCGAGATCCGCGGGGTCAACGACCGCGTCGAGCTGGCCGAGGCGGCCGCGGTGCTGCGCCGCCGCATGCTGGTGGCGTTGATGACCGCCGGCGTGACCGTGGTCGACCCGGCCACCACCTACGTCGACGTCGACGTGGAGGTGGGGCAGGACACCGTGATCGCGCCGCTCAGCTTCCTGGAGGCCGGCACCCGCGTCGGCGCCCGCTGCAGCATCGGGCCGAACGTCCGCCTCAGCGGCTGCACCGTCGACGACGAGGCGCAGATCACCCAGGCCGTCGCCGTGCGGGCGCACGTCGGCGCCGGCGCGCTGGTGGGCCCGTTCGCCTACCTCCGTCCCGGCGCGGACCTGGCCCCCGGCAGCAAGGTCGGCACCTTCGTGGAGGTGAAGCAGTCCCACGTCGGCCCGGGCTCCAAGGTGCCGCACCTCACCTACGTGGGCGACGCCGAGATCGGCGCCGGGGTCAACGTCGGCGCCGGCACCGTGTTCGTCAACTACGACGGCGTCACCAAGAACCGCATCACCGTCGGCGACGGCGCCTTCATCGGATCGGATACCATGCTGGTGGCCCCGCTGGACGTCGGCCCGGGGGCGCAGACCGCCGCCGGTTCCACCATCACCAGGGACGTGCCGGCCGACGCGCTCGCCATCGAGCGGGCGGAGCAGCGTACCGTCGAGGGATACGGCGCCCGGCGGCGGCAGCGGAAGCTGCAGGCGCAGCGGCGCGCGGCCGAGGAGCAGGCGAAACCGATCGACCCTCCGTCGAGCCGGGGAGGCGGGCAGTGAGCCAGGGCGTGACCCCCAAGATGGTCGAGACGCTCGGCCGCAGGCACCTGATGCTGTTCTCGGGCCGGGCCAACCGGCCGCTGGCCCGCGAGGTCGCCAGCAACCTCGGCATCGAGTGCGGCTCGGTCGAGCTGCACGACTTCGCCAACGGTGAGATCTACGCGCGCTTCCAGGAGAGCGTCAGGGGCACCGACGCGTTCGTCATCCAGACGCACGCCGAGCCGGTCAACGAGCGCATCATGGAGCAGCTCATCATGATCGACGCGCTCAAGCGCGCCTCGGCCAAGCGCATCAGCGCGGTGGTGCCCTTCTACGGCTACGCCCGCCAGGACCGCAAGGGCCGCTCCCGCGAGCCGATCACCGCCCGCCTGACCGCCGACCTGTTCCAGGCCGCCGGGGCCAACCGGATCATCACCATGGACCTGCACTCGGGGCAGATCCAGGGCTTCTTCGACGGCCCGGTCGACCACCTCACCGCCCTGCCTCCGCTGGCCGACTACATCCGCTCGAACTACACCGGCGAGCTGGTGATCGTGGCCCCGGACGCCGGGCGGGTGAAGACCGCCGAGAAGTTCGCCGCGGTGCTCAACAGCTCGCTCGCCTTCCTGCACAAGCGCCGCAGCCGCGAGACCCCCAACCAGGTCCACATGCGCGAGGTGGTCGGCGAGGTCGACGGCCGCCACTGCGTGATCGTCGACGACATGATCGACACCGCGGGCACGGTGGTGCAGGGCGCCGAGGTGCTGCTGGCCCAGGGCGCGGAGCGGGTCACCGCCGCGGCCACCCACGGGGTCTTCTCCGGCCCGGCGATCGACCGCCTCAAGAACGCCCCCATCGACGAGGTCGTGATCACCAACACGCTGCCCCTGCCCGAGGAGAAGCGGCTGGACAAGATCGTGGTCCTGTCGATCGCGGCCATCCTGGCCGACGCCATCCGCGCGGTGTTCGAGGACGCCAGCGTCTCCGATCTGTTCAACGACCAGAACCAGCTCTAGGCTGCCCCCGGACCCCCCGACCCTGACCTGCCTGCCGGCGCGACCGAGCGCCGCGTCCTCCCGGCCGAGCTGGTCGTGCGCCGGTCGACCGGCCCGGCTCCTCACCCCTGAGCCACCCGCGCGGACCCTCGGGACGGGCGGTTGGTCGCTTCGAGCGGGCGACGGCGGAATGACCGCATGCCCCGCAGGCAGGGCGACCGCGGTTCGGCTGCCACGCGCGACAGTGGTGCTAGCTTCATGGCATGGACCTGCCCGTGATGCCACCCGTGCGGCCGATGCTGGCCAAGCCGGTGTCGATCCTGCCGTCCGGCATGATCTACGAGCCGAAGTGGGACGGCTTCCGCACGATCGTCTTCCGCGACGGCGACGAGGTCGAGCTGGGCAGCCGCAACGAGCGCCCGATGACCCGCTACCTCCCCGAGATCGTCGAGGCGCGGGCGCAGCTCCCCGAGCGCTGCGTGGTGGACGGCGAGGTGGTGGTGCGCCAGGGCGAGCGGCTCGACTTCGAGGCGCTGCAGCAGCGCATCCACCCGGCCGCCTCCCGGGTCAACCTGCTGGCCCGCGAGACGCCGGCCTCGTTCATCGCCTTCGACCTGCTCGCCCTCGGCGACGACTCGCTGATGGAGCGTCCCTTCGCCGAGCGCCGGGCCGCCCTGGCCGAGGCGCTGGACGGCGTCGAGGCGCCGATCCACCTCACCGTGTCGACCGACTCCGAGCGGCTCGCCCAGCGCTGGTTCCGGGTGTTCGAGGGCGCCGGCCTCGACGGCGTCATCGCCAAGCCGCCCGACGTGCTCTACCTGCCCGACCAGCGGGTGATGTTCAAGGTCAAGCACGAGCGCACCGCCGACTGCGTGGTTGCCGGGTTCCGCTGGCACAAGAAGGGGCCGGTGGTCGGCTCCCTGCTGCTCGGCCTCTACGAGGGCGACCGGCTGCAGCACGTCGGCGTCTCGGCCTCGTTCCCGATGGAGCGCCGCCGCGAGCTGCTCGACGAGCTGGCCCCCTACCGGCTCGAGGCCGGCGACCCGCACCCCTGGCTCAGCGGCTACAGCAGCGACCGGATCCCCGGCGGCCAGCCGTCGCGCTGGAACGCCAAGAAGGACCTCTCCTGGGAGCCGCTCGCCCCGACGCTGGTCGTCGAGGTGGCCTACGACCACATGGAGGGCCACCGCTTCCGCCACACCGCCCAGTTCCGGCGCTGGCGGCCGGACCGCACCCCGGAGTCGTGCACCTACGAGCAGATCGAGCGGCCGGTGCTGTTCGACCTGACCCGGGTGCTCAGCGGCGAGACCGGCGAGGAGCCTCCCACCGCCACCACCTGAGCACGGCCTGGTTCCCCTCCTGGAAGGTGGCCCCGGGGCGGTCGGGCGGATCGTCTATGGTGCGCGCATGCCACGGTCACTGTCCGACGAGGAGCTGCGGCTGCTGCGCCTGCGCGCGCAGCGCCTCGCCGGCGGGCCGGCGACCTCCGTGCACGAGGTCGTCCGTGGCGTCGGCGCGCTGCAGGCGCAGGACACCAGGGCGGCGCGGCTGGCGGTGCGGGCGCGCAGCGAGCGGCTCACCGCGGCCGCGGTCGCCCGCGCCTGCAACGAGGACCGCTCGGTCGTGCGGACCTGGGCGATGCGCGGCACCCTCCACATGCTGCCCACCGAGGACCTCGGCTGGCTCGTCGCCCTGCTCGGGCCGGTGTTCGCCGCCGCCGGCGGCCGGCGGCGGCGGCAGCTCGGCCTCGACGAGGCCACCTGCGAGCGTGGGCTCGCCGCGATCGCCGCGGTCCTCGCCGACGAGGGCCCGTTCAGCCGCGCCGAGCTGGTTGGCCGGCTGGCCGCCGAGGGCGTCGTCCTCGACGCCCGCAGCCAGGCGCCGGCGCACCTGGTCGCCTACGCCGCCAACCGTGGCCTCATCTGCCGGGGCCCCGACCTGGACGGCGACGAGCCCAGCTACGTGCTGCTGGCGGAGTGGGCGGGGGAGCAGCGGGAGCTGGCGCCGGAGGCGGCCCTGGCGGAGCTGGCCCGCCGCTACCTCGCCGGCCACGGACCGGCCGGCGCGCGCGACTTCGCCGCCTGGTCGGGACTCCCGGCCGCACGGGCCCGCCGCGGCTTGGAGCTGATCGCCGGCGAGCTCGACGAGGTGCGCGCGGGTGAGCGGCACCTCTGGACCCTGGCCGCCGCCGCCGACCCGGTGGGCGTCGAGCGCCCGAGCGTGCGGCTGCTCGGGCACTTCGACGCCTACCTGCTCGGCTACCGGGGCCGGGAGCTGGTGCTCGACCCGCGCTTCGCGCGGCGCATCCAGGCCGGCGGCGGCTTCGTCCAGCCGGCGCTGCTGGTCGACGGCAGGGTCGCCGGGACCTGGCGGCAGCAGCGCCGGCGCGACCGGCTCACCGTTCAGGTCGAGCCGTTCGAGGCGCTCGACCGTGCGGTCCTGCCCGGCCTCGAGGCCGAGGTCGGCGACCTCGGCCGCTTCCTCGGCGCCGAGGCGACACCGGCGGTGGCCGGCGGCTAGGACGGCCGCGGCGGCCGAGCTGCCGCGCTCAGGGCACCCGCTCGAAGCGGAGCAGCTCCTCCCGGTCCGCACCACCCGAGATGGTGATGGCCAGGACCGGCCCGATTCCCCGCGCGTAGTACTTGTGCTCGATCAGGTCCGGCTCGAGCGGGGTGAAGTCCTCGGTCAGCAGCGCGTTGTCGAACCAGCCGTTGGGCACCTTGCCCTTGCCCTCGACGCTGAGCACCTTGGCCCTGTCCTCGGCCTGGCCCTTGAGGTACTCCTGCCGGTAGGCCATGCCCGGGTTCGGCTTGGCGAGGACCGCGATGCCCGGCTGGGCGCCGTTGACGCCGGCCTCCCAGGACCCCTCGGTCGACTTCAGCTTGCCGTTCTCGAATTCCTTGGTGTCCTCGCCCAGGTACCAGATGTTGCCGTTGGCATCCTGCGCGTACCAGTCGAAGGTGTCCTCGACCACCTGCCCGTCCTCGGTCAGGACGTCGTGCACGACCCTGGCCTCGATGCCCATGACCTTCTTGGTCTTCTCGGTGACGGTGATGTTGACCTGCTTGACCGCACCTTCCCCATCGGTCTCGCGGAGGGTCCAGTGGTTGCCTGGCTTCATCGGCCAGTAGGGGTTGTCGATCTCGGTGGTGAAGGTGGCCGGATCGAGCTGCACGGGCTCGCTGCCGCGAGGGATCGCGATCGCCTGCTGGTTGGCGCCGGCGACGCTCGGCGTCGGCGGCGAGGCCTTCGAGCCACCGCATCCGCTCATCGCGGCGGCGAACAGCAGGATCATGAGGGCAAGGCTTGCACGGCGCACAAGGCCTCCTTACAGGATGGAACCATGGAACTGGGGGGCCGCAAGGGGGTACGGCGCCGGCCACCGTAGGCACCGTGGATGAGATGCTGATGAGAGGCGGCCGCGCTGGTGTGGATTGCGATTTCACGCCGGGTGTCTAGGCTTGTGACTAACCCGGTCCTGTTGTCCGGATCGCGCGAAACGGGGGGAGGAGTCGTGCGCGCGCTGGTCGTTGAGGACGAGGTGAAGATGGCGACGCTGGTCAGGCGGGGGCTGGTCGAGGAGGGCTACGCCGCCGACGTCGCCCGGACGGGTCACGACGCCCTCTGGATGGCGCAGGCCACCCCCTACGACGCCATCGTGCTGGACGTGATGCTCCCCGACCTCGACGGCTTCGACCTGTGCCGTGAGCTGCGCGAGAACGGCGTCTGGTCGCCGGTGCTGATGCTGACCGCGCGGGACAGCGTCGAGGACCGCGTCGCCGGCCTGGACAGCGGCGCGGACGACTACCTGACCAAGCCGTTCTCCTTCGCCGAGCTGCTGGCACGGCTGCGGGCGCTGACCCGCCGGGGACCGGCCGAGCGCCCCACCGTGCTGGCGGTGGGGCCGCTGCGCCTGGACCCGGCGACCCGGCGGGTGTGGCGCGGCGACGCCGAGGTCGAGCTGTCGGCCAAGGAGTTCGCGCTGCTGGAGACGTTCATGCGCCGGCCGGGGCAGGTGCTCTCCCGCCTCGACCTGCTCGACCACGCTTGGGACTACGGCTACGAGAACCGCTCCAACGTGGTCGACGTCTACGTCCGCTACCTGCGGGGGAAGATCGACCGCCCGTTCGGGTGCCGCTCGATCGAGACGGTGCGCGGGGCCGGCTACCGGCTGCGCCAGGACGGCGGCGGATGAGGCCGACCCTGGCGCTGGCGCGCCTGCCGATCCGCGTGCGGCTGCTGCTCGCGTTCGTGGTGGTGATGACGGCGGTGCTCTCGGCCATCGGCCTGTTCCTCTACGAGCGCGTGGGCGCGGCGCTCGACCGGACCATCGACCAGAGCCTGCGGGCGCGCTCCGCCGACGTCGCCGCCCTGGTCCGCCAGGCCGGCCCGGGGCCGGGGGAGCAGGGGCGCAGCGGGCTGCAGCAGCAAGGCGAGAACTTCGCGCAGGTGCTCGACGAGCGCGGCACCGTGGTCCAGAGCCCGCCCCAGTTCGGCGACCGGAGCCTGCTCAGCGACGACGAGGCGGCGCGCGCGGCCACCACCGTCGTGATGGTCCCGCGGCGCCGGCTCCCCGGCTCGGACGACGCCGCGAGGCTCCTGGCGATGCCGGTGGTGGCACGCGGAGGGCGGCACTTCGTGGTGGTCGTCGGCGCCTCCCTCGAGGTGCGCGGGGACGCGCTGGAGAGCCTGGTGACGCAGCTCCTCATCGTCGGGCCCCTGGTGCTGCTGCTGTCCTCGGTGGCCGGCTACGGCCTGGCGAGCGCGGCGCTGCGGCCGGTCGAGTCGATGCGCCGCGAGGCGGAGGCGGTCTCCGCCGCCGAGCCAGGCCGGCGGCTGCCGCTGCCGCCGGCCCGCGACGAGATCGCGCGGCTCGGGGCGACGCTCAACACCATGCTCGGCCGCCTCGAGACGGCGCTCGCGCGCGAGCGGCGCTTCGTCTCCGACGCCAGCCACGAGCTGCGCACCCCGCTCGCGGCGCTGCGCACCGAGCTGGAGCTCGCGCTGTGGCGCGAGCGCACGCCCGAGGAGCTCGAGCAGGCGCTGCGCTCGGCGGCGGAGGAGACCGAGCGGCTCTCCCACCTGGCAGAAGACCTGCTGGTGCTCGCCCGCTCCGAGCGCGGTGTGCTGCCGGTGCAGCGGCAGCGGCTCGAGGCGGCCGAGCTGCTCGCCGACGTGCAGGCGCGCTACGGCCGGCGGGCCGCCATGGCCGGCCGCCCGCTCGAGGTCCGCAGCGACGACCGGCTGGTGCTGTTCGTCGACCGCCTGCGCGCCGAGCAGGCGCTCGGGAACCTGGTCGAGAACGCCCTGCGGCACGGCCGCGGGCCCATCCTGGTGCAGGCGGCCCGCAACCACGGCCGGGTGGAGCTGCGCGTCCGCGACCAGGGACCGGGCTTCTCGGCCGAGTTCGTCGCCCACGCGTTCGACCCGTTCAGCCGTGGCGACCCGGCGCGGCCGGGCCCCGGCGCCGGGCTCGGGCTCGCGATCGTCGACGTGATCGCCCGTGCCCACGGCGGCGTGGCGCACGCGGAGAACCGTGACGGCGGCGCCGAGGTCTGGCTCGACCTCCCCGACGAGCTCGACGGCGCCCCCGCCCGCCGGGCCTGACCGGAGGCGGGGTCAGGCCGGGACGGCGGGCGGCTGCTCCAGCAGCGCCCGCGCCACGATCACGTCGGTGATCAGGCTGGTCGCGTAGCCGCCCCGCAGCACCGCCCGCAGGGCGGCGATCTTGTCGTGCCCGCCGCCGACCGCGATCACCTCGTCCACCGTGCGCAGCTGGGCCGCGGTGATGGTGATGCAGCGGTCGGTGAAGTCGGTCGCGACCGGCTGGCCGTCCGGGTCGAGGAGGTTGGCGCAGATCTCGGCGCACGCCCCCCGGGCCCGCAGCGCGTCGCGCTCGCGCTGGCTGAGGGCCAGGTAGAGCTGGGAGTGCGGCGGGTCCCAGGAGCCGATCGCCACCACCGCCTTGGTGAGCTGGTTCCAGCGCCGTCCCGCCTCCGCGACCTGGGGCTGGCGCCGCAGCGCCTCGGCGGTGGCGAAGTCGGGGAGGACCTGCGGCGTGTAGATCGGGAACGCCGGCCCCCCTGACACCGCGGCGACCCGGCGCACGAGCTCGATGGTGTTCTCCTGGACGTTGACGCCGAGGAGCGCGCCGGAGAGCTGCACGACCGTGCAGTGGGCGAGCCGGGTGAGCGCCTCCGTCATGACCGTGAGGGTGCGGCCGTAGCCGAGCCCGAGGATCTCCCCCTCGACGACCGTCTCGGTGAGCAGGTCGGCGGCGACCCGCGCGAGGTGGGCGCGCAGGTCCGTCTCGGGGTGCTCCGGCGTGTCGACCGCGATCGCGTGGTGGAGCCGGCACGCGCTCCTGACGGCCTCGGAGAGCTCGGCGTCGATCCGCGCGGGCACGCCGACCTCGATGCGGACGATGCCGCGGGCGAGCGCGTGGTCGAGGAGCCGGGCGACCTTGAAGCGGCTGAGGCCGAACTCCTCCGCGATCTCGAGCTTGGAGCGGCGGTCGATGTAGAAGCGGCGGGCGACCGCGGCGAGCCGGACCAGCTCGGCCGGGCCGACCATGTCAGCAGCGGCGTCGACCATTCGAACCTCGCGAGCGCACGTTTGAGCAGATGGCTGCTCATAGTCTCACGCGCTCTTGACAGCGGCAACGGAGCGGCCGTTCAATTACACCGTACAAACGAGCTTAATAGCGCTCATATGAGCAAAGCAAGTCTCCCCGATCGCCGGCTCTCTGACGTCTCGCCCCGATGTCGAGGGGTGCTCCACCCAGGAGGTGGGTCGATGCGAGATCGCGTTGCCGTGGGCGCTTGGCGCAGGATCTCTCTGGCGCTTCCGCTCGTCCTTGCCCTGGTCGCCGGCGCCTGCTCGGGCGCCGGTGGCGGCGGTGGCGGCGGCGGTGGCTCCTCGGGAGGCGGGACCATCACCGTCGCGACCGTGGCCAACCCGCAGATGCAGGACATCCAGAAGCTGGCCAGCAACTTCGAGAAGGACAACCCGGGGATCAAGGTCAAGTTCGTGATCCTGCCCGAGAACGAGCTGCGTGACCGGGTGACCCAGGACATCGCCACCAAGGGCGGGCAGTACGACGTGGTCACGATCGGGACGTTCGAGGCGCCGCAGTGGGCCAAGAACGGCTGGATCGAGAACCTCGGCCCCTACACTCAGAAGGACGCCGCCTACGACGAGAAAGACCTGATCCCCACGGTCGCCAAGGCGCTGTCGTACCAGGACAACCTGTACGCGGTGCCGTTCTACGGCGAGTCGTCGTTCCTCATGTACCGCAAGGACCTGTTCGACAAGGCCGGGCTGACCATGCCGGCGCAGCCGACCTGGGATCAGGTGGCACAGTTCGCCCACAAGCTGAACGACCCCAAGAAGAACCAGTCCGGCATCTGCCTGCGCGGCCTGCCCGGCTGGGGCGAGCTGTTCGCGCCGCTCAACACCGTGGTCAACACCTTCGGCGGCCGCTGGTACGACGCGAACTGGAACGCGCAGCTCACCGAGGCGCCGTTCAAGCAGGCCACGCAGTTCTACGTCGACCTGGTCAAGAGCGCCGGCGAGCCGGGTGCGCCCAACGCTGGCTTCACCGAGTGCCTCACCGCCTACAGCCAGGGCCATGCGGCGATGTGGTACGACGCGACCGTGGCGGCCAGCCTGCTCGAGGACCCCAAGAGCAGCAAGGTGGTCGGCAAGAACGGCTACGCGCCGGCGCCGGTCAAGGACACCAAGTGGTCCGGTTGGCTGTGGGCCTGGTCGCTGGCGATGCCGTCGACCTCCAAGAACAAGGACGCCGCCTGGAAGTTCATGTCCTGGGCCACCTCCAAGGAGTACATCAAGCTCGTCGGCGAGCAGCTCGGCTGGGCGCGGGTGCCGCCTGGCAGCCGCCTGTCCACCTACCAGATCCCGGAGTACAAGCAGGCGGCCGCCGCGTTCGCCGACCTCACCGTCAAGGCGATCGACCAGGCCGACGTCACCAACGCCGGAACCCAGCCGCGGCCCTACACCGGCGTCCAGTACGTCGGCATCCCCGAGTTCCAGTCGCTCGGGACGGCGGTCGCCCAGGAGATCTCGGCCGCCATCGCCGGCCGACAGACGGTCGACCAGGCCCTCGAGAAGGGCCAGAAGCAGGCCGAGCAGGTGGCCAAGGAGGCCGGCTACAAGAAGGGGTGACGGCAGGACTCCCCAGACGTCGGGGCATCGTCGCTGGAAGGGGTCCGGGGCTCGAGTAGCGAAGCGTAGCCCCGGATCAACAAGAGGAGGCGCCGTGACCGTCACCCAAGATCGCGCCAAGGAGCGTGCGGTCGCGCTCAGGGAGCGTGCGGCGAAGGCCGCGGTGGCGCGCCGCAACCGCTGGGCGCGCCGCTCCCTGATCCTGCCGGCCATGATCTACACGATCCTGGTCACCCAGATCCCGTTCGTGATCACCATCTGGTACAGCCTGCAGTCGTGGAACCTGCTCAGGCCGGGCACGCGACACTTCGTCGGCCTGTCCAACTACGGCGGGGTCTTCAGCCAGACCGGCTTTCGCACCGCCGTCGTCAACACGGTCGGCTTCACCGCGTCGGCGGTGCTGTTCTCCCTGGCGATCGGCCTGGTCCTGGCGATCCTGCTCGACCAGAAGTTCCGCGGCAGGGCGGTGGTGCGGACCCTGCTGATCTCACCGTTCCTGATCATGCCGGTCGCCGGCGCGCTGCTGTGGAAGACCACCATGTTCCACCCGGTGTTCGGCATCGTGAACTTCGTGCTCAAGCCGTTCGGCGTCGGCACGCTGGACTGGGCCAGCAAGTTCCCGATGCCGACGGTCATCACGGTGGCGGTCTGGCAGTGGACCCCGTTCATGATGATCATCCTGCTGTCGGGCCTGCAGAGCCAGTCGACCGACATCCTCGAGGCCGCCCGCGTCGACGGCGCCGGTAACTGGCAGATCTTCCGCCACCTCACCCTGCCGCACCTGCGCACCTACATGGA
>WNFU01000907.1_pt1 | contig 41436 bp, 33 predicted proteins | sample 5400121 | NCBI WGS metagenome assembly WNFU01 (sample SAMN13153360, study PRJNA577476) | soil metagenome | isolation source: 100 cm soil or saprolite under grassland replicate 1 | place: USA:California | collected 2016-06-15
CGTACGGGAAGTCGAACCCGTGCACCGTCGCGAATCGTTTCATGTTGTCGAACGAGTCCTCGGGAAAGTTGACCGGATCGTTCGAGTTGATCGCGACAGCTCCGATGCCGTGCGCTCGAAGATCGCGCACGTCGCGTGCGATGCGCTCGGCCACGGACTTCACGTACGGACAGTGGTTGCAGATGAACATGATCACCGTGCCGCTGGGACCCGCGACGCCCGCGAGCGTATACAGGCGGCCATCGACGCCCGGCAGCGAAAAGTCGGGCGCGCGGAATCCCGGCGCCAGAGCATCGGCGTTCGTGCTCATCGAAGTCTCCTCGGCGGGCGCAACACCGCGTCATGATGCCACAGCGCAACGCGATCGGACCTCGCCGCGTCGGAGAGAGGCCGACACGCGTTTGCGACGCTCGCCGACGCGCGTGCGGCGCGCGCCGGCTGATAATTTCTCGATGACGCATTCGCACGCGAGCCTCGGTTGCGTGATGCGGTCGATGGTTCGCCTCTTCTTTTGTTTTGCCGTCGTTGCCATGCTGACGACGAGCGCATCCGCGGCGCTTCACCCCAGCGGGTCGGCCGCTGCGCTTCGCGCGAGCTACGCCGCTATGCAAAGCGAGATCGAGCACAGCGCGTTCGGCAAGCCGCTGTGGCTCGAATCGACGGAGACGTCCGCCGCGCTTGCAGGCGAGATCCACGCGGCGATCGACTTTCCGTTCGACGTCGTGCGCACGGCGCTGCGCGAGGCGCGCAACTGGTGCGAGATCCTGATCCTTCATCCGAACATCGAGCACTGCCGCATTGCGAGCGCCTCGGGAGCAGGCGAGACGTGGATCGCCGTCGATCTAGGGCGGACGCAAGTGCCGGTCAGCTTTTCCTGGCACGTGATCGCATCCGACGCCGATTATCTGCATGTGCAGCTTGCCGCGGCCGACGGCCCGTTCGGGACGACCGATTACCGCATCGACCTCGAAGCGGCGCCACTCGCCGCCCGCCGCACGATGCTGCAGCTGACGTTCTCGCACGGCTACGGCATGCGGGCGCGCTTCGCGATGCAGACGTATCTCGCGATGTTCGGACGCGACAAGGTTGGCTTCACCATCGTCGATCGCACAGCCGACGGCCATCCGCGCTACATCGGCGACTTCCGCGGCGCGCTCGAGCGCAATGTCATGCGCTACTACCTCGCGATCGAGGCGTATCTTCAGTCGCTGTCCGCCCCGCCTGCCCGGCAGCGCGAAGCGCGGCTGATGACCTGGTTCTCGTATACGCAACGCTACGCGCGTCAGCTGCACGAGGACTACGATTTCCTCGATCGCAAGCGAGTGCAGCTCGCGCGCCAGCCTGTAGTGTCCTGAGCGCATCTGACCGACGCGTCGACGCCGGCGCTGTCGGACAAGCGCCATACGTGATGTCGGCCGTGCGCCTACAGACGGCGCGCCGTGCACATCTCAGACTAGACGACGATGCGCGATCCGCCGCTTTCAGCCGACGCCACGCAGCCGCCGACGACCGACAATCGTCGGGCGGGTGAGCGCACGCCGTCGCTGTTCGTTCCCGGCCGCAATTGCTGGCGCGTCGAGCACGCGCGGCGCTTTGCCGTGCTGATTGACGCCGACGCGTATTTTCGTGCGGTGCGCCGTGCGATCGCCGAAGCGCGCCACTCGATCTTCATCGTCGGCTGGGACATCGACAGCCGGCTGCGCCTCGTGCCCGAAGGCGCGCACGACGGCTTTCCGCAGCCGCTCGGTGAATTCCTCAACGCGGTCGTCGCGTCGCGCAGGGAGCTGCGCGCGTACGCGTTGTCGTGGGATTTCGCGATGCTCTACGCGCTCGAGCGCGAATGGCTGCCGGTTTTCAAGCTGCATACGACGACGCACCGCCGGCTCGCGTTCCGCCTCGACGGCGGGCATCCGGTCGGCGCGTCGCACCACCAGAAGATCGTCGTCATCGACGACGCCGTCGCATTCGTGGGCGGCCTCGACCTGACGCACACGCGCTGGGACACGCCCGAGCACCGGACGCGCCACCCGCTGCGCGTCAACGGGCTCGGATTCGCGTATGGACCGATGCACGATGTGCAGGTCGTCGTCGATGACGACGCGGCGCGCGCGCTCGGCGACCTCGCGCGCGAGCGGTGGCGACGCGCGACCGGGTGTGGCTTGCGCGCGTCGGGCGCGCCGCCTGCGCACGACCCGTGGCCGGCGTCCTGCGTGCCCGACATCGAGAACGTCGACGTCGCGATCGCCCGCACGGATCCGGCGTACGACGGTCGGCCGCAAGTGGAGGAAATCCGGGCGCTGCATCTGGACGCGATCGCATCCGCGCGCCGCTGGATCTTCGCGGAGAACCAGTATTTCAGCTCCAGCGCGATCGCCAAGGCGATGTCGTCGCGGCTCACCGAACAGAACCCGCCCGAGATCGTGTTCGTCGGGCCGCGCGAGGAAAGCGGGTGGCTCGAGGCGACAACGATGGGTGTGCTGCGGGCGCGCGTCGAGCGCGACATCAAGGCCGCCGATCGCATCGGCCATTTCCGCGCGTACTGTCCGACGCTCGCCGATCCCGAATGCATCAATGTCCACAGCAAGGTGATGGTCGTCGACGACGCGCTCGCGACGATAGGCTCGGCGAACCTGAGCAACCGTTCGATGGGATTCGATACCGAGTGCAACGTCGCGATCGAATCGCGCGGCAATGCGCGCATCGCGGCGGCGATCGCGGGGATTCGCAATCGGCTTCTCGGCGAGCATCTCGGTGTCGCGCCGGCGCGCGTGGCCCAGGAGAGCGCGCGGCGCGCCAGCCTGATCGGCGCGATCGAGGCGCTGCGCGGCGAAGGCCGGACGCTCAAGCCGTATCATCGTGAGCTTTCGCCCGAGGCCGATGCAATGGTGCCCGACCGTTCGGTGATCGATCCCGAGCGGCCGATCGACCCGGATCGGCTCGTCGACGACCTCGTTCCTGCCGACAGCCGCGGTCCGGTCCGCACACGCGTGATCGCGCTCGTGCTCGTGATCGTCGCGCTCGGCATGATCGCGGCCGCGTGGCGGTTCACGCCGCTCGCCGATTATCTGCGACTGTCTGCGATCGCCGATCTCGGCGAGGAGCTGCGCAATGCGTGGTGGTCGCCGTTCGCCGTGCTCGCCGCCTACGTCGCCGGTGCCGCGCTGGTCGTGCCGATCATGCTCACGGTCGCTGCGACCGGCATGCTGTTCGGGCCGTGGCTCGGCACTCTGTACGCGTGCACCGGGGTGATCATCTCAGGCGTGACGAGCTATCTGATCGGCCGCCATCTCGGTCGCGACACGGTGCGCCGCATCGGCGGCCGACGACTGAACGAGCTGTCGCGCCGCCTCGCGAAGCGGGGATTGCTCGCGGTGTTCGTCATCCGGCATCTGCCGATCGCGCCGTACTCGATCGTCAACATGGTGTGCGGTGCGTCGCATATCCGGCTGCGCGACTTTGTATTCGGCACGATGCTGGGAATGTACCCGGCGACGATCATCACCGTCGTCTTCGTCGACCGGGCGATCGCGGCGATCCGCGCGCCCAGCGCGGCGACCGTGGCCATGCTCGTCGGCGCAGTGGCCGTCGCGGTCGCGCTCGTGATCTTCTTCCGACGCCGCGTGCTGGTCGCGACGGCGTCGCCGTAGCCGCGCTAATGCAGCCGCTGGCGTGACTTGCGTGCGGCGTCGGGCAGCGCGCCGCGGCGCGCCCCGGTGCCGCGATCCTTCGTCGTGCGCCGCTCCTGCCAGAAGCGATAGATCAGCACGGAGGCGACCGGCAGCTCGTCGATCAGGCCCTCGCGCTTCTCATCGCTGTCGACCCACTCGGTGAAGTCGTCGTCGCGATCGCCGAACGCGAGCGCCTCGATCGGAAAGATCCAGTCGCGCGCGTCCTGCGCGTCGTACAGCGGCTGCCATTCGTCGTCGCGCAGCTTGACCCCCGCCATGTAGCCTTCGCACCACGCGGTCGCCTCGGGCGGGGTGCGCTCGCTCTTGCGCGCGTTTTCGTCGGGCATGTACAGCAGCGGCCGGAACCGTGTCGGCGACTCGGCGAGCGTGCGCTGGATGCCGACCATGTGACGCAACACGAGTCCCATGATCCGCTGCGCCTGATCGTTGCTCGCGAACGCGGGCGACGCGCTGCGGCCGCCCTCGCTCCAGACTTGCGGCAGCCATTCGGACGGCTGAATCGATTCCGGACCCGAGACGATCGCCGTCAGGTATCCGTCGAGCATCTCGAGGTCCATGCAGTCCTGCGGCACCGCGTCGGACGCAAGGAACGCTTCGAGCTCGTCGAGCTCGGCGTCGCTCAACGGCTCGTCGAGGACGCGGGTGTCGCTGCGGGTTTCGGTCATGGCCATTTGAGGTGCGCTTTCGCCTCCTAATCGGTAATGATGGCCGGTTGGCGGCGGTCGCGCAACTTCTGGGCCGACGCGGTTTTCCTGCGAGGCGGAGCGTGCGCCTCGACCGTGTGATCAGCGCAGCGCATGGGCGACGTTCAGCGCCGCTGCGAACACGAGCATCGCGCCGGCCTGATGCGCGGCGGCGAGCGGCAGCGGCACGACGTAGACGAGCGTCGCGATGCCGAGCGCGATCTGCATCGCGACAAGCGCAAGCAGCAGATGGCCGCCGACGCGCGCTCGCGCCGGCGTGCCGGCCGTGCCGAGCTTCCACCACAGCGCCGCAACGCAAAGCGCGAGCGCGAGCGCGATCAGCCGGTGGTCGAACTGCACGGTCGCCATGTTCCAGAAGAAGTTCTTCCAATGCGGCTCGAGCATGAAAAGCTCGGGCGGAACGAGCGCGCCATTCATCAGCGGAAACGTGTTGTACGCAAAACCGGCACGAATACCGGCAACGAAGCCTCCGCTCAGCACCATGACGAACACCAGCGCCGCGAGCGCCCACGCGAATCGGCGAACCGATCGCTGCGCAGATGTCGCGATCGGCGCACGCTCGGGAAAGAGCAGCGACAGTGCCGCCCAAAGCATCGCGCCGAAGATCAGGAATGCGATGCCCAGATGCGCGGTCAGCCGGAATTGCGACACGCGCGGGTCGTCGACGAGTCCGCTTTGCACCATGTACCAGCCGACGGCGCCCTGCAACGCACCCAGCACGAAGATGGCCGCGAGAGGCCCCGCATAACCGCGCGGAATCCGGCGCCGCGCAATGAACCACATGAGCGGCACGAAAAAGACGATGCCGATCACGCGGCCGAGCAGACGGTGGAAATACTCCAGCCAGAAGATGCGCTTGAAGGCATCGAGCGCCATCCCTCGGTTGACATCACGGTATTCGGGCGTCAACTGGTATTTGGCGAACGCTTCCTGCCATTGACCGTCGGTAAGCGGCGGCAGCGTGCCGACGATCGGCTGCCATTCGGTGATCGAGAGGCCCGAATGCGTCAGACGCGTGACGCCGCCGACGACCACCATCGCGAACACCAGCGCGCAGCAGATCAAGAGCCAGACGGCGACCGCGCGGGCGGACGCGGCCTCGGCATGGGGCGCCGCGTATCGTCCGGCGAGCGAGCTGGAAGCGTCCATCGCGCGGATTTTGACACAGCCGCGCGCGGCGCCTTCACATTCGACGCGGCGGCCGCAATCGGGCATCCTTTCCTTCTCTTGAGCCGGCCGGGGGAGGCCGCATGGAAGGCAACGTCCAAGGCGCCGTCGAGCGCATCGAAGCCGTCGTCGCACTCGTGCGCGAGCGCATTCCGCCTGAACGGCGTGCAACGATCGAAAGCTTCGTCCGCGAATATTTCCGCCAGGTCGCGCCCGAAGACCTGGCCGAGCGTGCGGTCGCCGACCTGTACGGCGCCGCGCTGTCGCACTGGAATTTCGCACGCAAGCGCGATCCGGGACAGCCGCGCGTTCGCATCGTCAACCCCACGCTCGAGGAGCACGGCTGGCAGTCGACGCACACGGTGATCGAGGTCGTGCATGACGACATGCCGTTCCTCGTCGACTCGGTGACGATGGAGGTGAACCGGCACGGCCTCAGGCTGCACCTGTTCATCCACCCGATTCTGCGCGTGGTCCGCGACGCGCACGGCACGCTGCAGGACGCGCGCGCTCCGGGGGAAGCTCCGGCGCCCGAGCGCCGCGAATCGTTCATGCACGTCGAAGTCGACCGCATCATCGACGCCGCCACGAGGGCAACGCTCGCGGCCGATATCGAGCGCGTGCTCTCCGACGTCCACCGCGCGACGAGCGACTGGCCGAACATGGGCGCGGCGATGCGCGCCGCCGCGGCGGAGCTCGAGCGCCATCGGCCGCCCGTATCTCCCGAAGCGCTCGCCGAGGCTGCCGCGTTCGCCGCCTGGCTCGCCGACAACCATTTCACCTTCCTCGGCTACCGCTGCAACGATCTGGTCGCCGTCGAAGGCGGCGATGCGCTGAAGGCGGTCGCCGGCTCGGGACTCGGCATCCTGCGCGACGGCGCTTCGAGCGGCGTGTCCGGCAGCTTCGCCGCATTGCCGCCGAAGGCCCGTGCGCTCGCGCATGCACCCGACCCGCTGGTGTTGACGAAGGCGAACTCGCGCTCGACCGTGCACCGGCCTGGCTATCTCGACTATGTCGGCGTCAAGCGATTCGACGCCCACGGCAAGGTGATCGGCGAGCACCGATTCCTCGGGCTGTACACGTCGACCGCTTACAGCACGAACCCGGCCGCGATCCCGCTGCTGCGGCGAAAGGTCGTGAACGTCGTCGCGCGCGCGGGCGTCGCGCCTGGCAGCCACGCCGGCAAGGCGCTGCTCAACATCCTCGAGACGTATCCGCGTGACGAGCTGTTCCAGGTCGGCGAAGAAGAGTTGCTCACGATCGTCACCGGCATCCTGCACCTGGGCGAGCGGCAGCGCTTTCGCCTGTTCGTGCGCCGCGACGCGTACGAGCGTTTCGTCACGTGCCTGTTGTACGCGCCGCGGGAGAACTATACGACCGACCTGCGACTGAAGTGGCAGAACGTGCTGCTGCAGGCGTTCAACGGCACGAGCGCGGAATTCAGTGTGTTCCTGTCGGAATCGGTGCTCGCGCGGATCCTGATCACCGTGCGCACGACGCCGGGCAACATACCCGACGTCGACGTCGGCGCGCTCGAGGCGAAGCTCGCCGCGGTCGCGCGCCGATGGGACGACGACCTCGCGCAGGCGCTCGTCGAGCAGCTCGGCGAAGCGCGCGGCTCCGCGCTCAACAAACGCTTCTCGGCCGCTTTCCCGCTGTCGTACCGCGAGGATGTGCCGGCGCGCCGCGCGGTGGCCGATGTCGAAGTGCTCGCACGCGTCGCCGACACGGGCACGCTCGGCATGAGCCTGTACCGGCCGCTCGAAGCGGCTCCCGGCACGCTGCGCTTCAAGCTGTTCCATCGCGGCGCGCCGGTCACGCTGTCCGACAGCCTGCCGATGCTCGAGCGGATGGGCCTTCGCGTGGTCGACGAGCATCCGTACCGGATCGCGATCGCCGATGGGACCGCGATCTGGATGCACGACTTCGGGCTCGCGCTCGCGAGCGACGCCGACATCGAGATCGACTCGGTGCACGCGCTTTTCGAGGACGCGTTCGGCAAGATCTTCGCCGGCGAGGTGGACAACGACGGCTTCAACCGGCTGGTGCTCGCGGCGCGGCTCGCCGCCGACGACATCACGGTGCTGCGCGCGTACGCGCGCTACATGCGGCAGATCGGCTTTCCGCTGTCGCAGGCGTTCATCGAATCGGCGCTCGCGTCGAATGCCGACATCGCGCGGATGATCGTCAATCTGTTCCGCCTGCGATTCGATCCGCAGCCGCACGCGGACAGTGACGACGCCGAGGCTCGCCAGCTCGGCGCGATCGAAGCGGCGCTCGATCGCGTCGACAACCTGAACGAAGACCGCGTGCTGCGCCAATACGTCGCGCTCGTGCAGGCGACGACACGGACGAACTTCTGGCGCACCGGCGCCGACGGCAAGCGTCGCCCGTTCCTGTCGTTCAAGTTCGACCCCGCGAAGGTGCCGGCGCTTCCCGAGCCGCGACCGATGTTCGAGATCTTCGTCTACAGCACGCGCTTCGAGGGCGTGCACCTGCGCGGCGGAAAGGTCGCGCGCGGCGGGCTTCGCTGGTCGGACCGGCCCGAGGACTTCCGCACCGAGATCCTCGGCCTCGTCAAGGCGCAGATGGTGAAGAACGTCGTCATCGTGCCGGTCGGCTCGAAGGGAGGATTCGTTCTGAAAAAGGCGCCGCCCGCGTCCGACCGCGACGCCTTCATGAAGGAGGGCATCGCCTGCTATCAGGATTACCTGCGGGGCTTGCTCGATGTGACCGACAACCGTGTCGGCGACGCCGTCGTCGCGCCGCCTCAGGTGCGTCGGCACGACCCGGACGACCCGTATCTCGTCGTCGCCGCCGACAAGGGCACGGCGACGTTCTCCGATTACGCGAACGCGGTGTCGGCCGAATACGGTTACTGGCTCGGCGACGCGTTCGCGTCCGGCGGCTCCGTCGGCTACGACCACAAGGCGATGGGCATCACCGCGCGCGGCGTCTGGGAGTCGGTCAAGCGGCATTTCCGCGAGATGGGCATCGACACGCAGATGACCGATTTCACCGCCGTGGGCGTCGGCGACATGTCGGGCGACGTGTTCGGCAATGGCATGCTGCTGTCCACACATATCCAGCTCGTCGCCGCGTTCGATCACCGTCACGTCTTCATCGATCCGAATCCCGATCCGGAGGCGAGCTTTGCGGAGCGCGAGCGGCTGTTCAAGCTTGCGCGCTCGTCATGGGCCGATTACGACGAGAAAGTGATCTCGCCGGGCGGCGGCGTGTGGCCGCGCAGCGCGAAGTCGGTGCCGCTGTCGCCGCAAGCGCGGGCGGCGCTCGGCATCGACGCCGAATCGCTGCCGCCGCAGGAGCTTCTGAGCGCGATTCTCAAGGCGAAGGTCGACCTGCTGTACAACGGCGGCATCGGCACGTACGTCAAGAGCTCGAAGGAGACGCACGCGCAAGTGGGCGACCGCGCGAACGACGCGATCCGTGTCGACGGCCGCGAGCTTCGCTGCAAGGTCGTCGCCGAAGGCGGCAATCTCGGCTTCACGCAGCTCGGGCGCATCGAGTACGCGTGCGCAGGCGGGCGCATCAGCACCGATGCGATCGACAACTCGGCCGGCGTGGACACGTCCGACCACGAAGTCAACATCAAGATCCTGCTGGGGCTCGCAATCGCCGATGGCGAGCTGACCGAGAAGCAGCGCAACACCGTCCTCGCGTCGATGACCGACGAGGTCGCAGCACTCGTGCTGCGCGACAACTATTTCCAGACGCAGTCGCTCTCCGTCGCAGGCCGCCGCGCCCACGAGCTGCTCGACCAGCAGGAGCGCTTCATGCGCTTCCTCGAGAAGGCCGGGCGGCTCAATCGTGCGATCGAGTACCTGCCGTCCGACGACGAGATCGGCGAGCGGCGCGCGCAGAAGCAGGGCCTGACGGTGCCCGAGGGCGCGGTGCTGCTCGCCTACTCGAAGATGTGGCTCTACGACGAGCTGCTCACCTCGACGCTGCCCGACGATCCGTGGGTCGCAACGGCGCTCATGCGCTACTTCCCGCAAGCGATGCGAACGCGCTTCGCCGATTACATGCAGCGCCACCCGCTGAAGCGCGAGATCATCGCGACCTACGTCACCAACAGCATGGTGAACCGCGTCGGCGCGACGTTCGTGCACCGGATCGGCGAGGCGACCGGCGCATCGGCGGCCGAGGTCGTGCGCGCGTACCTTCTCACGCGTGAGGTGTTCGACTTCGTGCCGCTGTGGCACGACATCGAAGCGCTCGACAGCAAGGTGCCCGACGCCGCGCAAGCGGACATGCTGGTCGAGACCGGCCGCACGATCGTGCGCGCGACGAGCTGGTTCCTGCGCTCGCGGCGACTGACCGACGACATGGCGGCGACGATCGAGACGTTCCGCGCCGGCGTGAACGCGGTGCGCGAGGCTCTCGCGGCGTCGCGCAACGGATTGGACGATTCGACGATCGCGGATCGTTTCATCGCGGCCGGCGTGCCCGAGGCGCTCGCGCGTCGTGTCGCCGCGTACGAGCCGCTCGTCGGTGCGCTCGACATTACCGAGATCGCGGCCGCGACGGCAAGGCCGATCCCCACGGTCGCCTCGGTTTACTTCGACCTGTCCGACCGGCTTGGCCTGCCGTGGCTGCGCGAACGGATCGGCGCGCTGCCTGCGGACAGCCACTGGCGCGCGCTCGCACGCACGGCGATGCGCGACGACCTCTCCGCGCTTGCGCGCTCGCTCGCCTCACGTGCGCTCACCGAAGCCGGCGACACCGCCGACACGGCGACGCTGCTGCTCGCGTGGAAGGCGAAGCACGCGACGGCGCTCGCGCGCGCCGAGCGGCTGATCGGAGAGCTCAAGACGACGCCCGCCCTCGACCTGCCGATGCTGTCGGTCGCGTTGAGGGAGCTGCGCAATCTCGGGTGAGGAATCTGCCATGCCGGAATATCTCGCGCCGGGCGTCTATGTCGAAGAGTTCGACACGGGCACGCCCATTGCCGGCGTTCCCACCTCGACGATCGACTACGAGACGGCACGCGCGTTGATCGCCGCGGTCGAGCCGATCATCAAGCGAGCGCAGCCGCAGTGGACGGGCTTCGACGATCCGGACCCCGGCGTGACGCTGGTTCAATTGCTCGCGTGGGTCGCCGGGGGTTTGACCTATCGAGCGGGCGCTGACGGCGAGCGGACGCGCGAGGCGGTGCTGCGCGCTGCGGCAGAGCTTGCGACAGTGGCTGGCGCTTGCGCGACGCGACGCGCGACATTGAAGCGCCCGAGCTTCTTCGCAGGACAGCTGATCGATGCGGCAACGCTCGAGTCCGAACAGGACTACTTGCGCGAAAAGCAGCGGCGCCACAACCGGAACCTGCACGGGTTCGGTATCGTGTCCGGCCTCGACGTGCGCGTCGAAGCGAGGTCCGATTCGGACGCCGCTCGCATCGTCGTCGAGCCCGGCTATGCGATCGATCGCTGCGGCGATGAGATTGCGCTGCCTGTCGGCGTGCGGCTGGCGGCACCCGCAGACGGCGACGCGACGTTCGTGTCGCTTCGCCATTGGGAACATTCTTGCGAGCAGCCGCCAGCGCGCGCCGGCGACGCAATCGCCTGCATCGAGGAGGCTTGCCTCGTCGCGATCGTGCGCGACGTATCACCTTCCTCTTTGGCGATCGCCCGACTCGTCCGCTCGGACGGTCGCTGGACGATCGACGCGAGCTTCGCCGCGCCGCGCCCCGCGTCGACCTAGGTCGTCGGCTTCGCTTTTCGACCGGGCGCGAGAGGCGGAACATAACCTGACACGCGGCACTGCCACGCATCGATCCGTGTCCCGTTTTCGAAGCGGGTCAGACTGCACGTGATGACCGCCCCCGTCGCTGCCAGGCCGGCCAGCCGCTGGCGCACCGTGGCAAGCGGCATGCCCATCTCTTTGGCGATCTCCAAGTCGAGCCGCTGACCGTATTTCTTCAAGCACTGCAGGACTTCGCTCAAGGCCCACCTCCGGAAAAGACCGCTAGTCTAACAGGCCGGCCGATGCGCCTCGTCGTTCGCTTACCGAGGCGGAAATTAACGTGTAGCGCCAAAGGGTTGCCGTGGGCTGCGCAACGCGTGAGTCAGATTCCTTCCTGGCGATCGCCGTCGCCAGGCTCATCCGGCGATTCGTCCGTTTCGCCTTCCCACACGTAGCGCACGCGCGGCGGTATGTCCAGATGTCGCAGCAGGATGGCCATCGTCACGCCGATCAACGCCGCTGCAAGGTGCGTCTCCCAGGAAACGCCGTGCCTGATCGGCATGACGCCCCAGACGAGCGCGCCGTACATGAAGCACACCATCAGGGATGCAGCGATCGCGCGCCGGTCGCGGCGAATGAAGCCCGCCACCAGCACGTACGCGACCAGGCCGTAGACCAGTCCGCTCGCGCCGACGTGCACGCCGCCCCTCGCCGCGAGCCACACCGCGATTCCCGGCCCGAAGTAGACCGCCGGCAACACTTTGGGAGCGGCGTTCGGATAGAGGTACAGCATCATCGAGCCGAGCACGATCAGCGGCAGCGTGTTGGCGATGACGTGAGCGAAGTCGGCGTGCATCAGAGGCGCGAAGACGATGCCGGGCAGCCCCGCCCATTCGCGCGGACGGATGCCGAGATCGTCCGCTCCCAGGTCCATTGCCCAGTTCGTCAACTGCACGAGCCAGATCAGCGCGACGAACGCGCAGGCGAGCTTGACGGCAAGCCGGAAATTCGCGCGGGCCCGGTCGGTATGGGTGTAGGCCGGGTCCGGGACGTGAATCTGCATGACCCGAATTGTGCGCGGCTCGCGCCAGCCGTCGCTAGGTCTTGCCCGCTTGAGCGAAGTATTTCAATGCGCGAATGCCCGGCAGAAAGAAGTAGGCGCCGCCACGCATCGTCACGAACTGCGGGATTGCGGACAACCGGCGGCGCACCCGGACGTCGTTCGGCATGGTGAAGCGGCCTTCGCGCGGACGTCCGACGATCGCGTCGCGATTGCCGACCAGCGGATCGTTTTCGTCGCTGAGCGCAGAGAACTTGCTGTTCATCGTCCACGCGTTCTGCAGGAACTCGAACTGGCGCGAAATATTCGCGTTGAGGCAGATGAAATGAAGCCCGCGCTCCTTCTCGTCGGGAGGCGCCGGTGCGAGCGCTTCGGTCGGAGAAAGCTCGTCACCGTATTCGCGGCCGCGCCTCAGGATCCGATGGAATCGAACCGACGACGTCAGGTCGTCGCGCAAGCCGTTGCGACCGAAGCCGGCCATTGCGATGAGCCGCGCGAGTCCTATCGGACGTCCGACATAATCGGCATTGCGCGGATTGGAGCGCCGTATGTGCGCGCCGAACGGACAGCCGACCCCCATCGGATCATCGGCGAAGTCGAACCCGTTCTTCGCGATCAGATCGGGCGTTCCTGCGATACCCGCAATGGCCCGACCCTTGATCGGCACCATCGGATCGCCGTCCGGCGTACGGCCGACCATCGCGGCGGCGATCAGCTCGGCTTGCGCGAAGTCGCCGCCGGCTTGGCCCACCATGTACTGCCAGAACGCTCGCACGTCCTGCCGCAACTGGCGCATGACGAGATACGTGCCGTCGCGCGCAACATCTTTCATGTCCGGCGCGTCTTCGGCCGCAGGCAACCCCTCGCTCGACGCATCGCGGGGGATCAGCGGCCGATCGGTGTACTTGCCGTATTCGTTGCGATAGCCGAGCAGGAATTCGCCGAGCGCGGCGACATTGCCGTAGTCGATACAGGCCGCCCGCGCATCGTACGTCTGGTCCCAATCGATCTGCGGCTGGCTGATGCCGTCCCTGAACCCGAACGGCTCGCGCTGGTCGAGATCGCCGGTATCGAGCGGCGGAAGGATCTCGTCGAACGCCTCGGTCCATCCCGATAGGGTGATGCTCTTCATGAAGCCGTCGAGTTGACCCGGCTTGGCGAAGAACATGACGACCAGATGCGGCGCCTTCGCCGACGTGCCCCACAACCACTGCGACGGCGCGTCGATTCCGACGTCGCCCAAGCGGCGCGAGCGGCTGGGCTCCGTCATGCCGGAAACGAACTCGTGCGAAAAACCGGCGATGACCGCAGCCGGAATGCCGAGCGCTTCGAGACCCGGCGCGGTGAACGCCACTTGCAACGCCGTTGCGGGCACTTGATCGAGCTCGACGGCGTCGGTGATCCGCGCGGAGCGCAGCCATTCTCGCGCCGCCGCCGCGTTTCGCACTCGAACGAGCGCGTAACGCGCTTCGGTCAACGGGCCGAAGCCGAAGCGCACGAGGCCTTGCGTGTCGTCGTAGTCGACGCGGCTTGCTGTCATAGGAGGCCGATCCATTCGCGCGCTTGCGATTCGCTCATCGACGTCGACGCGAGACCTTCGCGAATGCGCGCATTGCGCTCGAGATCGACGGCCGTCAAACCCGGGTAGCCGTTGTACCAGACCTGCGTCGCCAGTTGGTGACGGCGAAGGTATTCCTTGAACTTGCGCTCATCCTTGCATCCGTCGCAAAGGAGCCAGCTCGCTCGCGGATAGCCGATGCCGTTGCTGAAGATGACGTTGAGCCCGAAGCCGACCTTGTTGATGAAGTCGTCCATGTAGCTCTCGAGACTGCCGTCGTAGTTGCTGAGGAAGATCACCCGCTGCCGGTTGTCGAGCCACACCCAGCGCGCGAAGTGGATCGTGCGCACGCGAGCGAGGCGGCCGCGCGTGTACAGATGCCGCGCGGCCCAGTCGATGATCAACAGGACGAACGAAACAGTCCACAGCCGGGCGATGCCGGGTTTCACCGCGCCCAGCGCGCTGAACTGGTTCTTGACTTCCTGATCCTCGATCAGCGCGAGCGCATCGGAATGCCCCTGATCGACGCGCTGACACAGCTCGAGGTCGCTCTTTTCGAGGCTGCGAACGCGAAGGAGCACCACCGCGCCGACGACGAGCAGCAGCGGCAGCGTGAGCAGCAGCAGCAACGGAACGCCGATCGCGTGCACGAGATTGGCGATCCACCATCCGAGCGGCGTCGGATTGTCCGGCGTCAACGTGAGGCGCCCTGCGGACCGCTCGGTCTCGACGAACCGCTGCAGCGTCGCATGAACGTCGCGCGCCGACAAATCCTCGAGCGCGGCGGCATGGTCGTCCACGTAGCGCTCGAGCGCGTCGTAGAGCGCGGCGTTCTCGCGAACGTGGCGCACCGTGCGTCCCCGCCAATTCACGTAGTCCGCGGCCGACCGCGTGCGGTGCTGCTCCATCCACGCGCCGAGGTCGATGTCCGGCGTAAATCCCTCGCAACACGAAAACAGCTCGCGCAGTCCTTTCGCCGCGCGCGTCGCCGCCTCGCGCAGAAAATCGCCGCCGTCACCGTCGACGTCGCCGAGAAAGGCGAGATAGAGAGGAAACGAGGGTGCCGGCAGTCCGCAGGCACGGATGTCGTCGAGCGTCGCCCCGGCTTCGATGATCACCAGGCGCGCGAAATGCAGCTGATCGAAGTCCCGGAACGCAATCACCGCATTGGCAGGGTTCAGCTGCCCGGGCGCCTCGTTCATCGATGCGAGCAGCCGGCGAAGATCCGCCTCGCGCCGCGGATCGATCGGCGCCAGCACCATGAAGCTCGACTGCGGCGTCATCGCTGCTCGAAGACCTCGTCGCCGTTCGGCTCGTAATGCGGCACGTTGTTCATCTTGTGCCGCAGCTGCGAGAGCTCCCAATACATCCGCCGCCGAGCGCGGCTCTGGTTGCCGAGTGGACGATGCTCGGCGATGCAGTGCCACGGATTGTAGGAAAGGCGCCGGGCGAACTCCATCTGCGCCCGCGAATCGAAGATCTGCTTCGGAAGGCGCAGCGTCGCGACCGACACGCGAGGCGACAGCCGCTCGGGCCACAGCACCGCGTTGTTCTCGATCGGCATCAGGTGCGGGTCGGTCTGCAGCTGGATGCGAAAGTCGAGCTCGACATCGCCTTCGGACAATGACTTCACCATCGCATCGCGCAGATAGTCGTCGGGAGGGCGCAACGGAAGCCGCGGAATCGGCGTGCGCTTCTTCGTCTTCGGCCACACCGAGTACTGCATCGCCTGTCCTTCGCCGAGAAGATACGGCACGCAGCTGAAGTACGGCGCCTCGAGCGGACTGCTCTGCGTCTTGATGAACAGCGACTGCATGATGAGGTCGAGCACGTGCGAGCGATGGAAATTGACGAAATAGAAGATCGACGCGTTCTTGACGCTCTCCTTCTGCAGCTGCGCGTTGGCGTCGACGTCCGGCGTGACGAACGTCGGCGGCGAAACGCCGAACATGTCCTGCGTGAGCTTCTCCTCGTCCATCAGCTTCGGGCCCTGCACGCCCATCAGCTTGATGCTGATGCTCATGAAGCCGACGTCGTCGATATCGGGCGTAACGTAGGGACCGGGGCCTGAAAAGCGCACCCACGCGCGGTACGTGCGCGGCTCGGCAAAGACGCCGCGGCGAAACTTTTCGGGCAGGCCTTCGTGAACGATGAACTCGCCGCGCACGATGCCGTGCGTCTTCGTGTTGCCGCCCCGCTCGAAGCCTCCGGGCTTCCAGAGGTTGTGCATCTGCGTCTGGAAGCTCGAGATGATCGAATCGACGTGCGCCTGCTCGTCCGGTATCGGCCTTTCCTCGGCGATCGCGAGACCCTCGTTTCGACGCCTCATGTTGATCAGCGCCGTGACGAGCCGTGCCATCGGATCACGGAAAATGGCGTCGAACGCCGGGCGAAAGAACGAATCGAAGCGGCGCTCGAAATGCGTCACCGCGAGCGCCGCATCCGCTATCCAGTTCAGTACGGCGGAACCGGTGTTCGCGGGCGGTACGGGACGGCTCGCGTTGGAATTGAACGTCGGAACCGCAGCGCCGAGGGCCGTCTTGACTTCGCGTGTCGATTCGTCGGGTAGCGGCGGCATGCGAATCCTCAGCGAACGCTTGCCGCGTGTCGGCTGCCGGCAACCGGCAGGCACGAGGGAAGCTCTTCGTAGTTGTGCGCGAGCGCATCCGCGCGATCGGGCGCTCGACCGGTCCGGGCCTCGGCAAGCTTCGCGGCGTACGACGACATCACGGCGAGATCGTCGCTTGCGCGCCATGTTTCTGCGGTCAGCTGATAACGCCGCAGCGCGACCTCGGGCGGCATCGGCGTCTTGGCATGCGGGTCGAACGGCCGCTGCCATATGCCGAGACGAGCGAAAATGCGGGGCGCGCACTGCGACATCCTTTCGCGCACGCTCGCGGCGTCGCCTGCGAGGAAGTTCGGCGGCGACGATTCGCGCGTCAGATGACAAGCGCTGCAGTAACGGTAGAAACGTTGCAGCGCGGCGAGCTCGACGCTGTCCGCATCGCGGGCGACCGCCGGAATACCGGCCGCGGCAACGGCATCGACGCGTGCAGGCGGCAACGCGGCGTCGGCGAGACAGCATGCTTCGCTCGTCGGGGCTCCCGACGACGTCAATAGCGCGGGTATCAGCTTCGCTCGGCGAAACGGGCGCGCTTCAAAGCCGTCGAACCGCCCTGCGACCCCTTCGCGCAGCAGAGCGGCGACAGCGCTCTCCAACGCTACCGAATCGGCAACGATCGACACTTCGACGCCGCCCGTCGCGCCGTCCCATCGAAGGGTGACGCGCTCGACGGCGTCGCCGTCGGCCGTGCGCGCGTGCAAGGCGCCTCGGCGAAACGCCGCCTGCACTACGCCGCTCGACGTGCTCGTCGTCGCGCGGATATCGACCGACGACAAATCGAGCATCGCCGGTTGGTCGGGCAATTGCAGCCGCGTCAACGCCATCGCGGCGGGCCGGCCGCCTCCTGTTTCCAGCCGCGCCTGGATGCGCGTGCGCGAGCGCGCATCACGGCCCTCGGTCACGCAATCGAAGTCGACGGATTCGCGCGAGCGCTGCGGCGCGATTCGGCGCACGTCGCAGCGGGCCTTGAATGTCGTTCGCGCCGGGGCCGCGCGCGATCGCAACGAAGCGAGCTTCGCGTCGAGGCGCGCAATGTCCGCCGCCGACACGAACTCCGCGAGGTCGCCGACGAACCGCGGCGCGAATGCCGCGCCGTCGATCGCCCACGTTTCGAGAGCCTCGCGTGGCGCGAGAGGATCGAACGCGGCTTCGACCTGCGGCAGCGGCTTCGACGCGCCGCTCGACGACAGCGGATTGCGATTCGGGATATCGGGATCCGGAATGGCGAGCCCCGACGGCCAGCGCGCTTTCGCCGACGCCGCGAGCGGCGCGACGACCGACGCGTCGAATTCAGCCGACCTGCCGGCGACCGGAGCGTTGCCGCTCAACCGGTATTTGAGCGCCGCCAACCACAGCGCCGCACGGCAACGCTGCGCCGCAACGCCGTTGTCGCCGCATCCCTCGCGCCACACGAGCTGGCTCGCGGCGAATCGGTTGGCGCGATCGGTTGCGTTGTCGATCGCGTACGGCACGTCGACGCCACGCTCGAGATCGACGCCATGAAGCTCGGCCCCCGATGCACGAATCATCGCCGCCACGCCCGGATTGGCGGACGTTTCGTCCCATTGCTGGCGCGAAAAGATCGGCGCGGCGTTCTGGTGGCAGCTCGTGCAGATCACGCGATTGGCATAAACGATCTCGGGCGTCTGCGCAGGGGCGTAGTTGCGGACCAGCTGAAACTCGAAGCGCCCGGCGACCTCGTTGTAGCTGATCACTTCGATCAGATTCGCCTTCTGCTGGTAGCCGAGATAGAGACGATCCTTGAGATAGAACCGCGATGAAGCCGCCGGCTCGCCATCGACCGCCGCGACGACGCGCGGGAACGCGAAATACTGGGGCGCTGCCGCCGATCGCTGCAGCGAGCGCCCGAGCGGAACCAGCACGCGCTTCACGCCTGGCGGCGATTGCGCGCCGTCGAGCTCGCGCGCGATGCGATCGAGCAGCGCGGTGAACGGATACGGCACGTCATGGGATGTGACGCCGCCTCGGTTGACGGCGGTCAGGTGATCGAACAGCGAGCGGCCGACGGACGGCAGATCGTCGCCGGGGACAGCCAGCTCGACGCCCTCGCCGACGCCCCGCTCGATCGATGTCGCGATCGCAACCCCGTCAAGCACGACCGCCGCCGCACAAGCGCACGCAAGCCACGCTGCGACGCAGACGGACACTCGCGGCTTGCGCATCGCCATCGCGGCGGCTCGCTATTTCGAGCTCGCCGCCCGATGCGCCTGCGTACCGATCCAGCAATCCTCGGCGGTCGTCCCGCTCTTGACGAAGCCGTCGGTTTCGCGCTCGGCGATGTCGCGGTTGTAGAGCGTGAAGTTGAGCGCGAAGACGCGATCCAGATACGCGCGGCCGAGATAGAACCCCGGCCGCACCATGCGGATCTCGTCACGCACGCGCAGTCCACGCCTGCCGGCGAGATAGTCGGGCTTCTCCTGATAGCCGGGAATCTCGTCGGTGAAGAAGTAGTCGATGATGATCGATTCGCGCCGCGCGTCCATGAGGCTCTGTCCGCAATAGAGCTTCGCCGGGAACAACAGCCACGCCTCGCTGTTGCCCACCGTGATTTTCTTCGGGTCGCCTTCGACCAGGCCGACCTTCTTCAGCGCGCCGAGATCGTCGATCCGATTGCGCAGCACGCGCTCGTCGCGGTAGAACACCTTGCCTTTCCACAGCGACTCCGCGAAATCGCCGAGCGCAAGCCCCTTCAGTTGCAGCGCAGTGCCCGCGAATCCGCCGGCGATCTCGGCGGCGCGGAACTCGCCGCTCGATCCGCGCGGAAACAGCACCTTGCCGTCGAACGCTCCGTTCGGAATCGGGCCCGCCGTCAGACGCGCATAGATCTGATCGATCTGCTCCTGATCGAGCCGCGCGATATTTTCCGGCGTGATGCGGCTGCGGTCGGCGGCGGTGAGCGGAAACTTGTACTCGACCTGATTGAAGTCGGGCTTGGATGAGAACGCCTTGTCGTACGTGGCGAACGCGATATCGGGAGGCTTCGGCTTGAACCAGTCGCAACCGCCCAACGCGGCGATCGTCGCGATCGCTACCAGCAGCAGTCGCAACGGCGAAGCGGATCGGCAGCGCATGAAGGCACCTCGCATGTTCGTTACATCGTCGCCAGGAAAGCGGTCAGCGCCTTCTTGTCGGCGTCGGACAGGTCTTCGCCGAACCGATGCCCTTCGTTCTCGACGTACTGCATGCAGGTTTCGTAGCGGCGCGTCAGGAACTCGCGCTTGTCCAACAGCACCTGCGGAAAGCTCTCGGGATTCTTGAGCACGCGATCGGCGATCTCGCGCAGCTCGGGTATCGCCTCCTTCTTTCCGGCCGCCTCGAGCTGCGCCGGTTCGCGCACGGCGAGATACAGGTCATCGATCAGCTCCTTGTGCATCAGGCCGTTGAGAAATCCCGCCGACGATCCTTTCGGAATCGTCATTCGGCCCGAGCCGGCGAGCGCCTTTTCGGCCTTGCCGTCCCAGGTTCGCAGGCCGATGTCGACGATGACGTCGTCCGTCGTGAGCGTCGTCTTCGAGCCGCGTTGCTTCGGATTGAGCAGGTCCTGCATCGAGCGCTTGTAGAGATCGAACCGGCCTTCGACGCTCGGATCGTAGCGCACACACGCCGGTTGCTGCGCGGACAACTTGCCGTCCGCGTCGATGTAACGGGTCCTGAAGAAGTCGTTCGCCGGATTCGCTGGCTTGCCGCAGAGCTCGGGGCCGATCGCGTTGTTGTGCATGAAAGGCGCCGTCGCCCAGACATTCAGCAACGAGATGTTGCGGTAATAGCCGCGGCCGTTGTCCTTGAGCTCGTCGCGTTCCGCAATGTCGGGCACGATCTTGCGGGCATGCAGCGCGTCGGACGCGTACTCCATGTACAGACGACCCGTCATGTGATTCGAATGCAGCGCACGGCAACGGAACGTCCCGACTTCGGTCGCAGGCGTCGCCTGATCGTTGCCAAGGAAATCGGCGCGGATCTTGCGAGGATGGTTCTCGGCCACGGCATCGAAATCCCGGCTGGCGAACGGCCCGGCCTTGCTGTCCGGGATGCTCGAGTGACAGCGAGCGCAGTTGTCCGCGAACACCGCTCGGCCGCGGGCGACCGAGCCGGTGCCGAATTCGTTTTCGAGATCGCGGATCAGGTCGTTCTTCGTATAGTCGGGCGCGTTGGTATTCTCGACCTTTCGCGAGCTGTGGCGCGCGGCGTACAGATCGGTGGCATCGCTCTCCGACGAAACGAAGAAATCGAGGATGTTGCCGAGCCTGTCCTCGATCGCGCGGAAATTCGGGCAATCGCGCCGGCACGCGCCGATGTTGAACGGCGTCTGGCCGAAGCCCCGTTGTTGCGGGTCGAGCTGGCGAAAGTCGGTCAGATGGTTCGCCCAGCACTGCTCGGAGCACGACCCGATGTTGAAATAGACGCGCTGGATCGCCTCCCGCGCGCCGATCGAGTCCTCGCCGCCTTTGAGAATGTGGTGAACGCCCGGCAACGTAACCGGCTGGCCGCCGAGATTCACCGGCGTGCTGTCGTCGCTTCGCGTGTCGCGCCGCCAGCATTTGTTGGTCCGTCCGGGCTCGCACCAGCAGCGATCCTCGTCGCCGTCGGTCGCGCACGTGTCGACCTTGCGCCATTTGGTGATCGCCTCACCGGTGAACGTCGGCCGTTGCGACAAATTGATGATCGCGTTGATCGTCCCCGGATTGTTGATCTGGTCGTGCGAGATCGCGGAGGTGTCGGTGACGCCGGGCCGCGCATGCGCGAACATCTGCCATTCGAGGCTCGTCGTCGGCATCCCGGAGCCGAGCAGCTCGCCCATCCGCGTGTACTGGTTGCCGATCAGTCCTTTGATGTTCACCCACTCGGGATGGGCAGGGTCTTTCGGCGGATTCGCCGGATCGAACGCGATGTGGCATGACCCGCATGTGGTCCCGATCAGGAACGGCGGCTCGTAGGAGGCGTCCGCGAGCCGGCTCACGCGCTCGTCGGAGGGCACGCCCGTGTGCTTGACGAGCCTCTGCGAATAGCCTTCCCACGTCGCGAGGCTGCCGTTGAGCGTGCGCCATCGCGTCGCGTCGAACCGCGGATTGGGGAACTTGCGCAGCCCGAGCGCGCCGGTCGACGTTCCGAACTTGAGGTCGCACGCCGACTGTCGCTGATCGAGCTTTCCATCCGCGGTGTGCGGATCGCCTGCGCCGGGCGGCGCATCCTTCAGGCCGCATGCCGGATCGACGTAGCCCGTCTTGCCGACGTACTTCAGCAGCACGTCGTCACCGGGGCACCAATCAAATCCGAACGTTTCGTCCGGGCTCTTCGCCGGGCAGTTCGGATCGCCCGGCTTGCAGCACGCCGGGTCGTTGATGATGCCCCACGCATGAAAGCGATCGTCGCGCTGGTCGGCGCGCAGCACGCGATACCAGTCGACGAGCACGCCGACGCGCTGCTGGAACGTGTACGTGTGAAAGCGATCGTTGCCCGCCGTCGCCTTGAACCAGATCATCCGGCCGACGCATTCGGAATCGGTCAGCTTCTCGCGCGCGCACGCGTCAAAATACGGCGCGTCCTGATCGACGATCGACTTTTCCGGAACGGGTGCAGCGGCGGCGGTCGTGGGGCTCGGCGGCGCAGCCGGCGTTTGCGCCGCGACGGATGCCTGATCGCTGCCGCTTCGAGGTGCAAGCCCCAGCACCGCTGCCGTCGCGATACCGGCCACCCCAACCGCCATCAGTACGCGCTTCATAACGCTCTCCTGTCAGTGCCGCGCTTCCCCTCGTACGCGTTGACCTGTAGTGTTCAAATTTTGGCGCCATCATGATCCAACGTGCGAAAAAAATCGAGGGGTGGGCTCGCGGACCGGCCAACGCGCCAAACGTACATGCGCGGCTCGAGAATCGGTGTCGAATATTCGACAGCGAACGCCGTGCACGCCGGACGCGCCTGTGGAATGATTTCGCGCACGCACGCTCGGCGAGGCGAGCGCGTGACGCGCGATACACCGCGACGCGCCGCAGGATCGCCGGCGTCGTTCGCCATAGCATCGAGCGTGTGTCCGGATGATCTCATCGACCGATTGAGCGACGCAGCGCGATGAAGGGCAGCATCTTCATAAGCTATCGGCGTGACGACGCGCCCGGCTACGCCGGCCGCCTGTACGATCGGCTCGCTGCGCACTTCGGCTCCGCCCGCGTGTTCATGGACGTCGAGGGAATCGACCCGGGCGCGGATTTCGTCGACGCGATCGAGCGCGCCGTCGGCTCCTGCGAGATCCTGATCGTCATCATCGGCCACGACTGGCTCGCCAAGGATTCCAACGGCAAGCGCCGGCTCGACGATCCCGCGGACTTCGTGCGACTCGAAACGGCGACCGCGCTCAAGCGAGCCATCCGGGTGGTGCCGGTACTCGTCGAAGGCGCACCGATGCCGCGCGCCGAGGATCTGCCCGCGGACCTCGCGCCCCTCGTGCGACGCCAGGCGGTCGAGCTCAACCATCGGCAGTGGGAAGCGACGAGCGGCGAGCTGATCGGCACGCTCGAGCGACTGCTCGGGCGCGAAGGCGCACCTGCCGGCGACGCACCGCGCGCGCAGGCGCCATCGCAACCCGATGTCGCGACACCGACGCCGTCGCGCCCTGTCAACTGGCGCTATGTCGCGTTCGCCCTCGTCTTCGCAGTCGCGGTTGCAACCGCGCTGCTCTTCGCGGCGCACCCGTGGCGCGACGACACGAAGCCTTCCGAGCTGCCGGTGCTGTATGTGACGCCGGCGACGGTGCAATTCGCCGAGCAGCCGTTGCGCGCCGCGGGCGTGCCGTCGGCGGTCAAGCTCGAAAACGTCGGCCCGGGCGCGCTGCACGTCAGGGGCGTGAAGATCGAGGGCGCGGATGCGTCGGACTTCGCGCTTGCCGACGATCAATGCAGCGGCCGCGAGCTCGCGTCCGGCCAATCGTGCTCGGTGAGCTTGACGTTCCGGCCGCAACGCGAGGGCGCGCGGACGGCGACGCTTGCGATCGCACACGACGGCCGAAGCGTGCCGCCGAGCGTCGCCATCCAGGGTCGCGTCAGCGAGCCGATGGTGGCAAGCGTCAAGCCTCCGGCCGTCGAGCCGACGATCAAGCCTCCGGCTGTCGAGTCGACGGTGAAGCCGCCGGCCGACACCGACGTCAAGGCGCCGCCGACGAAGGCAGTACCGCCACCGGTCGCCGCACCCCCGGCCCAGCCCGAGCGCAAGCCGGAGATCGCGGCGGCGCCGCCGCGGATTACGAGCTTCGAATCGCGAGTGGCGGACGACAAGCTGCGCCTGTGCTATGGCGTCGACAACGCGGCGAGCGTGACGATCACGCCGCAGCCCGGTGCGGTCAAGCCGTCAGCGAAGGAATGCGTGACGATTCCTGCCGACAAGAGCGCGACGTACGTGCTGACCGCCCGCAATGCGGCGGGCGTCGCTGTGACGCGCTCGCTCGACGTCGAGGTCCGCGCCAAGCCCCCCGCTGTGCAGTTGGTCAGCGTGCCGAACGAGATCGGAAAGTCGCGGCGCGAAGCGCTCGCCGACCTGGAGAGGGCGGGACTGGAAGTGCGCGTTGTCGAAGCCAGGCCGGATGCGAGTGCGTCGGCGGCTCCCGATTCGGTCGTGGCCCAGCTGCCGGCAGCAGGCGAATCGTTGCGCACGGGCGGACGCGTGACGCTGCACGTCATGGCGGAGGCCGCGCCCGCTACTGCGTTGCCGTCGAGGCTTCCGCGCGTCGGCGACACGTGGCAATACCAGTCGAAGAGCGTCTGGAGGAACGTCGAGCCGCGCAGCTACGCGCACCAGGTAACCGCCGTTTCCGATCGCGAGATCCGCGAGACGATGAGCCTGGTCGCGGGTGGTGCAAAAACGTCGGAGAGCAAGTCGTTCAACGCGGACACGCGCTATGTCGAATGGCGCGGCAACGGCTATTACATGGTCGAGTTCAACCCGTTCCTGACCGCATTCGATGCGTTGCGTCCGGACAGCGCGTGGAAATCGCTCGCCACGCCGGTGTACGACCCGTTCTTCTCCAACTGGAACAGCCACGGCCGCGTCACCGGCTGGGAGTCGGTGACAGTTCCAGCGGGGAGCTTCAAAGCGCTGCGCGTGGAGCTCGACAGCAACCGCCCGGCGACCGCGAGCTTCGCGATGCGCGCTGCGGAGCCGGTGCGCGTGCTGCATGTCGCATGGTATTCACCGGAAGCGAAGCGCACCGTGAAGCACGTGCGCACGACCTTCTCCGCCACCGGCAGCAAGCTCGACGAGGACACATACGAGCTCGTCCGCTACACGCTGCGATGAGCATGGCAATGCCGCGCGCCTCTTGACGATGGCCGGCAACCGGAGCGAAATCATGACCGCTCGCAGCACGGAACCCCAAAAGTCGAAGCCCGTGAACGCCCAACCAATCCGTTGAGGGAGGCAAGCGCCATGTTCTGCTCGAATTGCGGCAGCCCGAACGAAGACGGTGCCAAGTTTTGCCAGAAATGCGGCCAGCCGCTCGCCGCCGACACGCAGCACGCGGCGCCTGCGCCGCCCACTGCGCCCGCTGCGCCGTCGGACACGCGGATGCGCGACACCCAGGCGGCACCCAGCAGCGGCCGCACGGTCACCGGGAAGAATCCGGTGCTCGCGACGGTCCTCTCGATCATTCCGGGCGTGGGCCAGTTCTACAACGGCGACAACAAGAAAGGCGCCGTCATGCTCGGCCTCGCAATTGTGCTCGGCATCGTGTCCGCCGCGTTTCCCGTGCTACCGTTCGCGGTGCTGGTCTGGTCGATGATCGACGCGTACCGTGTAGCGAGCGGACAAGGCAAGACCTGGTAGGCCCGGCCGATGGAACGCATCAAGCTCGCCGGATTGCGCCCGCAAGCTTACGAGCACCCGCTCGACACGAAGGCGCTCGATGCCTTGCAGAACACCGCCGGGCTCGACACGGTCGTGCGCAAATGCAACGAGTGGGGATTCGAGCGGCTGCTGCGCGTGCAGCTGACCGGCAACAACCTGCGCGTCACGGCGGACAACTTTCCGCTCGTGAACGACATGCTGCAGCAATCGGCCGCGGTGCTCGACGTGCCGAAGATTCCCGAGCTCTACATCGCCGCCGGCGGCGAGATCAACGCGTTCACCGCGGGCGTGGAGAAGCCGGTGATCGTGCTGACGACCGCCGCCGTCGACCTGCTGAGCGACGACGAGCTCTACTTCGTCATCGCGCACGAGCTCGGCCACGTCAAGAGCGGGCATGTGCTCTATTACCAGCTCGCGCAGTTCCTTCCGGTAATCGGCGAGATCGCGGGCACGATATTGCTCGGCGTCAGCAACTTCTTCACGACGGCGATCGAGATCGCGCTCCTCAACTGGAAGCGCACGTCGGAATTCACCGCCGATCGTGCCGCGCTTCTCGCCTGCCAGGACCTGAACGTCGCGATCACGACGATGATCAAGCTCGCCGGGCTTCCGCACCGGTTCTACGATGCGATCAACACCGAGGACTTCGAGAAGCAGGCGCGCGATTTCCAGGCGATGGACGATGACAAGCTGTCGTGGATCGCAAAGGGATTGTCGGTCATGGGACAGACGCATCCGTGGACGGTGATGCGGGCGCAGGAGTTCCTGACGTGGGTCGACGGCGGCGCGTACGATCGCGTGCTCAAAGCCGATCACGCTTCTCATCCGGCGCCCGGCAAGTCCTTCTGCAGCCAATGCGGCCACGCGCTCGTCGGCACGGAAATGTTCTGTCCCGGCTGCGGCACGCGCCGGCTTGCGACTGCGCTCGCCTCCTAGCCCTCACCTGACATTCTCGAGCCGATGATGGATGCGCCGCTGCGCGTGCTCGCGATGATCGCCGCGCCAAGCGACGCGCCGAGCTTCGATGCGCAAGCGTGCCGGCGAACGCTCGAAGAGGCGCTTCGACCCGCGTGCGCACAGGGACTCGCTTCGCTCGAGATCGTGGCCGAGCCCACCGAAAACGCGCTGCGCAAGCGACTCGCGCAATCGCCGGTGCACGCGTTTCACTTCATCGGTCATGGCCGGTCGCAGCAAACCGCGCAGTACGGCACGCTCGTGTTCCAGGACTCGTCCGGGCGGGCGCGCGGTCTCAACGGCCCCTACCTCGCGACGCTTCTCAAATCGCAGCCGCAGCTGCGCTGGGTGTTCCTGCAGGCGTGCGACGCCGGTGACGATCCGCTCGGTCAGGTCGCCACTGCGCTGGCGTCACAGGGGCTCGCCGTCGTGACGAGCGATGCCGGCGACGCCGCGGGCGAGTTCGCGCGCCATTTCTACGCGAGCCTCGCGGCGGGCGATCCCGCCGATGGCGCTTTTGCAGCGGCGCAGGAAGCGCTGGTCGTCGCGGGCCGCGCGTCGGCGCGCGCGAGCTTTCACTTGCGCGGTCGCGCCTCCGTTGCCGTCGACGCGAAGGTCGTTGCGCGCGAGCCGGCTGCGCCGCCGCCGCGAGCGATCGCGGACACGAAGGCCGATGTCGCGCCGGAGCGTAACGTCGAAGCGGAGGCTGCGGCACAAGAGATCCGGCGCAAGCGCGCAGCCGGTGCGTTCGACGTGTTCCTCTGCCACAACTGGGCCGACAAGCCGGCGGTCAAGAAGATCGCGCTCGAGCTCAAGTCGCACGGCATCCTGCCCTGGCTCGACGAATGGGAGCTGCCGCCCGGCCAGCCGTGGCAAGCGTTGCTCGAGCAACAGATCGGCAGCATCCGCTCCGCCGCCGTGTTCGTCGGCGCCGCCGGCATCGGGCCGTGGCAGGAGCAGGAGCTCTACAGCCTGCTGCGCGAGTTCGTCGCGCGACGAAACCCGGTGATTCCCGTCTGCCTGTTGGATGCGCCGGACAAACCGGAGCTGCCGATCTTCCTGCGCGCGATGACGTGGGTCGATTTCCGGCTGCGCGATCCGGATCCGATGGAGCGACTGGTCTGGGGCATCACGGGCAAGCGCGCTTCGGAGTGAGATACCCGCACACGGCCGGCATCAACGGACGACGATCTCGGGGATGTGCGCGCCCAGGGCGGCCAAGAGCGGCGCATCCACCGCCATGCCGCGCGGTGCGGCCGCGACGACGGTCTCGTCCTCGCAACCGATCGGCCGAAACGGCTGCAATGTCCAGCGTGCGACGCCGCGCGCGGCGAGCTCGCGCGCCAGCATTTGCAGCGCGGCCGGCGGTGTCAGCACCGGATGGACCGTCGTGCGCACTTCGTATTCCACGCTGGCCCGACGAAGCAGATCAAGCGACTCGAACGCCGCCATGCCGCTCGCGGCCACGCCGGTCACGATCTCGTAGCCCGCGCGCGGCGCCTTGACGTCGAGACCGACCCAATCGAGATCGGGCAACAGCGCCGCAAGCCGACGCGGATACATCCCGGCCGTGTGCAAGCCGACCTGGAATCCGAGCGCGCGCACGTCGCGAACCGCTTCGCCGATCGTACGCTGCGCAGTGGGCTCGCCGCCCGAGAAGACGACGCCGTCGAGCAAGCCGCGCCGGCTTTCGAGCCAGCGCAGCACGCCGGCCCACGTGTGCTCGCGCAAGCCGGTGTCGGCAACGGCCGGGATCAGGTGCGGGTTGTGGCAGTAGCCGCATCGCCACGGACAGCCCTGAACGAACAGCACCGCGGCGAGACGTCCCGGGAAATCCGTCGTCGTGAACGGCACGATACCGCCGATGCGCAGCTCGCGCTGGAGCACATCGTCGCGCACCGCGATGGCGCCGGCGCTAGAGATGCGCGGCGACGCGCGACTCGCGGAAGAAGCGGCGCTCTCCATGCTCTCCCTTCTTGCCGACGTTGAACGACGCGACCGGGCGGTGGTAGCCCATGACGCGCGTCCACACTTCACAGCGCTGCCGCTCGTCGTCGGTGAGGGCGAGGGCAGCCGCAGATTCCTCGCTGCGCTCGGAATGACAGATAGCCAGGTGTTCGATTTCGGTCATCGTGTTCATCGTTTCCTCTTCTAGGCCGCGAGCCGCTTGCGCTTCTCGGCAAGGCGCTCGTCGTCGCATTTGGGACAGAACTCGTGCTCGCCGTCGAGATAGCCGTGCGTCGGGCAGATCGAGAACGTCGGCGTCACTGTGATGTACGGCAGCCGGAAGCGCTCGAGCGCACGGCGCACGAGCGTCTTGCATGCGTGCGCCGACGACAGCCGCTCGCTCATGTACAGGTGCAGCACCGTGCCGCCGGTGTACTTCGCCTGCAGCGGCTCCTGGCGCGCGAGCGCCTCGAACGGATCGTCGGTGAAGCCGACCGGAAGCTGCGAGCTGTTCGTGTAATACGGCCGCTCGGCGCTGCCCGCTTGCAGGATGTCGGGCCAGCGCTTGCGGTCCTCCTTCGCGAAGCGATACGTGGTGCCCTCGGCCGGCGTCGCTTCGAGGTTGTACAGGTGGCCCGTCTCCTCCTGGAAGCTCACGATGCGCGCGCGCAAATGGTCGAGCAGGCGCAGCGCGAACGCGTGTCCGGACGGTGTCGTGATGTCGTCCGCGTCGCGCGTGAAGTTGCGCACCATCTCGTTCACGCCGTTGACGCCGATCGTCGAGAAGTGATTGCGCAGCGTGCCGAGGTAGCGCTTCGTGTACGGGAACAGTCCCTGGTCGATCAGCCGCTGGATCACCTTGCGCTTGACCTCGAGGCTGTCCTTCGCGTAGCCGAGCAGCTGGTCGAGCCGGCGATAGAGCCCGATCTCGTCGCCGGCGTGAAGGTAGCCGAGACGCCCGCAGTTCACCGTCACCACACCGACCGATCCCGTCTGCTCGGCGCTGCCGAAAAGGCCGTTGCCGCGCTTGAGCAGCTCGCGCAGGTCGAGCTGCAGACGGCAGCACATCGAGCGGATCATGTTCGGCTTCAACTCGGAGTTCACGAAGTTCTGGAAGTACGGCAGCCCGTACTTCGCGGTCATCGCGAACAGCGGTTCGCAGTTCGGGTGGTCCCAGTCGAACTCCGGCGTGATGTTGTACGTCGGGATCGGAAACGTGAACACGCGCCCTTTGGCGTCGCCGGCGGTCATCACCTCGATGTACGCGCGGTTGATCACGTCCATTTCCGCCTGCAGGTCGCCGTACGCGAACGGCATTTCCTCTCCCGCGATCACCGGGATCTGCTCGCGCAGGTCTTCCGGGCAATTCCAGTCGAACGTCAGGTTCGTGAACGGCGTCTGCGTGCCCCAGCGCGACGGCACGTTCAGGTTGTAGATCAGCTCCTGGATGCACTGCTTGACCGCGTGGTAGCTCATGGCGTCGCGGCGCACGAACGGCGCCATGTACGTGTCGAACGAGCTGAACGCCTGCGCGCCTGCCCATTCGTTCTGCAGCGTGCCGAGGAAGTTGACGATCTGGCCGACGGCGCTCGACATGTGCTTCGGCGGCGACGCCTCGACCTTGCCGGGGACGCCGTTCAGGCCCTCGTGCAGCAACTGCCGCAGCGACCAGCCGGCGCAATAGCCCGCAAGCATGTCCAGATCGTGGATGTGCACGTCGCCGTCGCGGTGCGCGCGGCCGATCTCGGGCGCGTAGACGTGCGACAGCCAGTAGTTCGCGACCACCTTGCCCGACACGTTCAGGATCAGCCCGCCGAGCGAATAGCCCTGGTTCGCGTTCGCGTTGACGCGCCAGTCCTTCTGCTCGAGATACTCGTCCACCGAAGCGGCGACGTCGACGAGCGTCTTGCGCTGATCGCGCAGCCGCGCATGGCGGTCGCGGTAGACGATGTAGGCGCGCGCCGTGTCGAAATAGCCCGCGGCGGCGAGGCTGTGCTCGACCACGTCCTGGATGTGCTCGATCTCGGGCGCGCCATCCTCGAAGCGATGCGCGAGCACGCGGCCGACGGCGTCGGCGAGCCGGTCGGCTTGCGCGCGGTCGAACTCGCCGGTCGCAGCGCCGGCGCGCGCGATCGCCGACGCGATCTTCGTCAGGTCGAACGCGGCAGCGCGGCCGTCGCGCTTGCGAACGCGCACGGGCGGGCGCGGCGCATGGGCTTTCGGCGACTGCGGCGCGGCCGCGCTGGCATCCGGCATGGATCCTCCTCGGAGTCATCGTCGCCGCGCGAATAAACGGCGGCGATCACAATATCTTGTGGTTATGGTCCACGTTAGCGCAACACGTTGTAGGATCGCAACCCCGGCGCCCGATTCCTTGATCTGGATCAAAGTGGCCGGTGCCGACGGTTACAATCGAACGATGGCCAAACCGATTGCAGCGACCCCTCTTCGCTGGCCGCTCGCGCTCGCGCTGATTTCGTACGCGCTCGCCGCGTCAGCGCAGGTCGAGATCACCGGCGCCTGGGTGCGCGCGAGCGTCCCCGGCCAGCGCACGGCGGGCGCGTTCATGCAATTGAAGTCGGCTACGGAGGCGCGGCTGCTCGCCGTGTCCTCCCCGGTCGCCAAAGTCGTCGAGATCCACGAGATGAAGCTCGACGCCGGCGTGATGAAGATGCGCGCGATCGACAAGCTCGACCTTCCGGCCGGCAAGCCGGTCACGCTCGCGCCAGGCGGCTATCACGTGATGCTGATGGGCGTCGCGCAGCCGCTGAAGGAGGGCGACAGCGTGCCATTGACGCTCACGATCGAAGACAAGTCGGGCAAGCGGCAACAGGTCGCCGTGCAGGCGCGGGTGCGCGGGCTCACCGCGCCGAAGTAACGGGATCAGGCGAACCTCAGGTTCATGATGCTCGCGCTCGCCTTCGGCAAAGTCGACGTGACGCCATTTCCGTTGACAGCGCGCCCCGGCCGCGGTTATATCGGCGGCCTGACCACTTGACCAGAAGCCGGCGCGCGAGCGCGACAATCCGGCCGCCGCGGATCATCAACCGGAGGAGATCACGATGCACGCTTTCATGCGCACTCTCGCGCGGTTCCTGCTGCTCGCGGCCGCCGCTGCCGCGTTCGGCGTCAGCGCGCAGCCAATCACGCTGCACGGCGCCGTGCAGTTCAACGATGACCACGCGTTCACGAAGGCGCTGGTCAGGTTCGAGGAGCTGGTAAAGAAGTATTACGGCAAGCCCGTCAACTTCGTCTTGCACAAGAACAGCGAGCTCGGGCTCGAGAAGGACTACTTCGCCTACATGAACCAGGGCATCTCGGTCGACTACGCCATCGTGTCGCCGGCGCATATGTCGACGTTCTCGAAGGCGGCGCCGTTCATCGACGCGCCGTTCCTGTTCCGCGACCTCGACCACTGGAACAAGGTGCTGGACGCCGACACGCTGAAGCCGGTCGCCGACGAGATCGCGCAGAAGGCGGACGTGTTGCTGATCGGCTTCGCCGGCGGCGGCACGCGCAATATCTTCGCGAACAAGCCCGTGCACAACATGGCCGAGCTCAAGGGCCTGAAGGTTCGCGTGCAAGGCGCGCCGATCTGGAGCAAGACGTTCGCGGCCGCCGGCATGTCGCCGACGGTCATCGCATACGACGAGGTCTACAACGCGATCCAGAACGGCGTGATCCAGGCCGGCGAGAACGAGGCGGCCGGTGTCGAGGCGATGAAGTTCTATGAAGTCGGGCCGAACCTCAACATGACGCAGCACGCGATCACGATCCGGCCGCTGTGCTTCTCGGGCAAGACGTTCAAGAAGCTGCCGCCCGATCTTCAGGCGGCCGTGCTGAAGGCCGGCAAGGAAGCGGGCGTCTACGGACGGCAGATCGAATCGAGCCAGGACAGCGCGAAGCTTGAGGCGATGGAGAAGGCCGGCAAGCTGAAGCGCATTCCGTTCGCCGACCGCGCGGCGCTGAAGAAGGCGGTCGATCCCGTGATGGCCGATTACGCGAAGGAAATCGGCGCCGACGCGATCTACAACAAGATCAATTCGATGTAAGCGCCGAACGCGACACCGGCGGCGCGGGCGTCACCGGCATCGCTGCCCGCCGCCGGTGTTTGTTCGCCGCCGCTCGATCGCTTCCATGCAGACGCTTCTCGACCGTTATTACCGGCTGCTCGACTGGCTGCTCGCGGCGACCGTCGGCGTCCTCGTGCTGCCGGTCACGCTGCAGATCATCGCGCGCTTCACCGAGTGGATCCCGCACTGGATCTGGACGGAGGAAATGGCGCGCTTCCTCTTCATCTGGATGGTGATGCTGGGCGCGATGGTCGGCATCCGCGACGCATCGCACTTCGAAGTCGACGTATGGCCCGAGCTCGCACCGGCGCCCAACGCGCTGCTGCGCATCGTCTCGAACCTGTTCGTGCTCGTGTTCGCGCTGGTGTTCATCTGGTACGGCATCCGCTTCGTGCAGTTCGGCTGGGACCAGACGTCCGAGCTCGCCGAAATGCCCATGGTCTACATCTTCACCGCGTGGCCGATTGCCGGCCTCACGTGGATCCTCTTCCTCGGCCCGCGCTTCCGGGCGGACCTGCGCATCATCGCGAAAGCGCTCGAAAAATGACCAGCATAGCGATGACGCCGGGCATGGCCGCGATGCTGCTGTTCGGCGCATTCTTTGCGCTGATGGTGCTGAGCGTGCCGGTGGCGTTCGCGCTCGGCCTCGCCTGCCTGCCGGTACTTTTCATCGAGCCGCGGCTTTCGCCGATGGTCGTGTTCAACACGACGTTCAAGGCGTACAACTCGTTCATCCTGCTGGCGGTGCCGTTCTTCCTGCTCACGGCGAACCTGATGAACGTCGGCGGCATCACCGACCGCCTCGTGCGTCTGTCGCGCGCGATGGTCGGCAATCTTCCCGGCGCGCTCGCACAGATCAACGTGCTGCTCTCCGTGTTTTTCGCGGGCATTTCCGGATCGTCGACCGCCGACGCCGCGAGCCAGGGCAAGATCTTCATCGAGGCACAGGTCAAAGAGGGTTACGACCTGTCGTTCTCGATCGCGATCACGGCGGTTTCGGCAGTGCTCGCGGTGATCATTCCGCCGTCGATCCTGATGATCGTCTGGGGCGGTGTGCTGTCGGTGTCGATCGGCGCGCTCTATCTCGCCGGCGTCATTCCCGGTCTTCTGCTCGGCCTCGCGCAGATGGCGACCGTGCACGTCTATGCGAAAGTGCGTCATTACCCGACGTATCCGCGTGCGTCGTTCAAGGAGTTCATCATCGCCTGCGCGGTCGCGATTCCGGCGCTGTTCACGCCGTTCATCGTCGTCGGCGGCATCCTGCTCGGCTGGTTCACCGCGACCGAGTCCGCCGCGGTCGCCGTGCTCTACGCGGCCGTGCTGTCGATCTTCTTCTACCGTGAAATGGACCGCCATCACTTGTGGACGGCGCTGCTCGAGACCGGCAAGCTCTCCGCGATCGCGCTGTTCTGCGTGGGCACCGCGTCCGTGTTCGGCTGGCTGCTCGCGTATTTCCAGATTCCGAAGGCGCTGCTCGAGAACGTCACCGCCTGGGGCCTCGGCATCACCGGCGTCGGCTTCTTCATCGCGTTCGTGTTCCTCGTCGTCGGCTGCTTCCTCGACGCGATTCCGGCGATCATCATCGTCGGCACGACGCTGCAGCCGCTCGCGGAATCGGTGCACATGCACCCGGTGTCGTTCGCGATCATCGGCATCGTCGCGCTCGCGTTCGGCCTCGTGACGCCGCCGTACGGGCTGTGTCTGATGATCTCGTGCGCGATCGCGAAGGTCCGCTTGCGATTCGCGCTGAAGGACACGATGATCATGCTCGTTCCGATGCTCTTCGTGCTCGGCGCGCTGATCGTCTGGCCGGAGATTCCGCTGTTGCTGCCGAAGCTGATACGCCCCGATTTTTTGAAATGACATGGACCCGCGGTCATCGCAGCAGAAGCAGGCGACGACCGCGAACGTGTGATGTTCACGTTTACGCCGTTTGACGCTGGGTGGGGTGCCGAGACGCGCGACGTCGACCTGTCGCAACCGCTGTCCGACGCGGCGTCCGCCGAGATCGAGCGCGCTTTCTTCGACGCGCAGGTGCTCGTCGCGCGCGGCCAGCGGCTGACGCCCGCCCAATTCGTCGCGTGGGCGCGCCGATTCGGCCCGCCGGAGCCGCACGTCATCGACCAGTTCCATCACCCGGCGGACCCGAACATCCTGATCCTGTCGAACCGCAAGAAAGAAGACGGCGAGCCGGTCGGCCTCGCCGACGCCGGCACCTACTTCCACACCGACTACTCGTATCTGCAAGTGCCCGCGCGCGCAACGACGCTCTACTCGATCGAAGTGCCCAAGCAGGGCGGCGACACGCTGTTCGCGAACCAGTATGCCGCCTATGATGACTTGCCGCATTCGATGAAGTCGCGCCTCGCCCCGCTCGTCGCGATCCACCACTACGGCAATCGCAACGACGTCGACGAGTCGAGCCGCACCGTCGCCTCCGTTCTGACCGAGGACCAGAAGGCGAAGATGCCGCTGATCACCCATCCGATCGTGCGCACGCATCCGGTGACCGGACGCAAGGCGCTGTACGCGGTGTCCGGCAGCTCGTTCGGCATCGTCGGCATGCCCGACGACGTGGCGCGCGCGCTGCTCGACGAGCTCGCCGTGCATGCGACGCAGCCGAAATACGTGCTGTCGCTCAAGTACGGTGTCGGCGACGTCGTCATCTGGGACAACGCGTCGCTGCTGCATTCGGCGACGCTGACCGATCCCGACGATCCGCGCACGCTGTGGCGCATCACGATCAAGGAACCGGCGCTCGCGGCGACCGACGTGCTCGCCCCGACGTTCGTCGGCCGTATGTAGCCCAAACGGCGTCGATGCTCCCGCGCTGGGTCACCGCAGCCTATCTCGCCTACCTGGCCGCGCCGATCGCGCTGCTCGTCGTCGGATCGGTCGGCGAGCTGTGGCTCAACACGCTGCTGCCAACCGGCGTGACGGGCAGGTGGTATGCGGAGGTCACGTCGGACCCGAGCTTTCGCCGTGCGCTCGGGTCGAGCCTGATCGTCGCGGCGTCGACGTGCATCGCGTGCGTCGCGGTCGGGCTTCCGCTCGCGTACGCCCTCTATCGAAGCGAGCATCTGCGACTGCGCGCGCTCGTGCGCGTGCTGGCGCTGCTGCCCGTCGCGCTGCCGCCGCTCGTGCTCGCATTCGGATTCATTCTCGTTTTCTCGTCGGACACGCTGCCGTGGCTCGGCAGCCGCGGCCTGTTGATCGCCGGCCACTTCGTGCTGTGCCTGCCGTACTTCCTGCAGACGATCGTCGCCGACATGCAGCGGCTCGGGCTGCGCGTGCTCGAGGACGCGGCCGAATCGCTCGGCAGCAGCGGGCCGCAACGCTTCGTGCACATCGTGCTGCCGGCGCTGCGCCACTCGGTGCTCGCCGGTCTTATCGTCGTCGCCGCGCTGTCGATCGGCGAATTCCAGCTGTCGAACCTCGTCGCCGGATTCCTCAACCGCACGTATCCGGTCGTGCTGCTGCAGGCGTTCTACGGCGCGACCGGCTTCGCGTGCGCGGCGACCGTCGTGCTGCTGATTCTCGCGCTCGCCGCTTCGATGACGGGCGCGCTGTCCACGCGCGGCGCGGCGCATCTTTCGACAGTGGGTGGCGCATGAATGTCGCACTGCCCGCCGTCATTGCCGCGAAGGCGGGAATCCAGTGTCGTTCACTCGGTAGCCACGTGCAATCAAAGTCGCTGGGTCCCCGCTTTCGCGGGGACGACGATCAATGAGCGCCGCACCCGCCGTTCACCTGACGGACGTGAGCTTCCGCTACCCGGGCACCGACGCCGGCATTCACGGCGTGTCGTTCGACATCGCACCCGGCGAGCTCGTCGTCTGCATCGGACCTTCCGGCTGCGGCAAGACGACGCTGCTGAAGCTGATCGCCGGCTTCCTTGCGCCCCAATCGGGCCGCGTCGACATCGACGGCGCCGACGTCACGGCGACGAGCGTGCGGTCGCGTCAATGCGGCATCGTGTTCCAGTCGTACGCGTTGTTCCCGCACATGAGCGTTCGCGACAACGTCGCGTACCCGTTGCGCGTGCGCGACGTGCCGCTGGTCGAGCGGCTGCGCGGCGCCGACGCGATGCTCGAGCTCGTCGGGCTCTCGGGGCTGGGCGACCGCCTGCCGGCGCAACTGTCCGGCGGCCAGCAGCAGCGCGTCGCATTCGCGCGCGCACTCGCGTTCCGCCCGCGCGCATTGCTGCTCGACGAGCCGCTGTCTGCGCTCGACGCGGCCACGCGCGTCTCGATGCGCGACGAGTTGCGTCGCATCCAGCGACAGCAGAACATCGCGTCGCTTTTGATCACGCACGATCAGGACGAGGCGCTGTCGCTCGCCGACCGGATCGCCGTGCTGCGTGAGGGCCGGCTCGTGCAGGTCGCCACACCGCAGCAGCTCTACGACCATCCGGCGGACGCGTTTGTCGCGAGCTTCGTCGGCCGCGCGAACCTGATCGACGGCACGGCGCTCGCGGGATCCGGTGCCGACACGCCGCTCGGATGCATCGCGACCCCGCCGCACGGGCTTGCGAGCGGCGCGCGCGTGCGTCTGCTCGTTCGGCCGGAGCGGGTCGAGCCCGTCGTGGACGCATCGGGAGAAAACGTCTTTGCCGTCGAAATCGTCCACGACCGCTTCTTCGGCGCAAGTCGCCAGCTCGAATTGGCGGTCGCACAGGGCCATCTGAAAGTCGACACCGCCGTGCGCGGCCCGATCGCGCATGTGCGCGTGCCGCCCGATGCGGTACAGTTCCTCCCCGTTTCGTGAAGGAGATCGCGATGAACATCCGGCAGTGGCTGCTCGCCGCGTCCGCGGCACTTCTGACCCTGGTTGCATCCGCGCAGACGGTCGTCGATTCGCCCGAGCTCTATCCGGGCGAGAAGGCGCTCTACGAAGCGGCGAAGAAGGAAGGACTGGTCGTGAGCTTCGACACCGGTCCGACGTGGGCGAACTGGGCCGCGCAGTTCTCCGCGTTCAAGAAGCGCTATCCGGACGTCGAGATCGTCTACAACGACCTCGGCTCCGGCGCCACGGTCGTCGCGCTCGAAAAGTCGCGTAATCGCCCGCAGGCGGATACGGCGTATTACTTCGCGGCGTCGGCGATCGACGCGGTGAACAAAGGCGTCGTCGCACCGTTCAAGCCCGTCAACTTCGACAAGCTGCCGCCGGTGTTCCGCGATCCGGACGGCAAATGGTTCACGATCCACTCGCTCACCGTCGCGTTCATCGTCAACACGAAGCTCGTGAAGAACGTGCCGCAGTCGTGGGCGGACCTGCTCAAGCCCGAGTACAAGAACGCCATCGTCTACCTCGACCCGCGCTCGACCGGCGTCGGGCAGGTGCTCACGTTTGCGGCGAACTTCGGTGCCGGCGGCGACATGGGCAACGTGCAGCCGGGGCTCGACTACCTCGGCAAGCTGCACAAGGCGGGCAACGTGCTGCGCGTGCTCGGCACGACGCCCTACGCGCAGTTCGTCAAGGGTGAGATCCCGATCTGGATCAGCTACGAGAACGACGGATTGAAAGCCAAGTACACCGACGGTCTCGGCGACGCGGTCGCCGTTGTCATTCCGAAGGAAGCATCGGCGGCCGCGCCGTATGGCATCAGCCTCGTCGACAAGGCGCCTAACCCGAACGCCGGCAAGCTGTGGCTCAACTTCATCATGACGGATTTCGGACAGGGCATTTTCGCGCAAGGCTTCGTACGGCCGTCGGTACCTGGCATCAAGCTGCCCGACACCGTCGCCGACAAGCTGCCCGCTGCACCGCAAGTGCGCCCGCTCGACGTCAAAGCCGCGGCGGCGAAGAAAGCGGACATCGACAAGGGCTGGGCAGCGGCGACCGAGGCGAAATAGCGCGCGCCGATGCGGCTTCGCACGCAGGCGCTGCTCGCGCTTCCCGCCGGCGCAGCGCTCGCGCTCTTCTTCGGCGTGCCGGTCGCGGCGCTCGCGGTCGACGCGCTGTCCGAGGGCGTTCGCGCGTTCGCGCGTGTCCTCGCACTGCCCGCGTTCTGGCCCTCGCTCGGCGGGAGCGCAGTCCTCACGCTCGCCGCATCGACAGTGTCGACCGCCGTCGGCGTGGCCGTCGCGCTGCATCTTGCTCGGCTGCCGGAGCGCTCGCGCACGCTGCTGTCGTTCGTCATCGCATTGCCGCTGACGTTCTCCGGCCTGATCGTCGCGTACGGATTCATTCTCGCGTACGGGCGCGCGGGCTTTTTCACGCAAATGCTCGCGGCCGCCGGATTCGACGCGGCGACGATCGGCAAAGCGCTTTTCACTCCGGTCGGGCTCGCGTTCGCGTCGTCCTACTACCTGATCCCGCGTGTCGTCATGTCGATCCTGCCGGTGCTCGTCAATTTCGACCGCGCTCAGTTCGCCGCCGCGGAATCGCTCGGCGCGACCCCAGCGCAGGCGTTCCGCCATGTGCTGCTGCCGCAAGTCGCCGCGCCAATCGCGGCCGCGTTCTGTCTTGTCGCGGCGGTTGTCTTCGGCGCGTACGGAACCGCGCTCGCGCTGGTCGGAACGCGGCTCAACATCCTGCCGCTGCAGCTCTACAGCCTGATCTCGGAAACGGGATCGGACTTCGCGGCTGCGGCGGCGCTCGCGTTGATGATCACCGCGGTCTGCTCGGCGATCATGACGACCGGCGAGTGGTTCGGCAGCCGTCATGAGCGCCATCTTTAGCCTGGACCGCGCTCGCGGAGCGCTCTTCGATGCGCTCGGGCGACAGTTCGACCTGCAGACACGGGCCTGGAGCGCCGGCGCGGAGCCGTCGGGCGATGCCGTCGATGCGATCGCCGCCGCGCGCTGGCTGCAGCGCGAAAGCGGCGCGCCGATCCGCGTGCCGATCGGCGTCATCGGTCCGCGCGACGCGACGGACGCTCAGCTCGCGGTTGCGCACGACGTCGGGGCCGCGCTCGCGGACATCGGCTTCGCGATCGTCTGTGGCGGTCGCCATGGCGTGATGGAATCCGTGTGCAAGGGCGCCGCGCAGGCGGGCGGCGTGACGATCGGCTTGCTGCCCGATGTCGATCCGTCGCTCGCCAATCCGTACGTGTCGATCGTCGTCGCGACCGGTATCGGGGAAGCGCGCAATGCGCTGATCGCGCGGGCATCGCTGTGCCTTGTCGCGATCGGCGACAGCTTCGGCACGCTGTCCGAAGTCGCGCTCGGCCGCCACTTCGGCAAGCTCGTCGTCGGGCTCGAAGGCGCTGCGCAAGTCGCCGGCGTCGTGCACATCGCGACGGTCGACGAAGCGCTCGCGAAAGTGGCGGCATTCGCCCTCGCGGCCGGCGCTTGACGCAAGATTCGGCTCGCCGCGGCACGCTCGAGCGCGCCGCGGCGTCGCAAGTGCAGCGCGCCAGTCTAGAACGTTCCCCGAACGCCTACGGTCACACCTCGTTTGCCCGTCGGCGCGATGTCCTTCAGCACCGATACGTGGTTGCGCGCGTCTTCATTGAGCAGGTTCGTTCCCTTGACGAATGCGAAGAGGTCCGCTTTCGAAAAGCCGAGCTTGTAGTCGAGCGACGCGTTCAACATCGTGTATCCGTCCGTCGGCAGCTCGTTCTCGGCCACGCGGTTCTGCTTCTGCACGCGCATCACTTCGAGGCGGCTGTTCCAGCGATCGGCCCCGTAAACGACGGCAGCCCCGAATCGCAGCGGCGATATCCGGGGAAGCGGCTCGCTCGCGTCGAGATCCGTCGCGCGAAGCCAGTCGCCCTGCACTTCGAACGACAGATCGCCGGGTCCGACGTGCCCCGCCCGGTATCGCCCCTCGAACTCGATGCCGTAGAACTCGGCGCGCGTCTGCCGATACACGAAGATCGGGATGTCGAACTCCGCGTTCGTTTCACCGGTAGGGAACTGCGTGATGAAAGTCCTGAAGCGGTTGTAGAACAAGCCGACGCTGCCGGTGAGCGGGCCATGCCGCTTGCGCAGCGACACATCGAAGCCCACCGACTTTTCCAGCCCCAACGTACGGTCGCCGATCAGGAATTGCCCGGTCGCAAGATGCGGCCCGTTGGCATAGAGCTCCTGATAGTTGGGCGGCCGCTCGGTCACCACGAGGGACGAGGCGACGACGTAATCGGCGCTGAGCGAATACAGCGCACCGAACGAAACGCTGCCCGTCGTGAACGTGCGCTTGTCCGCCGGACCGAAATGCTCATCCGTATCGGCGTTGACGCGCGTGCGCTCGATCCGCCCGCCGCCTTGGAAAGTCCAATCGTTCCACTTGGTCTGCTCGAAAACGAAGCCGGCCACGCTTTGCGTATGGGTCAGTGGCAGGAACGCTTCCTCGCCCAGCGCCGAAAAATCGAAATCGACGACTTGCCCCCCGAACGCGCCATCGAAGCGGCCGATCGAGTTGTGGACGATGTCGATCCGGCCCTCGTACCCCTTGTTCTTGAACGTCGTGTCAGGCTCGTCACCCTCGAATTCGGTGTGCTCGTAGTCGGAATGAGAAAACTTCAATTTGGCGTTCTTGATCCAGGACGCGGGTGCGTTCAACTCGCCCGCGACATCGAAGCGCTTCTGCTTCATCCGGATCGTGACGTCCTCCTCTGCCACCGTGCCGTAATCGCTCCTGAACTCGGCGTACGACGCGCCGAGATAGCCTTTGCTTCCGACGTACGACCCGCCGATCGCGCCACCTCGCGTGTCGCTCGCGCTGTTGGGCAACGTGCCGCGCGGCTCTTCTTCGGGCGGCCGCGGGTCGAGCTCGCGCAGGCGGGACGAGCGCGCGAAGTCCGGAATCCTCAGGTCGTCGGTGCGCACCTTGAACGCGTCACCATGCAGCACGAATCCCTGACGTCCCGACGTCGCTCGTCGCGCCCACCGCGCGCTCGCGCGCAGGCGATGCGTAGCGCAAATCGACGGCGCCGGTCGCGCCATCGACGCGCGTGTCGGGAATGCGGCCGTCGATCACGTTGACCACGCCGCCGAGCGCCGTCGGCCCGTAAAGCAAAGTGGCCGGACCGCGAACGACTTCGACGCGCTTGACGGTCAGCGTGTCGACCGAAACGGCATGGTCGACGCTGGTGCCCGACGCGTCGATCGTGCCGGTGCCGTTCTGCAGGATGCGGATGCGATCGCCGTCGAAGCCGCGAATCACGGG
>WNFU01000909.1_pt1 | contig 41430 bp, 29 predicted proteins | sample 5400121 | NCBI WGS metagenome assembly WNFU01 (sample SAMN13153360, study PRJNA577476) | soil metagenome | isolation source: 100 cm soil or saprolite under grassland replicate 1 | place: USA:California | collected 2016-06-15
AGCCTCAAGTCTCCAGTCTCCAGCCTCTGGTTTCCAGCCATCCAGATTCGCATAGGTGACAAAGAACGAATAGGTGTTCCATAGCGTCAGCATAAACTGCCGCAGCATCTCGCCTACCTGCTCGGGTCCGAAGCGGCGCGGGTTATATGGCGGCGCGCTGGCGTACATATACCAGCGCACCGCGTCCGCGCCGAACTCGTCGATCAGCATAAATGGATCGACGACGTTGCCGCGCGACTTCGACATCTTCTCGCCTTTGGCGTCGAGGATATGGCCGAGACAGATGACATTTTTGAAGGCCGGTCGGTCGAATAGTAGCGTCGCCAGGGCGTGCAGTGTGTAGAACCAGCCGCGCGTCTGATCGATCGCCTCAGAGATAAAATCGGCCTGCCCGGCGATGTCAAATAAAGCCTTGTTTTCGAATGGATAGTGCCACTGCGCCACCGGCATTGCGCCCGAATCGAACCATGCGTCGGCCACATCTGGGATGCGCCGCATCGCGCCATGGCCGTCGGGCGCTTGCCAGATGAGCTCGTCGACATACGGGCGGTGCAGGTCCAGGTCTTTCAACGAGCGCCCGACCTTTTGCTCCAGTTCGGCCAGCGAGCCGATGCACTCCATATGCTTGCCGTCTTCCGAGATCCAGATCGGCAGCGGCGTGCCCCAGTAGCGCTCGCGGCTGATCGCCCAGTCGATATTGTTCTCCAGCCAGTTGCCAAAGCGGCCGTTCCTGATATGGTCGGGCACCCAATGGATGGCCTGGTTGTGCGCAACCAGCCGTTCTTTCTTGGCGGTGGTACGAATGTACCACGAGGGCTTGGCGTAGTACAGCAGCGGGGTTTTGCAGCGCCAGCAGAATGGGTAGGCGTGCCGCACCCGCCCGCTCTTGAACAGCAGCCCGCGCTCTTTGAGATTGCGCGTAATCAGCGGATCTGCTTGCTTAAAGAACATGTCGCCGAAGCCCTGCTGACCGAATGTCGAGTAGGTCCGGCCATTCAGATCGACCGAGAACAAGGTCGGCAAGTTGTACTTTCGTCCGATCTCAAGGTCGCCATACGCCGGCGCGATATGCACAATGCCGGTGCCGTCTTCCAACGACACAAAATCGTCGGCAATCGCCAGGTAGGCCCGATCGAGGTCGGGCTTATCGCCGGCGCCGGGCACCCCATCATACAGCCGCTCGTAGCGCACGCCCCACAGCGCATCGCCCTTGAAGCTGGCCAGCACCGTGTAATTGCCTTCGCCGAGCACCTTGTCGGCCAAGGCCGCGGCTAGGATCAGGTGTTCGCCCTCACCCCCTTCCCTCCCCTCTCCCACGGTTGGGAGAGGGGGTTGGGGGGTGAGGGCAACCAGCACATATTCGGCGTCGGGCTTGAGCGCGAGCGCCACATTCGCCGGCAGTGTCCAGGGCGTGGTCGTCCAGGCCAGAAACGCCGCGCCGGCCAGTTGGTCGTCGTGCGGGTGGCCGCTCGGCTGGTGGCGGAAGCGGATCCATACGGAAGGGTCTTCGACATCGTCCTCAAATCCCAGCGCCACCTCGGCGTCGGCCAGCGTCGTGCCGCAGCGTGGGCAGTGCATCGTCACCTTATAGTCGCGGAACAACAGATCCTTGTCCCAAAGCTGCTTCAAGATCCACCAGAGCGACTCGATATAGGTATTGTCGTAGGTTGTGTACGGGTTGTCGAGATCGAGCCAGAAGCCAATTCGGTCGGTCAGCCGCTCGAACTCGTCGACATAACGATTCACGCTCTCTTTGCACTTGGCATTAAACGCCTTGATGCCGTATTTCTCGATGTCGGGCTTGCCGTTGAAGCCCAGCTCTTTTTCGACTTCGACTTCGACTGGTAGGCCGTGGGTGTCCCAGCCGCCGCGCGCGCCGATCACATAGCGGCCGCGCATACGTTGGTAGCGCACGATCAGATCCTTGGTGACGCGCGCCTCGACATGGTGGACGCCCGGGCGGCCATTGGCGGTCGGCGGCCCCTCGAAGAAGATAAATGGATTGGCTTGGTCGCCGCTTGCAAGCGCCTGCTTGACAATGCCGTGCTCCTTCCACCATTGATCGACCGATTGTTCCAGCGTTGGAAACGACAGCTTCGAATCGACTTCTTTAAACGGCATAGTTCCTCACCCGATTGCAGATTGCAGATTATCTTCATCTACAATCTGCAATCTGCAATCTACAATCTACAATAAAAAATCCTCGCCCCTCTATCCAGGGACGAGGCATACAAAACCCCGCGGTACCACCCCGCTTGGCGCTGATCCAGCGCCCGCTTGGTGAGGCGCCAAAGCACCTCCGCCTCGATAACGTGAGGCGACCACGGACACGATTACTTAGTTTTAAGTTATGAGTGTTGAGTTTTGAGTTACTAACAATCAGAACTCAAAACTTAAAACTCATAACTCGTAACTGTTCAAGGTTCGGCTCGGGAGGGATCTTCGATGCCTGACCGTACGCGCCTCACACCAACCGCGCGCTCGCTGACCGGGCGCAAGCACCTACTCGTCTCCGTCATGGCCTGTGCGTTTATTGTACCACATGTTGGCGGGCGCTGGCAGCGGCACATAGCTGCAACAATCAAAAGGCAGTTCCTGTAGTTCCTTTATTTCCTGACACTACAGTCAGGAACTACAGGAACTGTGGGATCTCCCGCCCGCGCAAAGCTCCTTGACATATATAGAACATATGTGCTATAGTTCTACAAGACGCCCCCAACTTGAAAGGAGCGCGGCGATGACAAAAGACCTCAATAAAGTGCAGATGACCGGTCGGCTTGGCGCCGACCCGGAGATGCGCTATACTCCGCAAGGTCATGCGGTCACCACCTTTCGTGTCGCCTCAAACCGCTCCTGGCGCAGCACCGATGGCGAAAGCCACGAAGAAACTGAGTGGTTTCGTGTGGTTGCTTGGAATAAGCTAGCCGAGATCTGCAACCAGTGGTTGCTCAAAGGTTCGCGTGTATATGTCGAAGGGCGTATGCAGACGCGCCAATGGCAAGATCAAGATGGTCAGACGCGCTATCTTAGCGAAGTGATCGCCAACGACATTATTATCCTCGACACGCGGCGAGATAGCGCCGATCGGGGCGCCGACGAATCCTCGGCGCCAGCTGCCGAGCCACCACCCACGGCTGCCCCGGTTGCCGAGCCTAGCGGGCCAAGTGCGCGCAAAGCCGCCCGCGCCACCGCGCCCGACGCACCAGCCACCGCGCGTACCCGCACCTCGCCGGCCGCGGTCACTCGATCTGCTAAGGTCGCGGCATTACCACGCGGCACGGCACCTTTCGCCGAGGAAGATCTGCCGTTTTAACGCTTCTTCGCGGCGCTCGCCACATCGTGTACAATAGCAGCGGACATCTAAAACGATGTCCGCTGTTTTATTTCTCGACAAAATCTATAGACGTTCATATAGCAACCGATAGTGTACCAACAGGCATGCCTAAAAAAAGATGACAAAATGATCCTCTCACCCCGTAACTTTTTTGTCATCGCGGTTGTTTATATTACATAGAGACGATCATTAGATTTCCAGTGCAAATGAGTGAAGCCGTGAAGCAGCATAGCAACTCTGCTACTGCTGTGAGTGATTCTAATAGGCACAGAAAGTAAGGAGCGCCCGCAAATGCATATTTTGGTTGCCGACGACGATCTTCCAAGCGTCAAACTAACGTCGTTCCTGCTCGAAGAAGCGGGGTACCGCGTCTTTAAAGCCTACGATGGCCCAAGTATTTTACAGGTTATCGAGCAGTATAACCCTGACCTCGTGCTGCTCGATGTGTCGATGCCGAAATCGAATGGCTTCGATATCTGCCGCCAAATCCGCCGCACCTCCGATGTGCCGATTATCTTCCTATCGGCACGCTCGCAGTTGCAAGATCGCGTGATGGGCCTGCAGATCGGCGGCGACGACTATTTGGTCAAGCCTTTCGAGCCCTCCGAGTTGCTCGCGCGCGTCGAGGCGGTGCTGCGCCGCCGCAACAGCGATATGCTGAATCCATCGGCGCGGCTGAGTCAGGGCGGCATCACACTCGATCCTGTCGAGCATAAAGTTTTGTTTGAGGATGGACGTACGATTGAGTTGACGCCGCTTGAGTTTCGCCTGCTGTACTATCTGATGAAGAATGCCGGCCGCGTCTTAAACACCAGCCAGATTCTCAGCAAAGTCTGGGGCTACGATTACGAGGGCGAAAGCAATCTTGTCGCAGTTTATATTCGCCGTCTACGCACCAAAATCGAACGTGACGCCGAGCACCCACATCATGTTCTGACCGTTCGCAACCTGGGCTATAAGTTCGAGATCTAGTTATTCTCTTTAACAGAATTGAACCATCCACCTGATGAGGGCGGCGACAGCCATGACAGCTGGAGATATCACTTTTGCTAATGCGCGGCATTGGAGCGCCACCAATCGGCGTGATTTGATGCGCATTGTTGCTCCTCTTCTCAGCTTCGGATTGGCTTGGTGGCTTTCTGCTTTGGCCTTGCCAGGGCTATTAGTTTTTGGCCTGATCGTCTACGGGATCACTCACATCGCGCTGATTGTTCAGCGCCGCCGCGCCCGCGACAAGGCTATTGCAGTCGGCCAGAATTCAATTGTATGGCTTGCGGTCGGCGTTGATATGTTGTTTAGCTTGCTCTTAATGAGCCAGGCCAGCTCGCTTAGCGACGCCATCCATCCGCTCTACCTGCTCCTGATCATGCGCGCGCTCTCGTCGTACCGGCGGTTGCCGCTGGCCATGGTGGTGCCGTTTGCGTTTGGCCCTGCCTACGCTTTTGTGGCACAGTTTGGATATTTTGGAGTTCCTGCCGCGTCGCTCGACCAGCGTACCGAGTGGGGCCTGCTCTTTGGTAGCTTGGGCATCGGCACGATCGCGCTTTGGGCCAACGCCAAGCAGCAGCAGCTTAACAGCGCGCTTCGCCAGGAGTTGCGCGCCGAACGCATGGGCCGAGAGGCGCGCATCGGCGACCTCGAGCGCAGCGCCAACGACTTGCGGGCGCGCATGCGGCAGCTGCATGCCCTGGAAGAGGGTCTGCGCGTTATTACCAGCACACTGAGCCTCGATGAAGTTCTCACCCAGATTGTAGATAGCACTGTACAGATGCTTGGGGTTGCACGTGTGCATGGAATGGTGCTCTCGCTCAATGACGCCGGCACATTCGATCACCGCTTCTTTATGTTGGACGACGCTAAGGGTCGTATCTGGGCCGATTCGCTCACGCGTCGCGCGCTGAATCAAGAGGTTCCGCTGATCATCGTCGACGCCGCGCAGGACGCCGAGCTAGCCGAAACGATCCCGCAGGGCATGCGCGCGGTGCTGTGTGTGCCGCTGTTCGTCGGCGAGGGGCCAGCACAAGGCGCGCTAACGATTGTGAGCGCGACGCCCTCGGCCTTTTCTAGTAGCGACGCGCGCCACCTGACGGCGCTGGCGATGCAGGCCGGTATCGCGATTAATAACGCCGAGCTGCATAGCCGCCTGAGCCAACAGCAGCATCTTCTGAAAGCTGTGCTACGCGATATCAACGACGGCCTGGTGGTGGTCGACGCGCGATCGCAGATCGTCCTGAGCAATCCGCTTGGGGCGGCGCTGCTCGGCGAGCAGTACGGCGATGAGTCGGCCCAACTTGAGCTGCTTGCGGTTGCCGATAGTATTCGTGCCGAGGGTAAAGCCACACTGATGCACGAGCTGCATTTCAACCATGGCGAGAGCGCTAGCGATCAGATCTATCAGGCGTACGCGTCGCAGGTGCATTACGACGATAGTGAGGAGCCGCTGGTTGCGATCGTGCTCCATGATATCACCGATCAAAAGGCCGAGGAGAAATCGCGCGCTGATTTCATCTCAATGGTGTCGCACGAACTGCGCAACCCGCTGAACTCGCTCAATGGCTTCATTAAAGTCGTGCTGCGCGGCCAGGCCGGCGCGCTGACAGCGCTGCAAAATGAATTCTTGACAATCGCCGACGGTCAAGTCGAGCAGCTCAAGAGCCGGATCGCCGAGCTATTGGAGTACAATCGCGTCGAGGCTGGCCGGCTGGTACTCGATCCCAAGTGGAACGATCTCTCCTTGCTGGTTGCGGGCACCATTACCCGGCTGAGCTTGCAAGCCGAGCAGAACGGGCTCACACTGGTCAATAATGTCGATCTAAGTCTACCCGACTGTCTATTTGATAGCGAGCGAATCGGGCAGGTGCTGAACAATCTGATCGAGAATGCAATTAAAGCGACGCCGCCGGGTGGCACGATCACACTGCGCTCTGAGCTTTACGACGATGAAGTGTGGGTGCGTGTGTACGACACTGGTGTCGGTATCTCGGCCGAGCATCGCGACAAGATTTTCCAGCGTTACTATCGCGCACATAATCGTGCATCAAGCAAAGGTAACCATCTTGGTTTGGGCTTGGCGATCTGCCAGCAGATTATCGTTGGACACCGAGGCCGCATTTGGGTCGAGAGCGAAGAAGATTGCGGCAGCTGTTTTACCTTCGCGCTACCGCTAACGCAAAAAGAAGCGCTTGTAAACGAGTAGGCTAGAATTTTTCAGTCAGGTAGAGGGACGTTTGACAACGTCTCTCTTTTTGTTTGCCGAGCGCTTCACAATGTTGATCCAGATCATTTATAATGACTCGACATGTTGACCGAAGCGATTGAATCGGAGATCGCCGACCTGGCCGCGCACTACGGCCCGCCGCGCCGCGTCGTGGTCGAGCTGCAAGGCGCGCCATTTGATCCGCTGGTGATGCCCGATCGCTATGGCGAGGTCTGCATGGTCATCCGGCGGCCAAATGGCAAGCTGATCACCGCAATCAAGACCTTTTACCCGGCCGGCGCGTTTCGTCTGCTCACCGGTGGCGTGCGGCACGGCGAGCCGATCGCCGACGCGCTCATACGCGAGGTTGCTGAGGAGACCGGGCTGGATGTGATCGTACGGCAATTTCTGGCGGTGATAGAGTATCGGTTGGCGCGCGGCCAGCATTCGTTCGCCACGTTTGCCTTTTTGTTGGATGAGATCGGCGGCACTCTCGGCGCACAGGATGCGAGCGAGCAGATCGGCGCCTTCCGCGAGCTAGCAATCGATGAACTGCCGGCACTGGCGGATCTGCTCGCGCAGGCGCCGGACGAGCGCGACGAGCAAATCGCCGGTACCTGGCGCGATTGGGGCCGCTTTCGCGCCGTCGTGCACAGGGTTGTGTATGAAATAATCGCTGGCGGGCAATAGGTGATCGGGGGCAAGATTCAGGATACCTAGTGCGTAATGCATAGTTGATCGGCATTTCCAATCGGCAATCGACATCCCGAAGCGAGATAAACCACAAACAGAAAGAACGATCGTCATGCAGCTTCCGCTGCTTACACGCTACGCTGATATTTTGCGCTATGATCGCACGCGCGGCATCGCAGCAGCAATCGATTGGCGTACTTACCCGGCCCGGCGCGACTTCGACGAATATCCGACGGCCGAAGCCAGCGCGCAGGCGATCGCGGCAGCGGCCGTGGGGCACGGGCGGGCGGCCGCCTACCTGGCCGGCTATGGGCTGGCGCTGGCGGCGCGCGCCTGGGCCGGCCGCCCATCGGAGACACGCCGAGCGGCAATTATCCAGGCTGGCGAATGGCTGCGGCGCGCGCGCCCGTTTGATCGCCGGGTTGCAGGCATGATTGAGGAGGGTCTGGCGCGGGCGGACGCCGCGATCTTGGCCGGCGGCGACGCCGAGGCGACCCTGCTGGAGTATGTTGAGAGCGAGATTAAGCGCGCCGATCGCGTAGCCGAGCGCTGCGGGCGGCTGGCCGCCGGCCTGCTGGACGAGGGCGACCATATGCTGACGCATGGGTTCGCCGGACCCGCGCTGAACTGGTTGCTGGCACTGGCACACGGCGAAGAGCGGAAACAGCTACAGCTGACCATCACCACACCCGCCGCACAGCCTGATACTGCGCGTCTCGCCGCCAATCTAGCGAGCGAGATTGGCGTGCCGGTTACGCATCACCGCGACATGACGCCGGAGCAAAGCTTTACAGATCAAACATACAACGTGATGTTTATCGGCGCAGATCGTATGGCCATGAACGGCGGTGTCGCCGGCCCAAGTGCGAGCGCCGCATACGTCGCGCTTGCGCGCCAGCATGGCACGCCATGCTACGTTCTCGGCTATGATGGCCCAGACCCAGATTGTCCTACGACGAGCGCCTTGAGCGCCGATCTGATGGTTGGCGATACTATTGATAATAGTATCGTGCCGCCCGAGCAGATCAGTGCGATTATCACAAACCGTGGAATCTATCGGCCGGAAATGATCGCGCGTTATCTTGGCGATGGGGATGCGCCGTTGGCTGTCATTCCACTCAGCTAGTAGACATCGGACACATGGATGCCGTTCGGTCCCAGCTGTGCCAGGGGCGCCCACGCGTGTTGAGCGGCACCGCCACGATCCCACCCCGGTCGGCGGCATCCTGATAGACGTACCAATATCAAAGGCCGCATCCGCGGCGATATGCTTCGGCCGAAACCCAGCGTGTCTACGATCCGCTGATACAGCGGACGATAGTAGGTCGGATCGGAACTCGGATCAAACTTCTGCTTGGCTGTATGTAACACGAACCGCTTGCTGTTCCATCTCGGAATATCATGCGTAGTCATCCATTCTGGTACGATCGTCCGAATATCTGTGTAAGGCAAATAGCAATAGATCAAGAGGAGCAGTATGACCACAAATGCAGTTGCCAATCAGGCCAATGCGGCCGGCTTGCCAGATACCGCGTATGAGCGCTTTGCTGGCGTGTGCGCCATCCTCGCCGGTATCGCCGGCTTCTTGTACGCGGTTGCCTTTATCCTGCTCCGAAACCCTCTTTTGAGCGCGGTGTTTCTGCTGCTGACCGGGTTCTTGTCTACCGCAGCGCTTGTGGCGGTCTATCGCCGCCTGCGCACGACTGATGCGGCCTTCGCGCTCTGGGCGCTCTTCCTTGGCCTCGTTGGGGCAGTAGGCGCGACCATCCACGGTGGCTACGATCTGGCGAATACAATCAACCCACCTGCCGACACTACGGCAACCCTACCAAGTGCGATCGACCCGCGCGGCCTGCTCACGTTTGGAATTGCGGGGATCGCGCTGCTGGTGGTGGCTTGGCTGATCGGGCGCGGGCGGCACTTTTCTAGGGGGTTAAGCTATCTCGGCTACCTCTCAGCGGCGCTGCTGATCATCCTATACCTAGGGCGGCTCGTGATTCTTGATCCTGCCAACCCGATCATTCTGGCCCCCGCGCTGCTGAACGGCTTTCTGATCAACCCAGCTTGGTACATCTGGCTGGGGTTGGCACTTTGGCGCGAGCGTGCGATCTAGTGCAGCTACATCGTGTTGCGCTTAGCAACCGTAGCCCCGAACCGAACGATCACACAGCATGGAGAGGTGAGTAGGCAAGCACATATGGAAGACTACACCGCGACAATCATTCGATATTATGAAACCTGTGCGATCGACTATCGATTAGTGTGGCATCTCGACACATGCTGCGCCATGCATTTTGGCTACTGGGACGAGCACGTGACGCGCTTGCGGTATGCATTAGACCGCGAGAACGCGATCCTGGCGGAGCGCGCACACATTCGGCACACCGACCGGGTGCTGGATGCTGGATGTGGCGTTGGCGGCAGCGCCATCTATCTGGCCAAAACGATTGGCTGCGACGTGGTTGGTATTACCCTCGTTCCGTCGCAAGTACGCGCTGCCATGGCCAATGCGCAAAAACATGGGGTGGAGGGCAAGGCCCACTTTCTCCCAGGCGATTATTGCAACACTGGGCTTCCCAGCGGCTCTTTTGATGTAGTATGGGCGATTGAAAGTGTGTGCCACGCCCAGAGTAAAAAAGCATTTCTGCAAGAAGCATTTCGACTCTTAACACCTACCGGGCGATTAATTATTGCCGACGGCTTTGCGTCCAAAACGATCTATACTTCCGCTGAGCAACTTTTGATGAACGCATGGTTGAGAGGATGGGCCGTTGAAGCGCTGGAATCAAAAGAGCACTTTGAACAGCACATACGAGGGATCGGGTTCAAGCATGTGTCGTATTCCAATATCACTCAGCACGTCATGCCGTCGTCGAGAAGACTCTACCTTTATTCGTTTCTGGGAATATTCATCGGCAGGATGCTTGAATTGGCCCATCTCCGTTCCAAAATCCAAACAGCAGATATTCTGGCAACACGCTTTCAACACATTACCCTCAAGCGTGGATTGTGGCAGTATGGTATTTTTTACGCCGAGAAATAGCCTTACTTCTTCTTTTCTATTGCACCCTAATGTACTGCTCCGGATCGAGATGCCGCCGCAATAAGCCGCGCCTTGGCGGGGCTCCTGACCTACCTTGCCGGGCTCAGGTTGCTCCTCACGCGACATTTGGCTTCGACGCACAGATCGCCTCTTGCAGCGCCTTGCAGAAAATTCTCAAACACCACAAAATCACTCTACGCCTACCCTCCATCGCGTACCGCGGCAGGTACCCTGTGGCCACTCAGCCGTCCCCATGCCCCTGATCATCCCGCACATTTGGCGTCTGATCGCCTAGCAATATGCATACTAGCTCAATCTTTTGGCCGATGACGATTCGCGGCCTGCAGGGTATAGTCATATCTTCACAGCTGTTCCCAAGAGTGTTGAAGAGATTGCTATGGTTCCAAATGAATCGATAGCTCGCGATATCCTGCTGGCGAAGGGCTAACTGTTATATTTATGAAGATCACCTTCAAAAAGTACTGGGAACTTCTGATCACGTACCTGCGGCCGCAGCGGCGGAGGGTGCTGGCGCTAGCAGTGCTATTGCTGGCCAGCATCGCGCTGCAGATTGCCAACCCGCAGCTGCTGCGCTATTTTATCGACACGGCACAGAACCCGCAGAGCGAGCTGCGCGCGCTGTACATGGCTGCGGCGCTGTTTATCGCGATTGCGCTGACCACCCAACTGCTTGCACTCGCGGCGACATACGTGAGCGAGAACGTGGCCTGGAGCGCGACCAACCACCTGCGCGGCGATCTCGCACTGCACTGCCTGCGGCTCGACATGGCGTTTCACAAGGCGCGCACGCCGGGCGAGCTGATTGAGCGGATCGACGGCGATGTGACCGCGCTGGCCAACTTCTTCTCGCAGTTCGTCATTCGCGTGCTTGGCAATGTGATTCTGATGTTCGGCGTGCTGATCGTGCTGCTGATCGAGGATTATCGGTTTGGCCTGGCGATGACCGTGCTGGCGGCGCTGCTGTTTGTGGCGCTGCTCGGCGTGCAGCGCGCCGTCGTGCCGTTCTGGGCCAAGGCGCGCGAGTCGAGCGCCGCGCTGTTCGGCTTTATCGAGGAGCGGCTCTCCGGCACCGAGGATATTCGCTCCAGCGGCGCGATCGACTACACCATGAACCGGCTGTACGAGCGCAGCCGCGACAGGTTGCACAACGAGCGCCGCGCCGCGGTGATCGGATCATCGGCCTGGATGACGCCGCTGCTGTTCTTCGCAATTGCCGGCGCGCTGACATACTGGCTCGGCTACCGTTTTTTCAATGCCGGAACGATGACGCTCGGCACGGTCTATCTGATCTTTTTCTATACTGAGGCGCTGCTTCGCCCAGTGATTCAGATCACCCGCCAGATCGAGGATCTGCAGAAGGCCGGCGCGGGCATTGTGCGCGTGCAAGAGCTGTATAGCATGCAGCCGAGTCTCGCCGATGGGCATAGCGAGCTTCCGGCGAGCGCACTGGCGGTTGAATTCGATGCTGTGACGTTCGCCTATAACGATGACCAACCACAAAGAATAACGCCTGCCCTGAGCGGAGCCGAAGGGAATAAAGAGCAAACAACACCGTTTCAAGAACCAAGAACCGAGAACCAAGAACTGCTTGAATCGCTGCGTAGCGACGCAAGCCTCGCAGCTAATTTGGAGCCGTCCGCTGAAGAACTGGATGGCAACGGGGTGATCACTGCTGTTGCTTCCTTCTCAATTCTCAACTCTCAATTCTCAACTCCCGACACCGTATTGCAAGATATTTCTTTCCGCATCGCGCCCGGCCGGACGCTGGGCATCCTTGGGCGCACAGGCAGCGGCAAGACGACGCTGACGCGCTTGCTGTTTCGGTTGTACGACGTGAGCGCGGGCGCGATCCGGCTCGGCGCCGCCGATATTCGCAGCGTGAAGCTCGACAGCCTGCGCCAGCGCGTCGGGATGGTGACGCAGGAGGTACAGCTGTTCCACGCCACGGTGCGAGAGAATCTGACCTTCTTTGATCCGAGCATCCCCGACGAGCGCATCCTGTCGGTGCTCAAGGAGCTCGAGTTGCTGCCGTGGTACCAATCGCTGCCGAATGGGCTCGACAGCATGTTGGCGGCTGGCAGCGGCGGGCTCTCGGCCGGCGAGGCGCAGGTGCTGGCGTTCACGCGTGTGTTCTTGCGCGAGCCCGGCCTGGTGATTCTCGACGAGGCCTCGTCGCGGCTCGACCCGGCCACCGAGCGCCTGATTGAGCGCGCGGTCGACCGGCTGCTGGCCGACCGCACCGGCATTGTGATCGCCCACCGGCTAGCCACGGTGATGCGCGCCGACGATATTCTGATCCTGGAAGACGGCCGCATCCGCGAGTATGGCGAGCTCGAGGCGCTGCGCCACGATCCAGAATCGCGCTTCGCGGAACTCCTTAGGACCGGCATGGAGGAAGTGTTGGTTTAGAGGATAGCCGGCTATCCTCTATCCTCAAAGGCGGGAATACATGAAGACCTGGTGGTACTACCGCCGATTGCTGAAATATCAGCCGGTGATGTACGCGATCAACCTCACCGGCATCGTTGGCGCGTTTCTGCTTGAGATGGTGCCGGGGCTGCTTTCGCGCGAATACTTCAACTTGCTATCCGGCGCTGCGCCCGTGCGCTTCGACCTGACCGCGCTGATCGCGCTGCTGCTGGTTGGGGCGCTGGGGCGGATGTGCTTTTACATTCTGCTGCCCATGACCAACACCACCTTTGTCTACACCTGCGGCGCGCTGCTGCGCAAGAATATGCTGGCGCGCATCCTGCAACGCCCCGGCGCGCGGGCGCTGCCGGACTCGTCGGGCGAGGCGGTGAGCCGCTTTCGCGACGACATCGACGAAACGCTGTGGAGCGTGATGTACTTCAACGACCTGATCGCGCTGACGGCGTTCGCGACGGTTGGGCTAACGATTATGCTGCGGATCAATGCGTCGATCACGCTGGCGGTGCTGCTGCCGCTGGTGCTGATCGTCGTAGTGACGCGCCACGTCAGCCAACGGATCGAAGAATATCGCAAGGCTAGCCGCGAGGCAACCGGCGCCGTGACCGGCTTCCTCGGCGAGATCTTCGGGGCGGTGCAGGCGGTCAAGATCGCCGGCGCCGAGACGCGCATCATTGGGCGGTTCAGAGCATTGAACGACCAGCGGCGCAGCACTGGCGTACGCGATAAACTATTCAGCGAACTGCTTCAGTCGATCTTTGCCAATACCGTCAACATCGGCACCGGGCTGATCCTGCTGCTGGCGGCAACCTCGATCCGCGCCAGGACATTTACGGTGGGCGATTTTGCGCTGTTTGTCTATTATCTTGGCTGGATCAGCGAGTTCACAGGGCTGTTCGGGATCGTGCTCACTCGCTACCGCCAGGCCGGCGTCTCGTTTGCACGTATGACCACGCTGCTCCAGGGCGCGCCGTCGCAGAGCCTGGTCGCGCATAGCTCGGTGTATATGCGCGGCCCGCTTCCCGAGATTCCGGTGCCGCCGCGCGCCGAAGCCGATCGGCTGCACACCCTGGACATATCCAACCTAAGCTTCCAGTACCCGGAATCTGGCCGCGGCATCGTGGGCGTCGATCTGCAGTTGGAGCGCGGCTCGTTTACCGTGATTACCGGGCGAATTGGGTCGGGCAAGACCACGCTGCTGCGCACGCTGCTGGGGCTGCTGCCGCGCGACTCCGGCGAGATTTGCTGGAACGGCCGGCCGGTCGAAAACCCGACCACATTTTTCGTGCCGCCGCGCAGCGCCTACACCGCCCAGGTGCCACGGCTGTTCAGCGACACGCTCAAGGACAACTTGCTGATGGGCCTGCCCGAGGATCATGTGGATCTGCCGGCGGCGCTGCGGCTGGCGGTGCTGGAGCCGGATCTGGCACACATGGAGCACGGCCTGGCCACGCTGGTTGGCGCCAAAGGGGTGCGCCTGTCGGGCGGGCAGGTGCAGCGTGTCGCCGCCGCACGTATGTTCGTGCGCGCTCCCGAGCTGCTGGTGTTCGATGATCTCTCTAGCGCGCTGGATGTGGAGACGGAGCGGACGCTATGGGAACGCCTGCATGAACAATTGCAGATTGCAGATTTCAAATTGCAGATTGACAAAGGAACTACAAATCAATCTGCAATCTACAATTTGCAATCTACAATTCTGGCAGTCTCGCACCGCCGCGCTGCGCTGCGCCGTGCCGACCAGATCGTCGTGCTGAAGGACGGCCGGGTCGAGGTGACCGGCACGCTCGACGAATTGCTCGCGACCAGCGAGGAGATGCGCCACCTGTGGGCGGGCGAGGCGATGTAAGCAACGGCGGCAACCCTCGGGCGAATATGCTTTATCCACAGATTATGCAGATTACACCGATTGTGCTTACTATAAAGACAGTATCTGTGCAATCTGTGGATGAATAACTATGAGAGTAGCGGGAAGGGCACAATTGCTATGGATGCCCAACGTGAGCGCGATCTGCAAGCGGGCTACAGTCGAGTCGCCGGCGAATATGCGGCGCGGATCTTCGAAGAGCTGGCGCATAAGCCACTCGATCGCGCGCTGCTCGATCGCTTCGCCGATCGGGTGCGCGCCGTTGGGCCGGCATGCGATCTGGGCTGCGGGCCGGGGCAGGTGGCGCGCTACCTACACGAGCGTGGCGTAGAAGTGATCGGCGTCGATCTCTCGCCGGGCATGGTCGCGCAGGCCCAGCGGCTCAACCCGGGCATCGCATTCCAAACGGGCAATATGTTGGCGCTGGATGTGCCCGACGCCGCTTGGGCCGGAATCGCTGCATTCTACTCGATCATCCACATCCCGCGCGATGATCTTCCGCGCGTCTTGCGCGAGTTGCATCGGGTGCTGCGGCCCGGTGGCGTGCTACTGCTGGCCTTCCATATTGGCCAGGAGGTCGTGCATGTCGATGAATGGTGGGGCGAGCAGGTGTCGCTGGATTTCTTTTTCTTCCAGCCGGAAGAGATTGCCGGCCATCTGCGCGCCGCCAGCTTTGTGGTCGAGGAGCTGATCGAGCGCGCGCCCTACCCGGATGTGGAGCACCAGAGCCGTCGGGCATATATCCTGGCGCGAAAAGGCGAAGCGGCACCGCATGCCGAAATCAGTCGCTAGTCCGATCTCGCCCCACCACACATCTGTTATGCTAGTCGTGCTTCAATTGTTCAAACCGTATCGGAGGTCGTCGATCGACATGTTGACGCAGCCGGCCAACTAGAAGCAATCAAGCACGTTTTGTGACGATGCTTTGATCTGCTGGTGTTTCATTGCGAAACTCCAGCAATGTGTTTTCTTTTGGTTCTACTGCGCCTATGTCGTTATAGCTTCAGCATTTGCCGAACTATCAAGCCGTGGGCGAGTGATTATCGCTCACGGCTTGTTTGTTTCGGTTCTTACCAACGTTAGAATTTAGCGGGGGTTTGGGAGTTCAGATTGTTCAAAGTGAAACATGCTTTATCCACAAATTGATGTGTTTATCCACATATCGCGGATCGGAACTAATTGGTATCTATATTGAATTGAGCGAGTTATACATTGCATCCAAATCACGAAAACATGTCTAGCGATTCGATTAAAAACGGCAATATATTTGTTGAAATTGGCCCAGAATGGGCGAGTTATCCACATACGTGCTCTAGCGATTGGTGGGCATATGAACGTTTCATTAACCGGCTATCGAAATCTATTCGTCGGGTATCTGCGGCCGCAGCGACTACGAGTTGCGCTGCTGAGTGCGCTGCTGCTTGGCGGAATTGGGTTGGAATTGCTCAATCCGCAGATCTTGCGCTCATTCATCGACATGGCAGCGCAGGGCAGCGCGATCGCGCAGCTGACTCGCGCGGCCCTGCTATTCATCGGCATCGCGCTTATTCAGCAGTTGGTGAGCGTTACGGCGACATATGTCAGCCAGAACGTCGGCTGGACCGCCACCAATGCGCTGCGCGCCGACTTGATCGCCCACTGCCTCGGTCTGGACATGGCCTTTCACAAGGCCCACACGCCCGGCGAGCTGATTGAGCGGGTCGACGGCGATGTGACGGCGCTGGCCACATTCTTCTCGCAGTTTGTGATTCTGGTGCTTGGAAACGGCTTACTGTTAATCGGCGTGCTGGCGCTGCTGTTCCGCGAGGATTGGCGCGTCGGCGTGGCGCTGTCGCTATTTGCCGTGGTTGCGCTGCTGGTGCTGAATCGCAGCCGCAACTTCGCCGTGCCGCAGATGACTGCCGAGCGCGCGGCCAGCGCCGATCTGTTTGGCTTTCTGGAAGAGCGTTTGGCCGGTATGGACGATATCCGCGCCAACGGCGCCGGCGCGCATGTCATGAATGGCTTCTATCGCGTCGGGCGCGAGCTGTTTACGAAAGGCCGGCGTGCGGGCATCCAAGGCGCCGGCATCTGGTCGATCACCATGGCGTTATTCGCGGTAGGCTACACGATTGCGCTCGGCATGGGCGCGTATCTCTACCAGGCTGGCGTGATCACAATTGGCACAGTCTATCTGTTCTTCCAATACACCGAGCTGCTGCGCCGCCCGCTCGAACAGATCTCGAACCAGCTGCGCGACTTTCAGAAGGCCAGCGCTGGTGTCGAACGCATCACCAAGCTCGCCGCGTTTGCGCCAACTGTGCTAGACGGCCCCGGCGCCGCGTTCCCGGCCGGCGCCTTGGAGGTTACTTTCGATGCGGTGTCGTTTGGCTATGACGATGAGAGTCCGTTGTCCGTGGCCAGTCGTCTTTCGCAGGTGGCGACTCACGAGCACACTCAACAGGTGTTGGCCAACCAGCAACAGGCCACGGACCACCGACCACGGACCACAGACCACGGACTGGTACTAGACGACATCACGTTCACCCTGGCGCCCGGCCGCGTGCTGGGCTTGCTGGGCCGCACTGGCAGCGGCAAGACCACGCTGACGCGGCTGCTGTTCCGGCTCTACGATGTGAGCGCGGGCGCCATCCGCCTGAGCGGCGTCGATCTGCGCGCGGCGCGGCTGGCCGATCTGCGGACGCGCGTGGGAATCGTGACTCAGGACGTGCAACTATTCCAATCGACCGTACGCGACAACCTGACCCTCTTCGATCCGACGATCGCCGACGAAACGATCGTCGGCACGCTCGCCGACCTGGGATTGAAGCCCTGGTTCGACTCGCTCACGGACGGCCTGGATACCGAGCTGGGCGTGGGCGGCGGCGGGCTCTCGGCCGGCGAGTCGCAGTTGCTGGCGTTTGCACGCGTGTTCCTGCAAGACCCTGGGCTGGTGATTCTCGACGAGGCCTCGTCGCGGCTCGACCCAGCCACCGAGCGGCTGATCGAACGCGCGGTCGACAAGCTCATGGCCAACCGTACCGGCATTATTATCGCCCACCGGCTGGCGACGGTGCAGCGCGCCGACGAGATCATGATCCTCGAGCGCGGCCGGATCGCCGAACATGGCCCGCGCGCGGCGCTGGCCGGCGATCCGGATTCCCGCTTTGCAGCACTGATGCGCGTGGGCATGGCCGAAGTCCTGGCCTAATTGCAGATTGCAGATTGGGAGTGTTTGGAGAAATGATTCAATAGTCATCATAGTGCGTAGTGCGTAAGTATGCAGTCGCACGAATTACGCACTACGCACTACGCAATAGGTAAGATATGAGCAAAAACTGGCACGTAGCCATGCGATTGGCGCGCAGCCGGCCGTGGCTATTCACAGCATCATTTACGTTGTGGGTATTGTTTGCGTTTATGCCGCTGGCGACCGGCCTGATCATCAGAGCGTTCTTCAACACACTGACCAACGCGCCGTCGACGGGCAACGTCTGGCCGCTGATCGGGCTGCTGGTTGGCTCCGAAGCCCTACGTATCGCCGTGCTGTTGGCCTGCATGACCTGCTGGATGACCTTTTGGCATGCGGGCGAGACGTTGCTGCGCGTCAATTTGCTGCAATGGTTGCTGAACGGGCCGGGCACGCGCCTGCTGCCCGAGTCGCCCGGCGAAGCGGTCAGCCGCTTTCGCGACGACGTGTTCGAGTTGATGCTATTTCTCGACACCTGGCTCGACGTCACCGGCGTCATTGTTTTCTCGATCGTCGCGCTGGCGATCATGCTCCAGACGAGCGCGCTCATCACCGTCGTGGTATTTCTCCCAATGATTGGGATTGTCGCCGTGACTCACATCGCCGGCACGCGCATCCGCGCCTACCGTGTGTCGAGCCGCGCGACCACCGGCCGCGTGACCGGCTTCATCGGCGAGCTGTTCGGCGCGGCCCAGGCGATCAAGGTTGCTTCGGCCGAGCGTCGCGTGGTCGAGCATTTCCGCGTGCTGAGTGAGGCCCGTCGCAAGGCGGCGCTGAAAGACCAGCTGCTGACCGCGCTGCTGGACTCATTCAACGTCAACACGGTCAACATCGGGATCGGCCTGATTCTCATCCTGTCGGCGCGCTCGATGCAGTCCGGCAGCTTCACCGTGGGCGATTTTGCGCTGTTCACGAGCTATATCGGCTGGGTCGCCGCGCTGCCGCGCTGGGTCGGGCGCCTGCTGACGCGCGTGAAGCAGGTTGGTGTCTCGATTGAGCGTATGAACCGCTTGCTTTCCGGCGCACCGGATGGGCGGCTGGTTGAGCATAGCCCGACCTACCTGCATGGCGCGCTGCCGGCGCTGCCGCCGAACGACAAGACCGCCGCGCACCGGCTGGCGACGCTCGAAGCGCGCGGCCTGACCTATCACTTCCCCGACATCGGCCGCGGGATCGCCGGCGTCGATGTGCAGCTAGAGCACGGCTCGTTCACGGTGATCACTGGGCGAATTGGTTCGGGCAAGACCACGCTGCTGCGCACGCTGCTGGGGCTGCTGCCGCGCGAAGCCGGCGAGATCGCCTGGAATGGCCAGCCGATCGATGATCCGGCCGTGTTCCTGACGCCGCCGCGCTGCGCCTACACCCCGCAAGTGCCGCGGCTGTTCAGCGAGTCGCTGCGCGATAACCTGCTGCTCGGCGCGACCGAAGAGCAGGCCGACCTGGCATTTGCCATCCGCGCGGCAGTGCTGGAACAGGATATCGCGGCCATGCCCAACGGCCTCGACACGCTGGTTGGCTCGCGCGGGGTGCGGCTTTCGGGCGGGCAGATCCAGCGCGCCGCCGCCGCGCGTATGTTCGCGCGCAACGCCGAGCTGCTGGTGTTCGATGACCTTTCTAGTGCGTTGGACGTGGAAACCGAACAAACCTTGTGGGAACGCCTCGATGAGCAATTGCAAATTGCAAATTGTAAATTGCAGATTGCTGACGACGTAGCAATGCAATCTACAATTTACAATTTGCAATCTACAATTCTGGCGGTTTCGCATCGCCGCGCCGCGCTGCGCCGTGCCGACCAGATTATCGTGTTGAAAGATGGGCGCGTCGAGGCGTCCGGCACACTCGACGAATTGCTGGCCAGCTGCGAAGAAATGCGCTACCTGTGGGCCGACGAAGTTGCCGAGCCGGTCGAAACTGAGCAGGCCGCGATCGTGATGTAGCGGTTTTATACTCAGTTGCTCATACGCCGCAAAAAAGATAGAGAACCTCGGCCACACTGCCGAAAGAAAAAGTGATTCATGCACGATTCGATCCAGATCCGTCGCTTTATGGCTACGATGCAGGAATACGCCGTGCTCGCCTCGATCGGCGCCAGCACGCCGCCGCAGTACGCACTCGACTATGAGTATCACAATGCCGACGACTGGCGCGCGCTCGACGCGACCTTCGCGCGGGATGGCCGCCCGCTGCTGCGCTATCTCGCGGAAGTAGCTGGCCAGATGGTGGCATACGCCTATTATTTCGAGATCGCCTGGGCGCCGCCGCAAGGCCGGTACTGGTGCGTGATCCGCGTGCTGCCGGCCTACCAGCGGCGCGGCATTGGCGCCCGGCTCTACACGCGGTTGCTCGACGATCTGGCGCAGCGCGGCGCGGCGGCCATGTGGCTGGAGTTGGACGACACGCTTACAGCGCTTGCCCCGGCGCTCGAGCGGCGCGGGTTCCGTGAGCTGCTGCATAGTTGGGCCTTCGCGCTCGACCCACGCGCATGCGATCTGGCGCCCTTCACCACGGCCTACGAGCGGCTGGGCGGCCTCCAGATCAGCACGCTGGCCGCGGATCTGGCGCGCGGCGCCGATTGGCTGCCGCCGCTGCACGATCTCTACGTCAGCGTCGCCGGGGATGTGCCCATTCCGATCCATCCGCACCCCGCGCCATCGCCCGAGTGGCTGGCCCAGCAGGCGATCGGCTTACCTGAGTCGCTGCCCGAGGCGTTCATCATCGTACGCGACGGCCGGCGCTACGTGGGCATGAGTTATCTGCACGCCGACGCCGATCCGTGGCGGTTGTTTCAGCGCGTCACCGCGGTCCATCCTGCGTATCGCGGGCGCGGCATCGCACTGGTGCTCAAGCTGAAGACGATCGAGTATGCCCTGCGGCACGGCTGCCACGAGATCCGCACTGCAGTCGAGTCGAACAACCCGGGCATGCTGGCAATCAACCGCAAACTCGGGTTTGCCCAACGTGAGGGGCTGGCGCTGCTGGAAAAGTCGCTCAGGGCTTCTTAAGAAAGAAGCTCAGATCTCTCGGAGATTAGAGTTTCGGGAGGCCGCTATCAATCGCGAATCTCTAATCTCTCATTGCCAATTGGTGCCTTCGTGCTGAAACCTCCGTCGCTCTTTGCATCGAGGATGGATATGGATCAAGAACACACACATCCCGACCCCAAACGGATCGTCGCCGAGGGATACGACGCGATTGCCCAGCGTTACCTGGCTTGGAGCGCCCTCGATCCCTCGCCGGAGCGGATGCGCTACCTGGCACGGCTGCTTGCGCTGCTGTCGCCTGGCATGGAGCTGCTCGAGCTGGGCTGCGGCGCGGGCGTACCGGTGACACAGGCGCTGGCGCAGAAATGCCGTGTCACAGGAGTGGACATCTCGGCGGCGCAGATTGCCTTCGCCCACGAACATGTGCCCGGCGCGACGCTCATCCAATCCGACATGACTGTGCTCGATTTCCCGCCGCACAGCTTTGATGCGGTGGTAGGCTTCTACACTCTCATGCATGTTCCACGCGCCGAGCATGGCGCGCTGCTGGTGCGGATCAACGGCTGGCTACGCCCCCGCGGGCTGTTCTTCGCAACCATGGGCGCCAACGATGCGCCTGCCGGAATCGAGCAAGATTGGCTGGGCGCGCCAATGTATTGGAGCCATTTCGACGCCGAGACGAATCGCACGCTTGTACAACGGGCTGGCTTCACACTCGATTCGGCCGAAGTGGTGGCCGAGGATGAAGATGGCCAGCAGGTAGAGTTCCTGTGGGTGATCGCGCATAAGCCCGCTGTATAGCTGCGCTCGCTGGACTGGGGCGATATCGATACAAAACAGGTGCCAGTCTCGTTCAAGGCACCTGCTCTAACCATTCGGCCGGCTTCCAGTCGCCGCCGTCAAGCGGGAGCGTGAAGGAGAAGGTGCTGCCCCGGCCCTCGTGCGTGTCGAACCAGATCTCGCCGCCATGGAGTTCGACCAGCCGCTTGGTGATGCTCAAGCCCAGCCCCGTGCCGCCAACCTCGTCGCGCAGGGGGTTGTCGGCGCGGAAGAATGGCGTGAAGATATGGCGCTGCGCGTCTTCGTTGATGCCCACGCCGGTGTCGCGTACGTCGACGCGCAGACGATTGCCGCCATTGCGCAGCATCACGTCGACACGGCCGCCGACTTGTGTGTACTTACAGGCGTTGCTGACAAGATTTACCGCGATCTGGCGTAGGCGCTGGCGGTCGGCCATGATCTTGGGCAGACCCTGCTGCACATCAATTGCCAGCGAGATCGAGCGTTCGGTGAACTGCGAGTAGAGCGACTCGCCAACCTCGTACAGCACCTCCGAAAGATCGGTTGGCTCGCGCCGCAGCCGGATCTCGCCGGCCTCAACCTTCGAAACATCCAGCAGGTCGTCGATCAGCTCGACCAGCCGTGCAACATTATTCTTGACAACCTTAAGAAAGTCGCTTTGCGGCTGGCTGAGCGGCCCAAGCGTATCGAGCAGTAGCAGATCGACATAGCCGCGGATCGACGTGAGCGGCGTGCGGAGCTCGTGCGAGGCGGTGGCAATAAACTCGCTCTTCAATCGATCGGCCAGCACCTCGCGCGAGACATCATGGTATACAATCACGCCGCCGAGCCACTCGCCCGCCGCCGAGCGCACCGGCGCGAAATGTGCGTGCAGCGAGCGCTCGCCCACCTGAAGCTGCTGCACGCCCTCGGCTTGGCCATGCTGCATCTCAAGCGGCACGCCGGGCAACTCATTCATCTGCCGGTTCATAAATACGTCGGCGCGAATGCCTAAAATTTCCTCGGCGGCCGGGTTGATCATCCGAATACGCCCGAGTCGGTCGCACACGACCACGCCATCGCCGATCGAGCGTAGAATAGCCAGAGTTTTGCTTATTTCCTCCTCGCGCTGCTGGAGCGTTATTCCCAGGCGCTCGCTTTGTTCGGTGACGTAGCGATAGAGCTGGGCCTTTGAGAGCGCCACGGCAATTTGGCCGCTCGCGGCCAAAGCGAGCTGCCCATGCTCTTCACGAAAATGATCGAGCTGCGAGTGCAGCAGCACCAGCACGCCCAACGGCTCGTCTTCCAGCATCAACGGCGCGACCAGCGCCGAACGCTCAGGAATAGCGGCATCGGATTGAATTGGCCAGCGCGTATCTTGGACGATATCGGGAATAATCACGACTTGGCGATTGGCGAGCGACCATCCGGCCAATCCCTGCGTGCGCTCCAGGCTGGACGTTATCAGCATCGGCGCGCCGGCCGCTGGCGACTTCTCGCGATCGAGGGTGGTGCGGAACACCAGCCGACCAGTGTTCGGCTCGACCAACATCATTCCGCCACACTGGGCACCGGTCGCACTAGCCACCAGCAACAGCGCCTGCCCGAGCAGTTCGCGCTCGTCGGTACATGCCGCCAAGGTCTGCACGATTCGATACAGCGTCTCGGCGCGGTCGCGGGCAAGCGCCAGTTCCTCACGGCCGCGCTCAATCGTCGTGGTCGCGTCGAGCACGCGCTGCTCCATGGTACTGTAGAGCGCATTATTATCCAGCGCTGCGGCAGCCTGGTTCGCCAGTAGCTCGAGCAGCGGAAGCGCTTCGTCGAGCGTATCGCGAAAGCGATTCAGACTCGCCACAGAAACAGTCAGCAGGCCATGCATTTCGGAGAACTGGCTATTGAGTGGCACAATCAGATGTTGCTCATTCCGAATCGAGCGAAACGGCAACTGCTCCGCACTAAAGGTGTTTGGGCCGGCGCGCCGGCGCGGCGTGAGAAGCGGCGCGAACTCGTCCCACGAAATATGCAGTCCTTCGACCGCTTCGAGCCGCCGGCCGCTGGCGCCGATCGCGACCGTAATAATCGCAACCCCACGGTGCCAGTCGATCTGGCTGAGCGTGACACAATCGAAATGCCCGCTGGCTTGCACCGCCAGGGCAACTTCTTCGAGCACCTGACTCGGCTGGCTGGTCACACGCAGCCGATTCGACAGCTCCAGGAAATCATGCAGCACTTGTTCCCGCCGCTGCGAGCGAACCCGTACCCCTTCTTCAATTGAGAGCGCGCGGTAAAGCACGAGCCCTATCAGCCCGACCCCGGCCGCACGTAGCGCCCAAATCAATAACATCGGGATGAATTCGCCGGCCGGCACCGCCAGCAAAAATAAGCCATCGCCAAGCCAAACCGCCACCAGTAGGCCAGCCGCCCAGCGCCCGCGCAACAGCAGCGGCGTCGCGGTGGAGACCAGCAGCAGCGCCACCCACATCGGCGAGGCGGCCCCACCCGTCGCGGCGATCAGTCCCAACGCCGCTAGCGCATCGACCACCAGCAGCGCGAGCGTCGCCGGCCGGCCGCGCTTACGGCGGCCCTGACTGAGCAGTATGCCGGTCAGCGGCGCGGCGATCGCCAAAACAATCAGGCATGTGGTAACGAGGAATTCACCGATGGTATTCGCGATCTGCAGCGCCGCCAATACTAGCAGGGCCAGTGCGAAGATTGAATAACCCAGGCCAACCCAGCGGCGGCCGAGCAACTCACTTACTGCGCTTGTAGTTGGCTTTGATCGAATCAACGCTTACCCTCCGAACGATGAACGATGAACGATGAATGATCAACACCGCGTGCTGTCTTCATCGTTCCGCCTTCATCGTTCATCGCTTCGACCACCAGCGCCAGCCCGATAGTGCCCCAGAACAGCGCCACCATATGGCTAAATTCGATATTGAAAAAGTAGTGGTCGAGCAGCCCAACCGCCAGCGCCGCCGCGATCGCCGCTTGCAGGCTCAGCAGCAAGCCGGCGCGCTCGTCGTCGTGCCCGGCGAATGCGAATCGCATTGCCGGCAGGCCGCGCGCGAAGAACGCGCCAATAATGCCCAGGAACCAGAACAGGCCGACCAACCCAGCGCGCTCGGCCAGCGCCAGGTAGATGCTCGAAACTCCAATCCCTAGGTCGAGATCGGGCCCCTGGCTGCCAAAGCCGATACCGAAAATGGGATAGCGTTGAATAATCTGGATGGCGTTCTGATACTCGTTCAGGCGCATCTGGTTGGCTTGATCCTGAAATTGGATCCCTTCGGTCACGCGCGTGACAAAATGCTCGCCGATGCCAAAGACGAAGTAAAGCAGCAGCGCCGCCACCAGCGCGCCGATGATCGGCCGCCACAGCTGGCGATAGCGCAATGTCGCCGCATACAGCGTACCAACCACCAGCCCACCCAACGCACCGCGCGACTGCGTCAGGAAGGTTGCCAGCGCCAGCGCGCCGGCCATAGCGTAGAGCCAATGGCGGCGCAAGATCGGGCGCTCGGCGACCGTTTGGCTGATTGTCAGCGCGCCGATCAGCGCCAGCATGCCTCCATAGCTGTTCGGGTCGACCGCGAAGCCAATCGCGCGCTCCACTCCGCTCGGATCATCGGCCACATAGCGCAGCACCCGGCCGGTCGTCGGGTAGCCGATCCGCCCGAGCGCTACCAGAATCTGCAGCGCCGAGCGATCGGGCAAGAAGAATAGCGTCAGCCCCAACAGCGCCGAGATGGCGCCGCCGATGATCAGCAGCCGCGCCGCCCAGCGCGCTTGATCGAACGTTCGCAGGCAGTTGACTACGCTGAAGAAGAACAGCACCGCCAGAATAAACTTGAAATAGTTGTGCAGCGTGAGCGAGTCCGGGTGCGCGTTCGAGCCCAGGATGAACGAAAACAGCGTTACGCCGATGAAACCAATAATTGGTAGTCCCAGCGGCGTGAGATAAAACGAATCGTCGGGATGGGTGAGCAGCCGCAGCAGCCAGACCACCAGCAAACCCAGCAAGGCCAGCTCGAGAAAATTTGGCGTGATCAGCGCCTTAAACGGCAGCGTGCCAAACGGCAGCACTGTGGCGATCAACACCACCAGCGCCAGCCCCACGCCGGTATTCAGCAGCATGGCGTACACCAGCGCCAGCGCGCCGAGCACAACAAAGCCGGCCCAAAATGGGCCAAAGGCCACGGCAGCGCCGCCGGCCAATCCAAGCGTCACTGCCAGTATGCCCACCAGTACATGGCTTGGCGCCGGGTTGCGACGTATCGATACGCCGCGACGCAACCGCCGATTGTCGAGGAGGGAACTCACAACTGCTTGCTGTTGCCGCTTTCGCCCGCCCCGCAGGCCAGGCTTGTTTTACTACACAAGATCGTAACTACCTGGATGTCTGCTTACCGGCGTATTATACATGGTTTAGCCATATGAGTACACCCCCGGTCGATTAGAACGTGTTCACAACGAGAAATTTTAAATCCGTGCTGGTCCAATAGTCGCGTCCACTGCGTAGGTGCTGTAAGCAGCAACAATTTCCCAATTCACATTGACGCTGATCGTGCCGTCGCTTATACTTTGGCCGCCTGAACAGTCTAGCTATGAAAGGATAGTGTGTTGAGCGCTCCAATTCGTATCACTGTATGGAATGAATACCGCCATGAACTGGATAGATCTCACCCGGCCGGCACGATCTACCCCCAGGGCATCCACGGCGCGATTGCCGAAGGCCTGCGCGAGTACGCCGGGCTGGAGGTGCGCACCGCCACACTCGACCAGCCGGAACACGGCCTGACCGACGAGGTGCTGGCGAACACCGATGTGCTGACATGGTGGGGCCACCAGGCACATGCCGAGGTGCGCGACGAGATCGTCGCCAAGGTACACGCCCGCGTGCTCGACGGTATGGGGCTGATCGCGCTGCACTCCGGCCATTTCTCGAAAATCTTCAAGCGCCTCATGGGCACCACCTGCGACCTGAAGACGCGCGAGGCCGACGACAACGAGCGGATCTGGGTGCTCGAGCCGGGCCACCCGATCGCCGAGGGCTTGGGCGAGACGATCGAGCTGGCCGAGGAAGAGATGTATGGCGAGCGCTTCGATATCCCGGCGCCCGAGACGCTAGTGTTCGTCAGTTGGTTCAAGGGCGGCGAGGTATTTCGCAGCGGCTGCTGCTACACGCGTGGGCGCGGCAAGATCTTCTACTTCCGCCCCGGCCACGAGAGCTACCCGACCTACTTCAACCCCGAGATCCGGCGGGTGATCGCCAACGCCGCGCGCTGGGCCGCGCCAACCGCCGGGCCGAAACCGGTGTTCGGCAATTCCAAGCCGCGCCAGGCGTAACGACCAAGCGCGGCTTGATCTTGTGAAGCCCAAAAGCCTGTGCTTGCCCTGGTGCTTGTCATATTCTCCTTTTTGGTTTTTGCGCTCTGCGAGCGCAAAAACCAAAAAGATTAGAAAATAAAGTACCACGGTTCCGGTTCCTGAGCTTGTCGAAGGGGAGCTTGCCGAAGGGCTGCCGAAGGCTAAAACGCCAACTGCCTAGGTTCTGAAACTAATATTAGTGCGCGATCCAGCTGTACGGATATTGCTCATCCTCGCTCTGCGCCGCCGCGCGCGCGACCCGCAGTGGGTGAAATGTATCGATCATCACCGCCAACTCTTCGGTGCCCTGCTTGCCGATGCTGGCCTCGGCGGTGCCGGGGTGCGGGCCGTGCGGCAGGCCGCTCGGGTGTAGCGAGATGCTGCCCACCTCAATGCCTTTGCGCGACATGAAGTTGCCTTCGACGTAGTACAGCACTTCGTCGCTGTCGACGTTCGAGTGATTATACGGCGCCGGGATGGACAGCGGATGATAATCGAACTTGCGCGGCACGAACGAGCAGATCACAAAGTTCGGCCCCTTGAAGGTTTGGTGCACCGGCGGCGGCTGGTGGATGCGCCCGGTGATTGGCTCGAAATCCTCGATATTAAATGCCCACGGGTATAGGTAGCCATCCCAGCCGACTGCGTCGAGCGGGTGGTGGTCGAGAATATGCAGGGTGTAGCGGTCACGCGAGCGCACCAGCACCGGAAACTCGCCGGCATCGTCGTGACTGGGTAGCTCGAGCGGCACGCGGATGTCGCGCTCGCAATAGGGCGAGTGCTCGAGCAATTGGCCATACTCGTTGCGGTAGCGCTTCGGCGTTTCGATATTGCCGCGCATCTCAAAGACCAGCAGCTTGGTTGGCCCGCTAGCGACAAGGCGATAGGTTGTGCCGATCGGGATCACCAGGTAGTCGCCGCGACGGAACGGCAGCGTGCCAAACAAACTCTCGATCGCGCCCTCGCCTTCATGCACGAACAGCAGCTCGTCGCCCTGGCCGTTGCGATAGAAGTACGGGCGTGATTGGCCGGCCAGCACCATTTCCATCGGTGCCGTCGGCATAGCGATACTGAGCGTCACGTCGCGGTTATGCAGCAGCGGCTGGCGCCCGGCGATCGCGTCGCCACGCGGCTGGAGCTTGGAGGTACGAAAGTGACGGTGGCGCAGCGCGCCCGGCTCTTCCAGCTCAAGCTGCACCGGGCCGCGATCCTCGGCCTTCAGTATTGCCGTGGGTGGGCGGCGATGATAGACGATTGACTGAATCCCTTCGAAACCGCGCGTGCCCATCACCTGCTCGGCATACAGCGAGCCGTCGGGCTGGCGGAACTGTGTGTGGCGCTTGTGGGGCAGATCCCCAAGATGATGGTAGAAGGGCATCGTTGACCTCCTGCGTGAATTGCAAATTGTAAATTTCATATTGCAAATTGTAGATTGCGGTGTCTAATCTACAATTTGCAATTTACAATTTACAATTCCTATGGAATAACTCTATTCTTTAGAATACCGAGTCCCGCGACCTCAAGCTCGACCAGATCGTACGGCTCCAGCCATGGGCCCTGGCCGGCGGTCAGTTCAAGCAGGCAGCCCGTGCCGACGGTGCCGCTGCCGAGCACATCGCCGGGGTAGAGCGTGGCGTCGCGCGAGGCGCGCGCGATCATCTGGGCAAATGTGTAAGTGATATCGCGGAAGTTGCCGCGCGAGCGTTCTTCGCCGTTGATACGCGCCATCATGGGCATATTGTAGCGGCCGTCGCCGAGCGCCAGGGACTCCAGCTCATCGGGGGTTACTAGCCACGGCCCCAGCGAGGTCGCGAAGTCTTTGCCTTTGGCCGGGCCAAGCCCAACCGACATCTCCTCGCGCTGAAGATCGCGCGCGCTCCAGTCGTTCATGATTGTATAACCAGCGATATATTCCTCAGCATCCTCCTCGAGAATATCGCGCCCAGCCCGCCCAATCACGCAGGCAATCTCCAGCTCGTAATCGAGTGCTTTTGTGCGCGGCATGGGAATCTCGACATTTGGCCCGTAGATTGCATTGTGATTGCCAAAATAGAACACTGGAATATCGTACCAGGCCGGCGGCACCGGACGGCCGCGGTTGCGGTTCGCCGTGGCGACATGCTGCTCGAACGCGTAGAAATCGCGCAGGCTGCTCGGGTGCGGCAGCGGCGCGACCAGGCGCACCTCGTCGAGCGGCAGCACCATCTCGACCCCGCCGATTCCGATCGCCCCCGCAAGACCGCTGCCCGGCGCCAGCGACGCGCCGAACTCCTCGACATCGTCGATGCCCAACTGGTCGAGCACCGCGCCGGCGATTGAAATCGCGCCCTCGATGCCCATACCCTCGGGCGCGCCGCGCAGAATGTCGAGCAGCTCCCAGCGCGGCCCATCCTCATGTTCGAACACCAGCGCCGCCGCCGCCGCGAGATCGATCACCGCCTCACCCAGCAGCACACCGGCGCGCGGGAAACGGTCGATGTAGTTGAAACTTACGAATCGCATTGTCTGTTGTCCGTTGTCGGTTGTCCGTTGCAACTGACCAGTGACAACGGACAACCAACGACTAAATGGCTGACTTTTACAAATTACCTCGTTTCTCCTGCTCGCGCTCGATCGCCTCGAATAATGCCTTGAAGTTGCCCTTGCCAAAGCCGCGGCTGCCCTTGCGCTGGATGATCTCGATGAACAGCGTGGGCCGATCCTGCAGCGGCTGGCTAAAAATCTGCAGTAGGTACCCCTCTTCATCCCGATCGACCAGCACGCCGCGCTTGGCCAGCTCGCGCACATCCTCGGCGATCGCGCCGACGCGGCGAGGCAGATCGTCGTAGTACGATTGGGGCACGCGCAAGAACGGGATCCCGGCAGCGCGCAGCGCGTCGACGCTGGCCATGATATCGCCGGTAGCCAGGGCGATGTGCTGCACGCCGGGGCCGCCGTAGTATTCCAGATACTCTTCGATCTGGCTCTTTCTGCGGCCCTCGGCTGGCTCGTTGATCGGGAACTTAATCCGGCCGTGGCCGTTCTGCATCACTTTGCTCATCAGCGCCGAGTACTCGGTGCTGATATCCTGGTCGTCGAAGTGGATCAGCTGCTTGAAGCCCAGCACATCGCGATAGTACCCGACCCAGTCATTCATCTTGCCCAGTTCGACATTGCCCACGATATGATCGATCGCGGCGATGCCAGTCTCGGGTACAGGCAGCCGATCGTCCACTGGCCGAAAGCCCGGCATGAACGCGCCCTCGTAACCATCGCGCTGGACGAAGCTGTGGATGGTGTCGCCATAGGTGGCGATGCTGGCCTTGACGATCCGGCCGTGCGCATCCTCATATACCGCTGGCTCGTGGACGCCATGCGCGCCGCGGCGCAGCGCCTCGTGATAGGCCGCGGCCGCATCGTGAACGCGCAGCGCGATATCTTTCACGCCGTCGCCATGGCACGCGACATGCATGGCGATCGGGTCGCTCGGGTTCGGCAGCAGTGGCGCGGTCATCACAAAGCGAATATTGCGCTTCGCCAGCACCCACGAGGCCCGGTCGCGCACACCGGTCTCGAGCCCGGCATACGCGACCGGCCGCAGCCCAAGCGCCGTGCGATAGAAATGCGCGGCCTGGCGTGCGTTCGAGACATAGAATTCGAGATAGTCGATGCTTTGTAGGTCAAGTGGATCTGACGTCATTGTCATTCCTCCTTAGCACGGCTTGTTTTGTTAATCAGATAACTCGACATGATAGCACGCGCCGACGATCTCTGCTGGACAATAAAGATGGAGGTTCGGAGGAGCGACGCCCCTCCGAACCTCCATCAAACTACTGAGCTGGATCACTAACGAACGATTATCGACAGGTAGATAATTTTCCCGGAAGGAGACGACTGAACCAGGTGCGCCTGGGCGGTTAGGGAGTTTAGCGCGGTTCCGGTGGCCTGCATAGTGGCGGTGCTGGTAAAGGGGCCATTCCCCGTGCCGTCCAGCTTGGCTTGAAACGAGATCCGCGTCACGGAGCCGATTGGCAGCGGGCCGCCCGCCGTCCAGTTAATTTTATTCAGGCCGGTGTTGACGTTCAGGTTACCGCTAGTTGCTGCCGCCGAATTCGCCACCAGAGTCACTCCTGCGGGGATGGTTAACTCGGCTGTGGCATTGGTAGCCGCGGTCGTGCCATCGCTCAGGAGATCGAGCGTGTAGACGATCGTCCCATTCGGCGCAACCGACGCAGGGTTGGCGGTGTAGATCGAATGGCTCAGATCGGCCACGCCATCGACGATCGTCGAGGCGCTGAGCAGCGAGTCCCGCGCGCCAGGAACGGTAAGCATGGCCTGGTTCGTTATCACCGCCGAATGGAACAGCATCTGCAGCGAGTTAATCAACACCTGAAAGGACATGTTCACCGATTGGCCGGCGGCCAGTGATGGAATATCCCAGGTTATCTGATTAGGGTTGGTACTGTAGCTTGGCGTGCCGGCGCCAGGAGTCGCGCTGAGATTGCCATTATAGGTGGTATCCTGTGGGATCGGGTCGACAACCCGAAGATTATTCACCGTCGCGTCACTCGTGTTCGTTACTGTAATGAGATAGTTCAACGGCGCGCCCGGCGTAGCCTGGGCCTTGTCGACCGTCTTGATGCCGCCAACCGCGGACGCGACGGTGTAGATCGCCTGGGCCGTCACGATATTCGGCAGCGTCCCAGTCGCCTGTAAAATGGCGCGGCTGAAGAGAGTGGTGCCGTTCGTCAGGCCACTTCCAACATTGACGGCGAACGAGATCGTCACCGTGCTATCCACCGCCAGCGGACCAGCGGCGCTCCAAGTGAGCGTCGTCAGCGAAGGATCGATGTTCAAGCTGCCGCTCGACGCGCTGGCCGAGTTCGGCACCAGCGCCGTGCCGCTCGGAATTGATAGCTGGGCCGTAGCGCCGTTTGCCGGGGCAGTGCCGTCGTTGAGTAGGTTAAGCGTATACGTCACCGTCCCGTTCGGGCTGACAGCCGAGGGGCTGGCGCCATAGATCGAGTCGCTCAGGTCGGGCGTGACGCCCACAGTCGTCGAGGCGATCAGGAATGCCGGAGTCGTACTCGCACCATAGGTCAGCTCGGCAGTGTTCACGATCGTCGAGGACTGTAGCGGCGCCGCATTGATTTTCACCTGATAGGTTATCGTCACCTGCCCTCCGGCAGCAAACGCCGCATTTTGCCATACAATCTGGTTGTTCGTTGCGTCAAACGTCGCAGCGGGCACGGTGGGTGGCAAGGTATTCACCGAGCCAACCACATAGGTTGTATCGACCGGAATCGGATCAGCAACCTGGACATTAGTTGCCGTGCCGTTGTTCAAAATGCTAATAGTGTACGTAAGCGTGTCACCGGGATTCACCGCCGGCCCACTGATGCCGTCCCTATCGACTATTTTCGTGCCACTCACCGAAGCCACAGCCTGAGCATCAGCGGTGAGGCGGAACCAGTCATATGAGATGGTAATCGGCGCGGGCGTACCGCGGTTGGTGGTGATCACGCCCGCATCCACTGAAACCGAGCCGCCCTGGCGCAACCAGCGCGGGAAGTTGCGGGAGGTCGCCAGCCGGCCGGCATTCGCGTTGTCGCTGTCGATACGATAGAGCGCGGTGAGCTTGCCGCTGCCAGTGTGGTCGATATTCAGAAACAGATCGAGCGACGTGTTGATGCTTGCGAGCGTCCCCGCTGGCAGTGGAATCACCGACGAGCGCAGCTTGCCATTGATCTCCCGCACGTCGAGCTCGAGGCGCTCGCCGGTGGAGTTTTTCGAGCCACGGCCGACAGTGAAACGTATATACTGGATCGGCTGGCTCGGATCGCTGTTATGCTTGCCGATGTAGATGCCCGCGGACTGGAACGGGCCGGCGAACACCGGCTTGAGCAGGCGCGCGCCAATGGTATAGGAACCTTGGCTGGCGTATGTGATTGCCAGGGCATTGTCCTGGCCGGTGCTGAACGGCGGCAGGTCGCCGGCGCTGCTGACAATGTTCAGTGTTCCAGTGCCGGCCGTGTTCACCGTCGCATTGCCGTTGGGCACGTTCGTGCCCGACAGCGATGTCGTAAGAAACGAATTGAGGACAGTAGCATTATCGGTGCCATCGAATTCCAACGCCACTGGCGTTGGCCCAGCTGCCAGTGCGCTACCTGGCGCAGCCCCAGCAATTGCGATCAGCAGGAGTGTCAGCACGACGAACAGCCGAGTGAATGCCTGCGTCGGGCGGGATCGAAGTAGGTGTTGCACAGCCATTCTCCTTTGTGTATGGTGTGATAATAGTCGATCGGCTCGGATCTCAGTCTTGAACACGCTTATATAATTGGAAACGGACGCCGTTATTCAACGATATGGGCGATAATTAATTGTTCATTGCCGCACAGACGCTATTCTCTTACCAATCCATTCCCGTTTGAGGCCGGTACAATGCGTTCCATATGGGGCGTACCGAAGTACTATATACACTGCAGTATGACAAAAGTACTATCTGGGGCTGGTTCTCGATGAATAATTATTCATTAGGTCTATTGACAGCGTTATGCAAACGTGATACGCTTTACACACTTGCACCCAATCATGGTATACTAGCGCAGTATTCCTCGATCGATACGTCGCCCGCGAGGCGCCTATGCCAGACAAGTATTATCAAGAGTATGGGCCAATCAGCCGGCGCCGTGCGGCCGGCGAACTCGATCACGATGACCCATCGCCAACCGTTGAGCCACTGCCCGAGGATGAGCTACCGGCACGCCCAATGCGGCAGCGCGCCCGCACAGTCGCACGCCAGCGCCGCGGCAGCGGTTTTCTCGCACTGTTCCTGATCGTCGGCATCGGCGTCGGCGCTTTTCTGGCACTGCCCTACCTGCTTGGGCTGTTGGCCGGCGATCGCGTGGTGGATGGTGTCAGCCTGCAAGGCCAGGCTATGTCCGGCAAGAGCCGCGCCGAGATTGTAGCGCTGCTTGAGCAGCGCTATGCCGCATTCCAGCACGCGCCGGTCACCCTCACCTTCGAGGGGCGCTCATGGACGCCGACGATGGCGCAGCTCGGCACGCGCTTCGATCCGAATCAAGTCGCCGACGATATCTTGGCGGCCGGGCATCGTGGCGGGCCGATCGCGCGCGCGCAGGAGCTATGGGCCATCTGGCGCGGCGGGCTCGATCTATCACCGCGCATAACCATCGACGTTGGCGCGCTCCAGGCATACCTCACTAATCTCGCCGGCGCGATCGAGCAGCCGCCACACGACGCGGCACTCAGCCTCGCCGAGGGTAAAGTCATCCCGACGGCTGGGCAGCCTGGCCGCCAGATCTTGGCCAATATTACGGCGATCGAGGTGATGCGCGCGCTCCAGACACTCGAGCCGCAGGCGGTGGTGGTGCGCACGCGCCTGCTGGAGCCGAGCCTCGCCGATGCCGGAATCGCGCCGGCAGTGGCCCAAGCGCGCGCGTTGCTCAGCGGGCCGCTGACGCTGCGGCATGGCGACAAGAGCTGGACCTGGGAGCCAGGCAAGCTTGCAGAGCTATTGGTCACAAAGGTCGACAACGATCGCATGACTGTGGATATCGACCCCGCCCGGCTTGCGAAAGCGGTCGCGAAGCTATCCCAAGTGGCCGACTCGGGCAGCGTCGAGCCGCGCTTGGCTTTCCGCAACGGCAAGGTCAAAATGATCGAGCCCGGCGAGACTGGCTGGCGTATCGATCAAAACCAGGCGGCGGCGGCGATTAGCGAGACCCTGCAGCTTGCCAAGCGCGAGATTGTGCTACCGGTCGAAGAGCTGACCCCGCAAGTGACCGCCAAGACGCTGCCGAGTCTCGGAATTGTGGAGCTAGTCGGCGAGGGCAAGAGCAGCTTCGCGGGCTCGGCTGCCTATCGCATCACCAACATCAAGGCCGGCGCCGCGCGACTGAATGGCGTGCTCATTCCACCCGGATCGGAGTTTTCGTTCAACACGCAGCTTGGTGCGGTCGACGAGAGCAACGGCTTTGTCAAAGGCTACGCCGTGATCGGCCAGCGCACGCAGCTCGAATGGGGCGGCGGCGTCTGCCAGGACTCGACCACAGTGTACCGCGCGGCGTTCTGGGCCGGTCTGCCGATTACCGAGCGACATGCACACCCATTCTACATCAGCTGGTACGACGATTTCAGCTTCCCTAACGACGCCGGCCCTGGGATGGATGCGACGATCTACACCGGCGTGCTCGATCTTAAATTCGTGAATGACACCGGCCACTGGCTGCTCATGGAGGCAACTACCGACGACAACGCCCAAGTGCTAACAGTACGGCTGTATGGCACCAGGCCCAACCGCACGGTGACGGCCAAAGGCCCCGAGATTAACCGGGTGATCCCCGCGCCAAGTGAGCCGATGATCATTACCGACGCCAGCTTGCCGGCCGGTACGGTCAAGCAAACCGACCACGCGCGCAAGGGCATGGATATCGCGGTCTACCGCGTGATTAGCGAGAATGGTATCCAAAAGACGCCGGAGGCCTTCTTCACTCGGTTCAAAGCCTGGCCGGATGTATTTGTGAAGGGCACCGGGCAGTAGGACGACCGTCATGCTTCGTATGCTACGAGCACTATTAGACGGACTAATCCTACGCTGCCCGCGCTGCCATGCCGGCAAGATGTTCGCCCATGGCTTTACCATGCGGCGAGAATGCCCGATCTGTGGCCTGGAGTTCGAAAAAGCCGCTGGCGAAATTACCGGCGGCATGGGCATCAATACGGTTGTCACACTGCTCGTGATAATAGTCGGCGCATTAGTCTTCGGCCTCAACCCAGGCATCCCGCTGCCGCCGCTGCTAGGAGGGCTGGCACTCTTCGCAATCCTATTTCCAATTCTCTTCTATCGCTCTTCGCGCGGCATGTGGGCGAGTGTGCTTTACTTAACCGGCGACAACGCCGAATCCGACCAATCGCATACATAGGCCGCGGATTTCAGCAGCAACTATTGATTATATCAATCCGTGTGAATCTGCCGAATCCGCGGCCTCTTCCAGACTTACTTAGCCACCGAATCCGCCGTCGAGTGCGTGCGCAGCCGCACCACCGCATCGCGCACTTTACTGGCCATGAAGCGCCAGGACGACTTATCGGCCAGCCAGGCGCGCTCGCTCTTCAGCTGCTCGCCGAAACGCACCTTCACCTTCACCGGTCGCGGAAGCGGGAATCCGCTCTTCGGCAGCACCTTCGCCGTTCCCTCGATCCAGATGGGAATAATCGGCACGACTGGGAATTCAACCGCCAGCCGGCCGATGCCGCTGCGAAACGGGCCGAGCTCGCCATTGCGGCTGCGCGTGCCCTCGGGGTACAGCAGCACACCATAGCCTTCGCGTAGCGCGCGTACCACGTGACGCAGCGGATCGGTGGCAGAGGTGATGTTGCGCGGCACCGGAATGATGTTGAACAAGACGCGTGAAAAAAACTGGCGAAACCCCTTGTCGAAGAAATAATCCTGCGCGGCCGCGGCCACTACTCGCCGGCGCAACGTACGCGGCAACGCAGCAAAAACGACGGCAGTGTCGGCATGGCTGGAATGATTGGCGGCTAGTATAAACGGGCCGGTTGAAGGCACGTGCTCCAGCCCTTCAATATCCAGGCGGCAGTAGAAGCGCACAAACGCCATAAACAGCCGGTTTGGCAAGCCGATGCGCGCGATTGGATGACGGCTTGTATAAAGACTCATGTATATCTTTCACTGATCGACTTCGCCGTAATTCCGTGGCGCCACACAGCATTATAGCATTATCGCGACGCGCCCGAACCCGCAACGCCGGCGTGGTCGTGCTATAATTAGGAACACATATGCGGATGCTGATCGGCGCAGCGTCGGTCAGAATCAGGAGGTTCGGAACATGGAGCCACGTGGCTTCGAAGATCCGAGCGCAGAGCTTGAACGATTGGCCGAAGAGCAGATCAACGACCTTGACATTACCGGCGAGGAACGTACCCGCCACAGCAAGCAGCGGCGCGAACGTGTGCTGGCGCTCTACGGCCAGGGCGCGCTTCGCTCAGCGCAAGATAATTATCACGCCGCGCTTGTGATGCTTTATGGCGAAGACGTAGCGCACTTTGAACTTGCCAAGACATTTGCACAGCGCGCCACCGCGATTGGCGAGCCACGCGCCTGGTCGGTGGTCGCGGCTGCCTGGGATCGCTCGCTGATCGGCCGTGGATTGCCGCAGCGCTTCGGGACACAATTCATTCGCGAGAATGGGCGCTGGTCGCTCGGCAAGATCGACCCGCGCGTGACGGATGCTCAGCGCGCGCTCTACGGCGTGCCACCACTGTGGGTACAGCAGCAGAACGTCGATCAGCTCCAGCAGCGCGATGAGGATCGGCTATGATCCGCTGTTCGAGATGCGACGCAGAAATTCCCGAGGGCGGGCAGTTTTGTATCGAATGTGGCGCCCCGGCCGGGGCGCCGCCGGCCGCGATTGGTGAGACCGAGCGTCTGCCGCAGTATAGCGGCGGCCCGATCTGTGCTGCCTGCGGCACGCGCAACCCGGCCGGCGCCGATTTCTGCGTCATGTGCGGCAGGTCGCTCGCCAGCCGGCCGCTCGCCGACCCACCGCCTGATCCGCTGCCGCCAATACCGCCCGCAGCCCCGATCGCACCCCGTGAGGTCAGCCAGCCCGCGCTACGGCCGCCGACAAATCGATCGCATGCGCCTGTTTGGGGCGGCGTCAGTGGCGGCGTGTTCCTGATCGGGTTGGCGCTGCTATTTGCCTTTAACTGGTGGTGGCCGGGCATTCTGGTGCTGCTAGGGCTGACGTCGCTGGTCGGCAGTATGGCCGCCGGCAAATCCTTCTGGGCCGGCCTGCAGGGCGCGCTGTGGCTGCTTGGCATCGCGGTGCTGGCGGCATTCGATTGGTGGTGGCCGGGTATCCTCGTGCTCGCCGGTATCAGCGCAATCCTGGGCGGCGTACTGCGGCCGCACCACTAAAAGCCTAGAGAATCCACTTCCTTCGTGTGTCTTCGTGGATCTGATTTCGTCCGCTCTTTATTGCGACCACTCAGTCGGCTGGCGCACCCAGCGGTGTTCGCGCAGACGTGCGAGCAGATCCTTTGGCAGCGGGCCGGCGTCGCTGACGGCAATGTTGGCGTCGACATGCCGCAGCCTGCGCATGCCGGGGATCACGGTGCTAACGTCCGGATTCGATAGGATGAAGCGCATCGCCATGCCGGGCATGCTCATACCGGCGGGAACAAGCGGCTTGAGCGCGTCGGCGTGCTCGACGCTGGCGTTCAGATTCTCGGGCACGAAGTAGCCGTTGCGCCAATCGCCTTCAGGCCAGTGGGTCTCTTTGGTCAGCGTGCCGGTCAGGCTGCCCTCGTCGAACGGCACGCGGGCGATCACGCCGATTTTCAACTCGCGGCAGACCGGGAACAGCTCGTCCTCGGGGTTCTGATCGAAGATATTGTAGATCACCTGCACCGCGTCGATCATACCGGTGCGCAGTGTGCGGATGGCGTTCCACGGTTCCCAGCGGTTGATGCTGATGCCAAAGGCCTTAACCAACCCATCGCGCTTGAGGTCGCCGACCGCGCGCTGCCAGCCCTCGTCGGCGGCCCAATCGTCCTCCCAGACATGGAACTGCATCAAGTCGACCGATGGCAGGCCGAGATTGGCCAGGCTCTTTTCGGTATATTCGCGGATGTGGTCGGGCGGGAACGCATGCTCGATCGTGTCGCCGCGCCGCGAAGGCCACTGGAAGTTCTTGGGCGGGATCTTCGAGGCAGTATACAGGCGTTTGCCAGAGTTGGTGCGCACGAGCTCACCCAATAGCCCTTCGCTGTGGCCGGCTCCATAGCCCCAGGCAGTGTCGAAGAACGTGCAGCCCAAATCGACCGCGCGCTGGAGCGATGCGCGCGACTCGTCGTCGTTCGACTCAGTCCAGCCGCCCATGCCCCACATGCCATAGCCAACCTCGCTGACCATCCAGCCGGTGCGGCCAAATGTTCGGAAGCGCATTGTGTGTTCCTTTCTCTAGCTTCTCTTTACCAACGGTGGGCGTTATTCTACCAACCAATTGCGCTGCTCGTGTATACTCGCCATACGCACCATTCAGGGATCAGAGATTCGAGATTTTGACGCCGCGATCAATTCCAAATCTCTAATCGGGTGCCCTCTGGGCGAATCGCCAAAATCGGAGCTTATTCTTTGACAAGCCCTAAGGGAGACGCGCATGTACCCGCACCACCACGAATCGATCGATATCCTCACCAATATGCTCAAGCAGGACCCCAATATCCGCGCGCTGATCATCGGCGGGTCGCTGGCGAAAGGCTGGGGCTCGGAAGGCTCCGACATCGACTGCTACATCGTCGTTACGGCCGAGCGCTTCGCCGCGCTGCGCCAAGCCGGCCAGATCCAGTATTTCAACAACACGATCTGCACCTACCCCGGTGGCTACATCGACGGCAAATATATCGACGAGGACTGGCTGCGCGCCTGTGCCGAGCGCGGCAGCGAGCCCGCGCGGGCCTCATTTTGGCATGCCTGGCCGGCGTTCTCGCGCATCCCCGATCTGGACGCCTTGATCCGCCAGATCTCGGTCTATCCGACGCATAAAAAGAAAGACAATATCCGGCGCTTTCACGCCCAGTTCTATGCCTATGGCTGGTATGTCGAAGAGGGCCGCAAGCGCGACAATTTGTATCTGGTCAGCCACTCGCTCAACCAGCTACTGTTCTTCGGCAGCCGCATGATCCTGGCCCACAATGAGATTCTGTATCCCTACCACAAATGGCTGCTCAAGGTCTTGGCCGACGTGCCGCATAAGCCCGACCAGCTGCTCGAGGTGATGCAGGAATGCCTAAGCACGCGCGCACCCGAGCCAGTGCAGCGCTACCGCGACATGATCGAGAACTTCACGGCCTGGCCCGCGCCCGATGTCGACTGGCCGAACACGTTTATGCTCGATAGCGAGTGGAACTGGCTCGACCGCGAGCCGCCAATTACGGATATCTAAGATTAGTCGCCATACGGCAGCGCCAGCAAGATTGTCTCCATTTCGTCGCGCGTCAGGCCGCCGTGATTGCCATAGTATTTCTGCTCGAAGCGGCCCTGCTCGTACCACCAGACCGACTCGCCGTGGTATGGCAAGATCACCAAGTTGCCGACGCGTTCGAGAAAGACCCGCGATGGCGGGTTGGCGCCAAAGAAGCCTTGGTCGATCAGATCCTGCACCCGGCGCACATCGGCGCGCCCGGCCAGCCCCTGCGCCAGAACCGCCTGCGCCTCGTCGATGTGCGCATCCTTGACATACAGGAACATATCGCGGCTCGACCCGGCCGGCACTAACGGCCGACCGGCACGGCTTGTCTTGAACCAGCGCTCGAGCTGCGGAAACTGCCGATTGAGATAGATTGTCGTCGCCGGGTCGATCGCCGTCTGGCCGTGGTCGGCGGTTATCAGCAGCAGCGTACGACCCTTACCGCGCGCCAGGGCTGGGTGCAACACCTGCTCGATTGTGAACAGAAACGCCTCAATCTCGGCCGCGAGCTGCGGCGACTCCGGACCGTAAGCATGGCCAATCGTGTCGATGTTGTCGAAATAAAGATAGTAGTACGATCGCCGCTGCTGGCGCTCGATCTGTTGGGTGAGATTGACGATCGCCTCGGGCAGCGTGCGGTAGGCCCTGATCTGCGCGCCTCGCATGATCTGCTTCGTGTAGGGCGAGTACGCATAGACGAAGTGCTGAAAGATATATGCGTCGATGTCATGCTGCTTCAGCTCCTGATACAGCGTGCGCGTCGGGTACAGCGCCGTTGGGTCGGCGTTGGCGCTCTTCAGCGTATTGCGCTTCTCATCGCCGGCGAACGAGAACAGCAGTGGCGCGATGATTGCGTCGAGCTGCGGTTCATAGTAAAACCACTCGAACACGCCGCTCTGCCCAACCGGCAGGCCGGTATGGATCGCCGTCACATGCGCGGCGGTGGTCGAGGGGAACTGCGAGGTCAGCTTGGCAACCATGCCCTGATCGAGGATGCGCTTCAGAAATGGCGCGCGCTCGGCATAGCGCTCGAAAAAGCGCCAGCCAAAGGCGTCGACGAAGAGCAGCATCACCGTGTCGTACTGCTGATACAGGTTGTCGCACGCGCCAAACGGCACGCCCTTGCGTTCGCTCACGCCTAGGCAGTGGAGCACAGTCTGCGGAATCTGCGCAAAGCCATAATCCGCGTACAGCGGGCGGATGAATCGTTCATCGAGCTGCGCCGCCGCGACGGCCGCGAGCGATTCGTCATTGATCATGGTATATCTCCAGTCTGTTTTACCACCAAGGCGCCGGGTACCCTCTGGGTGACACCAAGAACTCAAAGAGCTTTGATCTTCTTAGGCATGTTTCAATGTTACTTTACAGACCCCCATGCCCGCCCGCGCACACTCGCGGATGAAAATGGGGTATACTCGGCCCGAAGGCGGGCATCCAGGTCGACTTAACTGTAGTGCCACGAGTCTGATTTACAGACTGACCCGGATGCTGTTCGGC
>WNFU01000967.1_pt1 | contig 41319 bp, 34 predicted proteins | sample 5400121 | NCBI WGS metagenome assembly WNFU01 (sample SAMN13153360, study PRJNA577476) | soil metagenome | isolation source: 100 cm soil or saprolite under grassland replicate 1 | place: USA:California | collected 2016-06-15
GCACCTTTGCCTGGATTGACAAGTTCAAGCGACTACTGATCCGGTTTGAGCGCAAGAAGATCTATTTTTTCGGATTTCACCTTCTTGCCTACACCCTTATCAACCTTCGTCATGTGCTGGCAAAAGTTTAACTGAGTTCCATGTCAATCGTCTCAAAATGATCAAGCGAACTATGTTTGGTCGTGCCGGCTTTGACCTGCTGCGCAACCGCGTTCTTTACGCGCCGTAGTGGAAGCGATTCACGGAAGTTGCGGAAGAGCCTCCGCGATACAATAGTGATTTCGACCAATGTGCAGATCACGGCGGCTGGTGAGAGCGGTCGCTCAGCTCTGTTCAACTCTACTGTAGATGGCCGCTTGACCCCTGGCACAATTATTGGCCTACGTCCCCTCACGCCGAGCGGCAAGGCAGAGGCGGCACGCGCCACTGCCAAATCGTGGCCAATCGAGCTCAAGGAGGATTTCAACGGTAATGCTGACGGTTGGCCAACTGGCGCGATGCAGAGACGCTATGGACATGAGGAGGCTTCACTGACGGGCGGTCGATATCAGTTGGCCGTTATACCATCGAGCGCCGATGAAGGTGAGACTGAGTACGAAACGGCAAAACCTGTGTCAGTCACTAGTTTCTATGCAGAAGTCGACGTTCGGAAGATCGCCGAGTCACAATTTGGAAACTGTGGACTGGCGTTCCGATGGTTCAAGGGTGATGATGAGGATGATTACTTCTACTTCTTCCGGATCCATGATGATAAGTACTCCCTCGCTGCCTTTCTTCCTCAAACAGGGTGGCAGCCTATCATCTCGTCGAAGTTCTCGGCTCACATTCACCCAGGGCAGATGAACAGCATTGCGGTCCTGGCCAATGGGAACCACTTCACACTCTTTATAAATGGGAAGTACGTTGACGAAGTAATCAACACCGCCATCGAGCGCGGGGACGTGCGACTGGCTGCGCAGACCGTCGACAGCGTGGAAAAGATCACATGCGAGTTCGACAACTTTGAGTTACGCGTCCCGCCATCACAATAGGGCCGCACGTAGTAGCTCGAGGATCGGGGCGATCTTGGCGTAGCCTGGCTGAGACGCAACTACTTCGAGCGGATGGAATGAGGGCGGAGCGCGGAAGAGGTCATTCATTCTTCCGCCCTCATGTTTCGGCCTTACTCGGGCGCTCGGCCAGCGTGATATAATGGACATGTATGCTGGCTCGGAACGGGGAGGGTATCGCTACAATGTGGGACGCCACCAAACAACAGCAGCTCGATGAGCTTCGCGCACGTGCGGAGCACAGCGCGTTGCCTCCCGATGAGCAGTGCACGCTTGACCAACTGCTCGCCGAGCTCGAGCAGCAGGAGTGGACCGCGCTGCGGCCCGCACTCGATGCCTTGCGCCAGGAGCAAGGCCAGCTCCAGGCTGACCTCGGCCACCTTCAGGCGCAGAACGCGGTCGTAGCCGCACTGACCGAACGCTACAGCGATCTTATCGCGCGCGCCCGCGTACAGCTCGCGGGGCTCACCGATGAGCGCGAGGCACTGCGCGCCGAGTATGACCGCGTGCTCCAGTCGTAGCGGCCATGACTGAGGAAACGCGCCGCGCCGCTGTTCGCGCCGCCTATGATGGCCGGTGTGGGTATTGCACGGCCCACGAGTCCGAGACTGGCACCGAGCTGGAAATCGACCACTTCCAACCACGGTCGGCCGGCGGGGGTGATGATCTCGATAACCTGGTTTACTGCTGCACCGCTTGCAACCGTCTCAAGGGCGACTTCTGGCCCGCGACCGACCCATTGACCACCATCCGTCGCTTGCTCCACCCCAAGCGTGACAGCCTGACCGCACATCTCCGCGAGGAGCCGGATGGCCGTATCGTTGCGCTCACCGCGACAGGCTCCTTCCACATAGACCGGCTCCGTCTCAATCGTCCGCCGCTGCTGGCGCTCCGCCGCGCGCGCCGGGATGTCGCGCAGCTACGCCAGACGCTAGCCGATGCCCAGGCTGAACAAGTCCAGCTGCGGGAGCGGATCGCAGCGCTGGAAGGCACGCTGCAGGATGTGCTGGCACAGATCGCGCGGCTGATGGAAGGATGAAGGATGAGGGCGGAAGGATGAATATGCTACTCCGCCCTCCGCCTTCATCCCTCATCCTTCCGGCATGGTGCGCACCCAAGGAGAAGCCCCATGAGCCAGCGGCGATTATCAACTATGAGCGACGCGGCCTTTGACGCCCTCATCGACGGCAACATCGAGCGCAGCGCAGCCGGAAACACGGACATGCCAGCCGAGGTGTTCGTCGACATATTGCTTGAGCGCATTGCAGAGAACAGTGGTGCCACCATCACCTCCAGGGAAGATCGCAGGATGAGCGATGAAGGATGAGGGATGGACGGCCTCTTCCGCCCTCCACCTTCATCCTTCATCCTTCCACCTTCGCCTTACTCTTGCGGCAGGAACCAGTGGATATGCCCGCACTGCGCGCAGATGCAGCACGTCGCTGAGGGATTGGCCCAGTCGAAGTTGAAGAAGGTGGCGAGGGCCGTGTTCAGTTGGGCGCTGCGCTGCCAGAAGCGGTCGTGCCCGCAGGCGTAACAGTGCAGTGTCCGGCCGACCACCTCGACGGTTGTCGGTTCGTCGCGGCTCGTTCTAGCCATGGATGCGCCTCCGTGTTTTGAGGGGTGAAGGATGAAGGCGGAGGGCGGAATTAGTCCTTCATCCTTCCGCCTTCATCCCTCATCCTTATCACCCGATTATGCCGCCAATCACGCCGCCAATCGCGCCCGCGATCAGGCCGCTCGTCAGTCCTAACGCCGCCCCGAGCCCGCGTACGCGGTAGAGCACGCCGCCAATCAGGCCACCCCCGAGCGCACCGCTCACGAGGCCGCCGAATACCCCGCCCACACCGCCACCGATGCCGCCGCCGAGCGCACCGAGCAGCGAGAGCTCGCCGGCGTGGAGGAGCATCCGCATCACACCGGAGAAACCGAGCAACGGGTCGTTCCAGCGTGCCGCCCAGTCCAGCAGCCGCGCCGCCAACACCGCGCCAAGCGCGCCGAGGGTCGCCCCGCTAATAACACCGGCGACGACGCCGAGCGCCCGCGCCGCGAATGGCCGGCCGGTGATGAGGCTAGTGAGCAGACCGAGCGTCAGACCAAGTATGATGCCGAGCACAACGACCCGCCGCGCCTGTGCGCGCGGGACGCCGCTGGTGTTAGTCGCCAGCCAGGTGATGAGGGAGGGGTTGCTGGATCGTGGGCGCGGAGATGGTGTGTGCATGGCGCGTATTATAGCAAGGATGAAGGCGGAGGGCGGAGGGATGAAACATGGCTTAAAACCATGTTTCCCTCGGCGCGTCGTTACGAAACATGGTTTTAAGCCATGTTTGCCCAGAGCTATTTGATATACAAACTATCTACTCGGCACTCCAGTCACTTTTCCGCCCTCCGCCTTCATCCCTCATCCTTCATCCTTCCACCGTGCCTGCCAGAGCGTGTCAACTGTGACGTATCGCCATCCGGCGGCGGACAAGCGCGTAAGGATGGTATCGGTCAGTGCCGCAACGGGTGGCCCGCGCCGCTGCCCCTCGTGCAGCACCAGGATCGCGCCCGCCCGCGTCTGTGTGACCACCTGCTGCACCGTCGCCGCAGCCGGCTGGAGCCAGTGGCCGGGCACGACCGTCCACATCACCGGGCGATACTGCCAACGCGCCAGAAGCGTGAGGGTGTGTGGTGTGAAGATCCCATAGGGCGGACGCACGTCGCGAATCGTCGCGGGGTTCTGCCCAGTAGCCTCAGCGATGAGGCCGCGCGTCCGGTTGAGCCCCATCCGTAAGACGCTGGCAGACACCAATGGGAAGGCCTGGTGGCGATAGCCGTGGATGGCGATCTGATGACCAGCCGCATCCGCTGCCTGGGCCAGTTCCGGCAATGCCTGCATCCGCTCGCCCAGCCAGAAGAAGGTGGCGCGGGTGCCGTGTCTCGCCAGCACGTCGAGCAGCGCGGGCGTATCGCGCACATCAGGCCCATCGTCAAACGTCAGTGCAATAGTCGTCTGCTCGTTAGGGCCGCCCCAGAGCGCCTCTGGAAACTGTCGCTGGAGGATTGGGTGGATCTGCGGCACCATGCACCAGCCCCAGCGCAGCAAGGAGGAGGGATAAAGGATGAGGGATGAACAGACTGGTGCTATCATGCGCATGTGCGCATGATGCACACAGCGCTCCCATATTCGCCCCATACGCGTATACCTCGCGTAGGACCGCTCGTGCCGCGCTTCATCCTTCCGCCTTCATCCCTCATTCCTCATTCCTTTCGCTCGCCCGCGGTCGTCGCCGCTCCTATCGGCGCATATAGGCATTACAGTGACGCGCATCCGCTCCTCGCCCGATGAAGCCCCATTGCTGCGCCAGATTGGCAGCCTGGGTTTCATGATCCACTGGAACCTCAGGTGACAGCCGGTCATGCCCAAGCCATGCATGGGCGATCTCGTGCGCGATGAAACTGTGGAGATCGTCCCCGTGCATGCGCTCGGAGAGCAGAATGATCCATGTCTCAGGCTTCGCAGTGGCGCCCGGCAGCACCATCCCGTATAGCATGCGCCCCGCGGAGAGAAAGACGCAGCGATCAAAGACGAACGCCCGCACGTCACGCGGCAGCCGGGCAGCTGTCTGAATGATCAGCGCGGCGAGGGTGCTGTCATCGCAGCAATACGTGATGTTATTCGCAATGTAATCATATACCATGCTAACATCGAACCCCGTGAAGTCTTCGATCTCACCCGACCACAGCACTTTTGTCAGCAGTCGTTCCTCTGAAATCCGGCCGCCCCACGTCGCGCGATATTGATCGAGAATCTCGGTCGTTTGCGCTGGGTATCGTTGGGATTGTGCTGGTGCCTCCATCGCCTGATCCTCCTGTCTGCGCCCATCCTCGCGGCCTCATACTACCACGGTGCACGACTGGAGAGTGTCGCAGAGTCATCCCGTGGCCGGAAACCGTGGTGGAAGGATAAGGGCGGAAGGCGGAGGGATGAAGGATGAATAGCTTATTCCGCCCTCATCCTTCATCCCTCCGCCTTCCGCCCTTATCACGCTCCGAAGTAGAACGCATTCGCATCTGGGTCGACCGCGAAGCGGATGCGGCTCAGGAAGTTGTTGAGGCCGACGAAGTTCGGCCGATCCCATGACCCCTCTGGTGGCACGATCGGAACCAGCACGGTCGTCTCGAATTCCAGGCTGCTGCCCTCGTCCGCGAGCAGGCTGATCGTCACGCGATGCAACTGGCCCTCAAGCGGCCCCCAATGTGTCTGAAGGTGCTGTGACTGCGCGCCGGCATCGTGCACAAGCACATCAAGCAGCTCGGCCAAGCTCGGATCGAGGATGCACCAGGGGGCGCCGGTATCGACCACCGCCTCCATCGGCGGGAGGCCGCCGACGCTGATCAGCACGACGATCCGTGCCGTATCGTACTGTCCGGGGTAATGGTCGGCGTAGTGCGCCATACCGGATGCAAAACCGCTGGTAAACAGCGCGGGAAACGCTGGCATTTACAGGACTCGCGTGACAAGCGTGTTCGCCCGGTCATGATCCGGCCCGAGTGCCGCGAGCAGCCCTTTGAGCGAGGCTGCCGCACTGAGGAGCGTCCCCTCGCGCACGGCCACCCACTGCCCACGGTAGGCGTCGGCATGGTCGCGTATCCATGACCGCGATGTTTCAATTCCCTCGACCGGAGCCGCAGGCGTGGTGCGAATGACGGGCGGCGCGAGGACATGCGCCGCCTGCTGAAGCCGCTCGTGATCGGGAAAGAGCCGCAGTCCCTGCTGTGCGAGGGTGATGGCCAGCGTTCCCAACTCCAGGCGCAGCGCGAGGTCGATCGCGTGGGCTAGATCATCTGGCGTCTGGGCGGACCAGTCCGTCGCCTCGGCCTGCGTGACGAAGGCCTGGCGATCGCCCGCCTGTGCGGCGGCTTCCAGGATCTGGAGTGCTGCGACAGGTTGTTCTGAAATGTGGATCATGGCAACTGCCCTTGGTTTATTCTCGTGTGATTATCATACCACCTTCTGTCGGCGTGTGCAGAGCGGCAAGGAAGAGTAGGGGTACAGGCTCTCTACCTCTGAATCTATTATTGGTACGTTTACGTCAGCCCAAGCGCCTTGAACGCCGCTATCTTCGGATCACCATAGAATATTGGGTCAACATGTTCCATGATGTCGGCGCTGACCTCCATAAAGCTGCGTTTGTTGGCAATCGGAATGAGTGCTCGTCGAGCGCCATTATCCATCGCCACTTGCAGCGGCTCGGTCAGAGAGTGCAGCGGCTTGATGTTCCCCTGTACACTCATATCGCCGACCACCAGCAACGCCGCTAGGGCGCTCGATCGGCGGAGTGCCGAGAAGCAGGCCACGAAGAGAGCGACGCCGATCTCACACTCCTGTCGGTTGTTCAGGAGGTCGATGACCTCCACGTGGAAGTCCGCCACATCAAACTCCTGACCCAACCCTAGCACAACTTTGTTCGCATTGAGATAGCTGAAAGATCGAGAGAGTGACTCTTTGATCGCTCCACTCACGCCGCCAGCGAAGCGTAGCTTACCAGTACCGGCCGCGAGGGTCACCTCAAGCCGATACAGCCCCACCGTCCCGTCTGCACTGACAGACGCAGTATACGCGGTACCCGGTGCAAGAGGATCGGCGGAAATAAGATCACGGCCACCCTGTTCTGGCACACCGACGAAGTATTCCTGGCCATGCTCGGCATCGGTGTAGCTAAAGGAGGTCTGATAGTACTCGAACGAGCCCATCTTCTTGAGCTGCTCTTTGACCCGCCGCCGCCCCTCAATTGCCAGTTCGACGATCTCTTGCAATTCCTCACGGCTGGTCTCACCATGCGGGTACACAATTTTCATCAACCCAGAGATCGTCCTCCGTACGGCCTTCCGATCGCGCGTGTTCAGATGGCTGCCCATCGTGAAGCAGCGATCAGCCGCCTCAGTGAAGTTGTGCTTGCGCAATTCACGGAGTGCTTCAGCGAGATAGTCGACCACAAAGCCGTAGTGGTCGGTGAGCAGATTGTTATGCATCTTGGGTATTTCCCAGCCGGGTAGATAGAAGTGCAGCCGATCGATGAATGCCATATCATTGCGGATGACATCCGGCAGTGGTGCGAACAAGTGCCCGGTCTGAACCATCACGTCAATGGGCTGATTGGTATTGCCAAAGAGTGCGATGCTGGCGTAGCCGCGATCCTCTTCCTGGCCGCGCTGGAACGTGCCGGACTCGCAATAGGTCTTCATCGTCGTGATGACCTCTTTTGGCATCTTCTGCAGATCCGCTACTTCGTCGAATCCGACAACATCCCAAATCGCAACCATCCCTTTCTGCCGGCCGGTCATATGGCCGAACAGATTCGCAACGGTAGTTGGCCCTGTAAGCAGCGCGGCATAGGGTGATATTTCCTGCACGACATAGCTCTTACCTGTCCCACGTGGCCCCAGCTCGATCAGATTGAAGTTCTGCTCGCATAGTGGGATGAGCCGAGTGAGAAACAGTAGCTTAGTGCGGCGATCCAATTGGCCCGACTCGTAGCCCATACTACGTATGATGAAGTCGATCCACTCTTCTGAGCTGAACTGCGCACGACCGGTACGGTAGCCCTCGAGGCTGAAGCTGGCAAGCTGAATCGGGGTCAGCCGATCGATCCAGAAGGGATATTTACCGCGAGTCTCCTGATCATATTCGAAGCGCATCTCGATCTGGGCCCAGATGCCGCCGGTGAGTAGTCGCTCATAGTCACGGACATACTGACTGGGGATGTGCAAGTAGTTGTGGCCAAAGTTGATCGCCGAGGCCCAGTAGTCGGAGTCGACCAGCCGCACCCGCACCTTATCAATGAAGGTGTAACGCCCCGCCTCCTTAACCCGACTCTGGGCTTTCGTCGCCTCATCCGGCCGGATGTAGTTGTTCGCCAGAATATCTTTAACGACCTGCAATCCCATTTGGATGGCCATTTCGTCCGATGAAGCGCAGTACTTGCCTAGCAGGTACTCCAAGACAAACACCGGAACGTTTGCGCCGCTCTTGATTTTGCGCACCAGATCTTTGCGGACAACCTTTCCAGCAAAGGCGCGGTTGACCTGATCGTCCAGTGGATCATGGGAAGGCACAGTATCAAAGTTCAGCATCGGTTATATCCCTAACTCAACCCGTATGTCATCGGTCTGCCCCAGAACCGCATCGGTAACGGGATGCTGCACGACGATTCGTACACTGACACAGTCGTCGCGCGTCAGCATCATACCGACATTGACCTCGACTCCTGGCTTGAGTGTAACACAGCCTGTCGCACGGTCGAGCACGCCGCCAAAGGCCATTCCAGCGTAGCCAACCTGATCACTTCCCGCCAGCAATATCGGTCGCACTGGAGTATCTTGGGTAAAGAGATTTCCCGTCAGCGTGAGTGTGATGCCCAATGTACGTGTGTGCAGGCCATTGGGCACCTGCCCGATGATGACCGTAGCATCTGTTGTCTGCGGTACGATCTTCCGTGGCACACGCAGCTGAATCACCGGGACGACCAACTCTTGCAGACTTAGCCCACCGTGGTGGTAGACTAGACCACCACTCGCTTTGAAGACGCCTAGTCCGGTGGGAAAGATGAAATCGAGATCGGTTGCGTAGCCCAGCTCCGCTCCGTTGATTCGTACCGCGCCTGGCGGTGTGCTGCCGCCGCGTCCCACCCAGCAGCGTCGATGGAGCTCCACTTGCTGGCCGCCGGGGTTCTCCGTTTTCATATCATCGCCGCGCTCCAGCGCGAAGAGATGTCCATGATCCGCCGTCGCAATGATCTGTGTGACACCCGCACCGGCAAGTTTGCGTACGGCGCGCGCGACATTGCCGATCATTGTGTCCATAATCTGACGCGCAAGCAGAGTAGAACCGCTCTCGCCAAGGCTGTCGATCTCTTGGGAGCGGACGACGACCAGCGCAGCCTCCTTGATCTGTGTAGATAGCTTCTTCTGGCTAAGCCCTAGCAGCTCGCCCAACTCCAGATCGACCATCTGCGGGACACGCGCCTTTAGAAACTTCTGTCGGTTCGGCAGCTCAGGGAGAACTGCGTCGTCGATACGTACCGCCAGCTTACCCCTATCCTCAACGACGTTGAAGCTGCTCGCTGCGCCAGGCAGCAGAGCCGCCATGCCGACTTTCGTGATCGACGGCAATGCGGCGATGGCTGGCGTACAGGTGAGTTCACCAAGAGGCGCGAGCTGCTGTGCCAACTCCTGACCCATCTCAAACCGCAGCGCATCGACGAGAATGTACGCTACTGGGCCGCTGCCAATATGCGAGCCAACAAGCTGTGAGAAGATTTGTGTCTGCGAGCGCACCCCCTCAACTTGCCAGCGCGCCGCGCGGAGCGCCTTAGTGAAGCCATCGGCCATGCGTTGGGCCAGTCGATCATGCAATTGGCGCACGTGCGCCAGGGCTTGCGCGAGGACTGGCTCGTCGTCCATGTCGGCTACCCAGCTCTCAAGCTGGCGCTGCAACTGATCAATGCGATACCAGCCACCTTCGCAAGCGTACGCATTGAGCCAGTCAGCCGGCTTGGCACTGGCTCGCTCGAGCTCCGCTCTCACAGTTTCACAGCCCAGGCCCAACTCTGCGATGAGACGGCAGACGTGCCACTGAGCCTGTCGCAGCGAGTCTCGATCGACCCAGAAGTTCCGGCTGCGATCGGCGGCCAGCTGCAGAGCATGATTGTATTGGCTTCGGGTCAGAATGGCATCGCAGCGAGTCAGAAGTGCCCGCTCTTCGAAGCGGAAGGTGTCGATAGTGCCGAGCTGGAGTGCGTCGATGTCTGCGTTAGCCAATGACAACTCGGTCTCGATGCGGTCAGCATGAGCGATATAGCAGGTGGGATAGGTACTGCGCAGCACGGCGATCACGTCCCGCAGGAAGCTAAGCTGTTCCTTGCTGGCCGCCGCAGCTATCATGCTGACCGAGACCGGCACCGGACCGGTCAAATCCGATCTGAACTCACCCACCAGAAGGTAGCGCAGCAGCCGGCCGCGCGCCTCAGTCAACCTAACTGACTGGTCGAGGGCCAAGCCGAGCCGCGAGCCGATGAGCTTGTACAGCTCGACGGTGGCGACCTTCTCATCGATCATATCGTCGCTTGATGGCGTGGCGAGCCAGGCCGCAATCAGCGCGGCATTATCGCGGGCCTGTGGGAAGACGAGCTTGAGCACTGAGGCTTGTTTGCCAGTATTGGTGGCATTTTCGACCAGCTGGACGATATCATGGTAGCTCAGCCGATCTGAGGCCAATAGCTCGTCGATGATGCCGTCTGTATGGAACTGACGTAGGACATTACGCGCCAGACGTTTGAGCTGTGGCTCATAGGTCGTCCCGCCTTTTTCCAGCTCAAGCATGGGCGATCGGCGCTCGTCCGAGCTGACACCAGGAATGTAGATCAAGAGCGGTGATGGATCGTCGGCTGCAACGAGCGGCTCCACTGCGAATCGTACCGCAAAGAATGAGCCGGCGTAGCAGGTGAGTGCGGTGGGTAACATCTGGATATGCACCATCTCGATCTGGCCGTTGGAAAACGCAGCTAAGTCAGCCAGCCCGCGTAGCTCATCGATGAACGGCCGAAACTCAGCACGCGAGTCATACCAGACGACAACATGACGATCGCGGATTTTCTCGACCAGGCTTGCCGCAATATAGGTGTGGAATGGATGCATGCTTGGTCTACTCCTTCAGTGTTTGAAGTGTGTCCTGCAGCACGCTGGTCAGCAATCGAGCAAACGCTGTCACCTCGCCCTCTTCATCGTACAGACCCACCCCTTGCATCACTAATGCATCAGCTCCCTGAAACGTTGTTTGCCTCGTATTGCAGGTGTATTGGGATATGATCGTCTCGATCGCATTGCGCGACGAGAGCATTGCTCGTATACCAGTCTGCTCCATGGTCGTTACTATGCTCTTCAGCCTTTTGAAGAACGCAGCCCCAGACTCTGTATGCTCATATTCAAACAGGCCGGGAAGATCGCTCTTGACAACGATAAGATTGTGCTTAGCGAAGCTTTGAGTTGCATAGATCTTCTCGTGAAATGGCCAGGTAGGGGCGAAGTAATTCGTCCAGTCGTGGAGAAGGCGGAGCATTGCTGCCAGCAAATTGATAGTCGATTCGCTGACCGCCATTTGATGTTTTCTGGCCGTCAGTCGCTCGGTCTCTGCGCGGATGTCCTGGGAAGTTATAGGAAGTATCCCATGCTGACGACAGTACGTGATGTTCTCCTGGCGGAAACTGTTGGCTACAAACACACCTAAAGCAGGGTTCAGGTGCAGCAGTTTTGCGCAGAAGTAGGCGATATCTTCGTTGTCAACACCCTCGCGGCTGTAATTCTTGCACTCAAAGGCTATCTGTAATGGTCCCAAGCGCGCCAACACATCGATCTCGCGTCGGGGCTGGATACCAGGTATCCAGTAGTTTAGTTTGACATCAAACCCCAACAAGCGGAGAAGATCGGCAACCCACTGTTCCTGGGGATTGAGGGGGCGATCCGTCATGACGACCCTCCAGCGAGTGTAAGCTGTCCCTCGATCACACCCTGCTGCACCAACCAGAGGATGAGTAGGCCACCCGTGGCATGATCCATATCGAGGGCAGTTCGGAGAGATAACCGCTCACCCTCATAGATACTGTGGATGATCTCTAGGATGAGGCTCGGATCCTGGCCACTTGGAATCTGCAGATTCCGCAGGTGCGCGTTTGCATGCGTCCGGATGTCGATGTTGAGCGCGTCAATCGCCTCAATGAGGTGGCGGTAGGATTTAGTTGAGCTACTCAGCACCTCAACTGAGGCGCAAAATTTTGCATATTGATCCGAGTCGATCAGTGTGGCACGATGTAGAGCATCTAGGATGTTGCTGGTTCCACGGACAAATGCTGCGGCCTTCTCTTCGGAACCGTACCGCAACGCATTGGTTCGATCCCGTATCGTGGCAACAGAAAGCATATCGCTTGTCCCTGAGTCCAATAGCGATTGAACTTTTAGTGCCAGCTCGGCGAGTGTCTGGGTGGATTCTACAGTGCTTGCCTGGCCACGCAAGGTTTCTCGATCGGCGATGAGTTGCCGAGCGATCGGTTCGAAGGGTGTTCCCATGTATGTATCGAGCGCAAGTGGCTCTTGTGCAATCCACTCTGTGAAGGCATACATGGACTTGACGATCTGTATAGCGGGCTGTACCGCCGTCGTAACAAGTTCCTCAATAGCATCGAGAACCTTCTGGCTCTCTGTATGACCGAGGACGACGCCAAGGCTGTAGTGCAACTGTCGATGGATGCAGGCATCCGCTGCTTTGAGTGCCGCGTCGGGCCAGATATTACGCTGTACCAACTGCTCGTAAGCGACTCGGTACGGCACATTCTGGCTTTGAACCTTCGTATCGAGAGTCTCTCTAATGGCACTTATGCTCTGCTCCAAATCTTCCCTCTCGGTACTTAGCTCGACGCAGATGCCCTCAAGGGTCGCGACGATCTCCCGGCGCTGCTCCGGTGTGCTCTGCCGGTTCCGGAACGACTGCCTCGCTTTCAGCGCGTCACGCAGTCGTTGCCGGAGCGGTTGCACTCGCGAGTCAATCAGGTTAATAATGTACTCTTCGCCCCAGATTCGAATCGTTTGCTGCCGAAGAAGACGTCTGAGAGTCTGTTCATAGCCCTTCAGCGTCTCGTCTATCTCTCCAAAGCGCAAGAGCTCCTGAATTACTGCTTTGAGCTCATCGAGTCGATGCTGCAACCAGGACGTTGTCGTATTGAGCGCCTGCTCGAACAACTCATAACTTGGGGATTTGAACTCGCGGGTAAGCCGCCGATCTAGCTGCACGCGCAGTTGCTCTTCCAGTTGCCGAGCAGTGTCTTTGACCCACTTCTCTGTATCTAGTGTTTTGTCAATAATCTGTCGTAGTCGCGGCTCATATACATCGATCTGCGCTGCTACAATACTAGACACTTGCTGCTCGAGCTTCTGGAGCTGGGTGAGGACTTCGGGCAAGCTATCGGCGAATGTCTGCGCTTCGTTGAGGATGATGGCCTCACCAGGCTGGCCAGAATAGGCAGTCTGGAGTGTTGCGAGGTTTTTGCGCGCCCCTTGGGCCGTTTTCAATATATCTCGTGCGCGGTTCTCGACGAACGATGGCCGATACTCCTTGCCCCAGGCAATGACGGAAACTGGCTCTAGGTATCCCGAAATTGTATCTTCGCTGCGGTTGATCTGCTCAATCAATTCGCCGATCACGCGAAGATCGTTAACGTGCCGCTCTTTCGTTTCAAGCTCTTTTATGATTTCCGTTAGCCCCTGAAGGGCAGCGTCGATCCGCTGGAGACCGGCATCTAATCCCTGCTGGGAGAAGGCGGCGCGGAAATGCTGTTGCATTTGGGGCGGTGCCTGACGGCGCTCAAGCTTCTGGATGATTGGTGTGATCTGTTGTTGGAGTCCTGCATATAGGCTTAGATTCACAGCCTTACTCAAAACCTCGGCATGTAAATTCTTGTATTGTTCAACCCGCTGCTGCGCCTCTGCCTGCCGCTCGAAGAGCCTGAGTAGTTTCTGTTCCAGCTCACCCAGAATAGCGACAGCTGATCGGACTCCCCGACGTTCATCGTCAATCTGCCCTTCGCGATGTGCCATCGTCACCCGCTGCCATGAGTCATCGCGGTCTGTCTGCAGCTCGGAGACTAAATCGGCGATACGTATATCGCCGCTCTCACCGGCGAGGCGTGAATGGGCATCTTCCAGCTTCTCCTTCGCCCGGCGGACTGCGTCAAAGCCGCTACGATAGTGTCCTTCACCGGTGGCAAGAATCTCTTGCAGGCGTAGCTCGATTTCATTCATCTGGTGCCGAACCACAGATGGTGTGAGTTGGTCAGGATCAATTCGGTCGCGTAAGACAGCAATCTCGTTCAGTCGGTATTGTCCGCGGAAATAATCAAACTCGCGGCGCAATCGATCGGCTCCTTTGGCACCAAGCTGACCGACGCGGGCGTTGTATGAGTATTCGTTGATCGTCCCCCGATACTCGTCCTCAGCTGTAACAGCCGCCAGCTTCTGCTCTATGCGCTGGATCAGACTGTCCATGTCTTGTGCCAGATCAAAGCAGCCTAACTCCTCGACGACGACGAGGTGCCGGGCGAGCTCACGTTCCGGGTTCACATCAGCCTGCTTCCAAAACAGATCGCCAATGCGCCGGAGGTAGTCGGCGGTTTCCTCGCCGCGATGGCGTGGGAGGCGTGCCTGTAAATCGATTAGCCGCTTCTGTGCAGGTAGTAGTTGCAGTCGCAAGCGATCGCCAGCCTCACGCACGAGTTGCCCGCTCCGCTCCAAGAGGTCAATCAGCTTTTCGTCCGGTGTCTCTCGCACGCCGAGCAATCTGAGTTGGCGCGCTAGTCCCTCAAACGTCACAGGCTGTATAGGGATTGTGCTGCACACCTCACGAATAGCTCGAGCAAGGGTATCGTCTCGCATGTCGTGGGGGACAGACCAAGAGGTAAGCAGGTAACCGGTCTCTGTCGCGGCATCCATCCACATCTCGACAACGTTGCCGAAGAGCTCGGTGCCGAGCACTTCCCGTGAGATGGCCATCTTGTCCGAGTCGTGCCAGGAAGCGCCGCCTGCCTCTTGACTCAGCCTACTGAGGAGTTGCAACTTAAATTCCTGACGTGTGTCGAGTTCGCGATAGACCACCTCAACCTGAGGCCGACCTTGCTCAACCGGTAGGGTGTAGGGCCTTCCTGTAAGATGGGTAGTCGAAATGGCCAAGACGAAAGTGGCCTGGCTCTGTTCGATTCGCTGCCGGAAGGCCGGGGTTTCAAAATCGGAAACTTCGTTGATATAGTGCATCAAGGCTCGCATCGGCTTCGGGTCGTTGTAGCGCGCGACAGCATCATGCGGGCGTTCTAGTACCCATAGAAAAGCAAGATCGTCAATTGGGATGCACTGTGCTCCATATGCTTGGCCGGCGAGGCGCAGACCTTGCAGAAGCGCGCCGTATTTCTCGCTCGATGGACGTGTGGGGTCATGCATTACGGCAAAGGTTTCGCGCCAGTAGATTTCATCCACCCACTCAAATGGTGGCTCCTTGGGACTCTGGCGCGGAAACACGCGCTCGCGGGCTGCTAGGCTAAGGCGGTAGGTGAGTGGCGAGTTCGCGGTGGGTGCGACCACGCGAAGTGTCCGCGCGAGCGCTTGCGCGGGTGCCTCACCGAGATTCCATAACGCGCAGAGCTCTTCAATTCCGCCGTTGCCAATCGTGGGTAGGAAACAGGCCGGACTGCGCCTATCGAGATATCGTACCTCCAATGGCGCGACGAGTTCTCGTTCGTACTCAAGATCGTGGACGAGTAGGCGCTGCCGGTCAATCCGCACGTCCGATGGTTGGAGAAAGCTCTCTGCGACGAGGTACTTTTTCTGATCTGAAAGCGATTTATGGCCCATTAACACTCGCTCACGGTCGAGGCGGTAGAGCTTGATAACCGTATGCACGCCGCGCAGGCGGCGCGCCGCGAGGGTGTCTAGCACAGCCTCCACTCGATGCACATCTGTCTCGCCAAGTATGGTGCACACGTCCTCAGGGGTGTACTCAGATAAGCCGCCAGCAAGCACCTGCAGGATATGCGCAGCGTGAGCACCCTCATCCAGATGCAGCGTTGCATCATCGATGAAGTCGTGCAGGGCACGGTCGTCGTAGGTGAACCCAGCCAGCGGGGCGGCTATATCACGGAGCTTGTCGAGCACAGCGGCATGCTGTGCTATGGGAACCTCTTTGACTAGTGGCTGTAGCTCGAAGCATAGTTGGTTCAGATTACGCGGGTTCCGACCACTCGCTTCAAGCGCGGTGCGAATGGTGCCGTCCGTGAAAGGAGAACTATCCGCAGATGGGCAGCGGCTGAGTATGAAGCGATGTGCCCGCTCGAGATCGAGTGGAGCGAGCTCAATAAATGCTGCTCCTGCGCGTGAGCGAAGCGCACCCAACTCCTCAAATTGCCGTGTCAGCGCCTCCCAGACACTTGGGACTGTCGCAAGACAAATTGATACATCGCGCGGTAGGTTGTCGTCGATCAATGACTTAACACGGATGGCGAAATCACGAAAGAAGCGATCGAAACGAAATGAGACAGTCTCAATTGTTCTGAGCGCCTCCAGTTCATCAAAAAAGATAAAAACTCGGTCGACCTTGAGCTCTTCAAGAATGAGATCTGTTGCCTCGGACAGATTATCTGCCGTGACTTTGTGTCTAATCTTGCAGCGACTGAGGAGCATGTTAAACAGCGGAACGAGGAGATTGCCGCTTTCACCGAGAACACGATCGTGGAACTTGAGCGCGTCGATACGGAACGCGACGCCACGACGATCCCGTAGTATATCGATCTGCTGTCCTATTATCTCGGCGTCTTCTGGGGCCTCTCGACAGATTTCGTTCGCCAGAGTCTCCAGCGTAAGATCGCCCATGCGCGATCCGGGTTGGAAAGCCACATCGTACTCGTCACGCAGGAGTGATGAGACCCCCGAACTATTGTTAATAGCAGTGCGCAGGTGCTTGAGCAATTGGGTCTTACCTAAACCCCATTCACTCAACAAGATCGCGATGGTATTTTCACTACGGCCGTCCTGACGACGCTGCGGGTCGGCCTGACGAAAAGCTGAGTGAATGAAATCGAGAGCCTTGCGCTTGGCGTCTACTTGGCCAACGAAATCCACAGCCTCCTGGGCAACTCCAACTGACTGGAAATAGCAATAGGGACAGGGACATTTCTGAGTTGTCATGATTCTATGTTCTCCCACGGTTGGGTATTATACCGGCCAGCTTGTGGTAGATTGGACAGCGCAGTATTATGCCTCTAAACTCAAGCATCTTTGTATCGTGCCACCTGCAATATTCTCCGATATCACAAGCCCTTAGACTGTAAAAATGCATCAATAAATTGTCTCGCCATGCCAGCATATGGCTGGTCTTGCTCACTGAATTGTTTCAGTTCCACAAGCGCTTGAACTAATTGTCCTTCAAAATACGGATCATCAGGATACTTATTCATGCAATATAGAATAAGCTCAACATGCTTCATCTGTACGCGTATACGAATTGCTAAATCTCTTCTTTCTCGTACTAAACCAATACGCCTCAGACCATAGATATCTATCGACGTTTTTCCTTTCCTGCTGAGATCCCCCCTGCTATTTGCGCGAGGTCGAATATTGCCATTCTCCGTAAACTCAAGATGTTTGTCAGGAAAATCAAGATATGGATGTAATAACAGCCGTTCTTCAAACCGTTCTTGACCAAGCTGCTTTGCACGTTTTGCCTCATTAGCAATTGGAAACTTGCAGGCCTTGCCGGCTAGCTCAGAGTTACCATCTGGAAATTCTTGCGTGCGCTCACGATTACAGTCAATACAGCAAGGCAGTAGGTTATCCCAATCCGCAGCAAGCCAGTAATATCCTGGCTTTAGACATTGACCGTTACTACAGATCACCTCGCCTTTCGGTCGATAATGTTCTACATCCACTGGCTGTGTAGCCGTATATCTGCTTTCACAATACGCACACTTACCATGAAACAGCCCCTCTAAAGCCTTCTTGACCCCCTCCAACCTGTACGCTTGGTAATTGTATTTACTCTCCCGATTCGCCGCGAAACTATAGAAAGCAATAACTCTCTGGCGTTCGCGTTGGCCTAAGGAATTAGGCTCGGTTAGTTCGCGTGGGGGTAGTATGCGTGAACGGTTGACGCGAATCATGGAATGCCTCAATCGATAAATACCAAGCCTTATGAGTTGAGATCTCGCCAGATACGTGCAAGCTTTGCGCGGGTTTCAGCTTTTAAAGCTTCGCGTTCACCCAATCCGATGACATTAGTCTCGTCTGCTAGGAACTGGTCGGCTGCTTCCAAGGCAAGTCGCTCACGACGGGTCTTACCAAGGAGTTCTAGGCGTTCAAGCTGTCCGCGCAATTCCTCAATTCTCGAGCGTTGAGTGCTGTTAGGCTGACGCAAAGCAAGTAACGAGTAATATTCATCGAACAAATCTTCAATTTCGGGATCAATTGTACTGTTAAGTCCGAAATATTCCGAGGTGAGCAATTGATCTACCCGTAAAGCATCTGGATCGGGCAGATCCGTGATTGCCACAACACTATTTCTTCCACTTCGATGCATCACTACAACTTCTTCCTTGTGCATTCCTCTGAGACAGAGTGGATCGTGACTAGTTAAAATAAACTGAATCCTAGGGAATACTTGGCGAAGGCGTTTGACAATTTGCATTTTCCATCTTGGATGAAGATGTGCGTCTATCTCATCTATCAGCACAATGCCTTCTGCAATACTCATATCTGGCCAACGTCGAGACATTGTACCCATAATATCTGTAGAAAGTGCAACCACCGATTGATATCCATCGCTTAGATTACGGAATGGAACACTAATCCCAGAAGATTCTAGCTTAACACTCATTAACTCATTGGACGATCTGACCAAGGTATCTTGTTCTTGGAGTAGTAATAGATCCTTCAAGGCGAGTGCCATTCGATTGAAATCAGATTCAGGCAAACCACTTAGCCAATCAATAGAGTCGCTCAGCGGTTCAAATGGATTGAACAGGTTTTTCGCGCGCACCAAACGATGTGAAGAATCGTGAAAATTGCTGAATCGCGGCGGGAGTCGTGTTGCGCCGTACCCGAGCAATAGAGTCTTTGGGTCTCTAGTGCTGCACTCAAAAGCCTCAGATTCTCTACTAAATCGAAGCTCGATCGGTTCGGCGCTACCCGAAAGGAAAATACGAATGTATCCATCGACAGCCCCCGATCGAAGAATATCCTTTGGATAAATATCGAGCTGTCGTCTATGTTCTTCGCCACTCAATGCAAGTGCAATAGCCTGTAAGATAGAACTTTTGCCTGTCCCGTTTTCACCAAGTAAGAGAAGCCATGGTGTTTCAATTTCTTCCTGTGGTATGGCGCGGAGCACAATAGAAAGTTGCTCGATGATTCTGAAATTGGATATTTCAACTCGTTCAATCAAGCGTCGCTTCACGTAATAGTTTTCTTTATGATATTCATCCTCTACTGAGAAAACCTCTCTCGCAACAGATTGGAGCTCAAAATCTAGTGCTAACTGTTCGACTGGCTTCTTAATTGCAACAGCTTCGGTTAATGATTCGGTAATAGACTCTAGTCGCGGCTCCGTACGAGTCAATCGCCTTCTTCTAGCCACTTCCTGAATGACCTGTAATGGTATCTCATCGTCGATTGCCCACTGACGCAAATACTGGCGGCGCATTCCCAAATATGACTTTGTTTTTTGAGTAAACTGTTCTGCGATGATTCCATACCCTGATGGCATTGAGGAATTTTGTCGGTACTCATTTCGTATTGCAACCCAAAGTGGTCGAAGATCTTCGAGTAGATTTTTGCGTTCTTCAACTAAGAAACCTCGATTTAGATCTAATACCTCGATAGTGATCGTTCCTCTTTGTGTTTCACTAACAACATGCCCATCTTCGGTAAAAATCAGATGCTCCCCCGGCTTATCTCGACAAGGATCGATTAGTAGGTACATTTCCTGGCTAATTTGTTGCGCTGTCGCACGGATGCGAGAACGCGATCCATTTATTGGAAATCGATTTGCTTTTGCGGTGTTACATTGGGTACATGTTAGATAAAGGTTCGACCACTCATAAGCCAACCACCAGTAGTGGTCTGGATCGAAGATTCCATCCAGTCCAACCGCACCGTTTTTTGGCCGGAAAGTATCGATCACAATATTCGGGCCAACCAAGCTCTCACAGTATGCGCATTTATTGCTGAAGAGCCGAATAATGGCTTTTCGTACTTCTGGGAAACTAGTGATAGCTCGCCATTTATAACGTCGCTGTTCACGGGCCTTAGCCGGACGGCTATAGAACTGAAAAACCGAGTCACGCTCCGCCTGGATCGCTGACGAGCTAAATATGGCTGGTTCTTTACCTCGTTTGACAAAAATCATTCGTCTTCTCCCAAATCCATCCCCATCTGTACCACATCCGACTTCGACTTCCGCCCGCGCTTCCCTGTCGGCGCAGACTTATCAGCAGCGTGTTTCTTCGGCTTCTCCGACTCAGCTGGTGCCTCCTGTAGCGTCACCAATGCTGCCTTCACCGCCGGAGAGGTTCGCTCAGCGATCAGCTTCTGAAGCTCTGTGGCCGCGACGCCGCGCGGCCGGGCCTTATCGTCGTCGGTCACTTCCCAAAAAACCTTGTCCAGATCATGGGCAATCGCGAGGCTGCGGTCCTGCGCGCACTTTGGCACCACGCGCTCTGGCCACAGGTGCATCGCCAGATGCGACCAATCGTAGTCACCGCGCTTCAGCGCCTCCCAGGTGTCCTTGCACTCCTTCTGCCAGGAGCGCGGCCAGGGTGTGAGCCGCCAGAGTAGAGCGTAATTGATAATTACGCCGTCGTTGAGGTCTGGGTTCCAGAGTGGCGCGATGCGAGCAATCTCATCGCGGAACGTCTGCAACTCCGCGACGAACTGCTCCTGAGCCTCGATCGCCTTACGCTGGCTGGCGGTGGGGTTTGCGCCGCCTTCAGCCCGCACAGCCGTCAACCGCCGCTCCTCAAGTGCGACCTTGGGGCCGACATGGTCGTTGAGCACCTTATAAAGCGAGTCCCTGCTGAAACGGTGATAGTAGAGCCAAACAGCGTAGCCACGTGAGGGAGTGCTAAGGCACCAGTAGATCGGAGCCTTGCGCCGGCTCTTGGAGTAGCGCTTGATATGCTCCTCGAAGAAGTTGGTGCGGAACCAGAGTCGCAGGTCGTGGCCGCCACCATCCAAGACCTCGACCGCCTCCTGGTATATATCGTCGGCATGCTCGGCCCAGATCGCTGCCAGCACTTCGCGTATGCGGGCGATGATATCGTCAGGATGGCCAGCGTCATCTACCAAGATGCCATCCCAAGAAATGCGAATCGGATATTCCGAGTCAAGTATCTTCAGTTGTTTGACATCATTTCTCCGAGACAGCCCGGTCGTATCCCGTCCGGCACGTAACCAATCCTCGCTTGCTATATTGCCACTGGTGGCAGGAAGGCCATTAGAACTTACAAGCATGCCTCGAGGGATTGCGGTAGGTGCAGACAGTGGACCTAATGCCTTCGAAATTAGTGTCCGATCTAGGGCAATACGAATGTCCCATCTCCCTAGAGTCGTGCCAACAACCCAAGCTAATACATCTATGATGTGGTTAGCTAAGCTTGCCTCCTCATTTTTCAAGACAAAACCTTCTATATCTTGGCTCAGTTGATCGGAGGCCGCCTCAAATTCGTTACTAATCGTATTATTATTTCTCGGATCAACTTCGGCCTGGATCCATTCTCGATCTTTAGTACTAGTTTGTGGTGCAAAACCCTTCAGAAAGCCGTAAAAAGCGATTATGGTGTCAAGCGTTTCCACGATACGGCCTGGTGGCCCCGCTCGTGCACGACTCCTCCTCAGGAGGTGCACGATGTTACGCGAGCGCTATGAGCCAATAAATGTCCTGGCACTGGTGTCCGCGCCTGGGATGGAGCTGGACCCCATGCTGACCGAACTAGATCGTCTGCTCGACGATGACGCGCTGTTTCAGGCCGTCAAGGCCGACTTGGCCAGGCGACACCCGCGCACGCTGACTGATGGTCGCCCGTCCACGCCCGTCGAAGTCATTCTGCGCATGCTGGTGATCAAGCATCTGTATGGCTGGAGCTATGAGCAGATCTGTCAGCTTGTCAGTGGTAGCCTGGTGCTGCGGCAGTTCTGTCGTGTCTACGTCGAGGCCGTGCCTCGCGATACCACCCTGCTGCGCTGGGCCAACCTGATAAGGCCGACCACGCTGCATCAGCTGCACGACCACGTTGTCGAGGTGGCCTGTGCGCGGAAGGTCAGCCGTGGGCGTAAGCTGCGCATCGACAGCACCGTGGTGGAAACCAACATCCACTATCCGGTCGACAGCACGTTGTTGGGCGATGGCGTGCGGGTGCTGACGAGGACCATCCTGCGGGCCAAAGCTGTGCTGCCAGATCGGGCGCAGCTCAGCCGTACGGCCTTTCGCAACCGCACCCGCAGTGTGCGTCGGGTGATGAAAGGGCTGATTGACGCGGCGAGAAGGCGCGGGGAAGGCGCGGCCGACGCACTGCAGGACAGCTACCGGCGCTTGGTTGGCCTGACGACCGAGGTGGTCAGACAGGCACAGCACCTTGAGACGGCGCTCGCGCAGCAGCCCGGCGCCCAGGCGCTGCGCCTGTATACCACGCTGCAGACGTTCATTCCGCGCGTCGCACAGGTGATCGCCCAAACCAGGCGGCGGGTGCTGCACGGCGAGCAGGTGCCGGCCAGCGAGAAGTTGGTCAGTATCTTCGAACCGCATACGGTGATCATTCGCAAGCGCAAGCTGGGCAAGCCGACCGAGTTTGGGCGAGTGGTCTGGTTGGGCGAGGTCGAAGGCGGCATCATCAGTCGCTACGCGGTCCTGGCGGGCAATCCGGACGATGCGACCCAACTGGTGCCGAGCCTGGAGCAGCACATCGGTCAGTTCGGCCGTGCGCCTTCCTTGCTGGTAGGTGATCGCAAGGTGGCGACGCACAAGAACGAACAGACGGCGCGGCAGTATGGCGTCCGACGTGTGGTGTTGCCTCAAGGAGGCCGCACGACGGCCGCACGTCAAGCGCACGAGCGCCAAGGCTGGTTTCAGCGTGGGCGCGACTGGCGGGCCGGCATCGAAGGACGGATCAGTGGGCTGAAACGTCGGCACAAGCTGGAGCGCTGTCGCTATCACGGCGAGGATGGCATGGAGCGCTGGGTCGGCTGGGGCATCATCACCCACAACCTGCGCACCATCGCCCAGGCGCTGGTCGATACCAAGAAACCCTTGACACATCATGTCGGTTTTACCTGATTATAAAGGGTTTTGCACCACAAACTAGTACTAAGTCCGTACGCTTCGAAGACTACTCGATCGATTTGTTCTTGAAGGGAGAGTTTGCGGTCATTTAATAACTTAACCATTTGATTGGATTTGAATGATGATTCGCGTAAACCGATGTTATGGTTGTCCACAATAATCAATGGGATTGTGAATTGAGGTGAAAGTTCATCATAAATATCCAATGCCCTTGATGCATCGTGGATACGAATTGACAAATCTGATAACATAACTATTTGATTCTTTGAAAGATTAGGAAACGGAACTTTTTGTACATATCCTACTTCGAATTTTAAAGTAGCCTGACTGATGCCGGTTCCTCTTGGCATGAAGAATCTCATGAGAGCAAAGAAAGCATCGCTGTTTAGTACCGATAGAATTGTTAACAGTGATTCTTGATTGCTAAACAGCGCTGGGCCTCCCACTGAGAAAATGCTTCCGCCTGGAAGGATTCTGAAACTACCTCTTTTTAGTGGTAAATAAGACCAGGTAATTCCCGGCCGAAAATAATGACTCTCACTTCTCACATTGCGCGACACAGATCCATAAAGGTTTGCATTGTAGACCTTTAATTCTTTGCCATTTTGATACCAGTTAATTACTAGGTGTTGATTTGAACTATATTGTCTAAAACCCCCGCCCTTGGCAAAAGAAACCCATACCGCGTATGTTCTAGTTGAATCGATGCAATGTTCTTGTATCTTCTTCGGATCCTCATTCTCTTTATAACTTGGTTTGAGTAATGAATTCAGAGGAACCTCAGACCACAAACGCACAAAACGAAAGTCGTCTGAGGTCTGGACACCTACACGCGCCTCACGCTCATTAGACTCAACAGGATCGAGATAGGAAAAAAGGTTGCGTAGTGTTGATGGAACCCAGTAAGCAAAGGGCGATCCAGGAACGGCTCTTAAAGAAGAGAGCTTGAGAATAAATTTCTTTTCTTCGTCATTACTGTCAATTGATATTACTCGTACGAGTTCTTTTTCTTTTTTATTATCGGATATATCCAGAAGTCGGATAAAAATCGAACTTGCATTTTCATTGGCTGGTTTGTTTTGAATGCAATAAGCTGCCGTCTCAACCAGCGCTTTATCGAGAACACCATCACCTAAGTCCGCGAATACTGTAATATTTGTATGTTTAAGTATGACTTCATTTCTCCATGATTCAAAGGAGTTAAGAAAAAAACCAGTTCTGCTAGTTAATGCGCCAACCAGACCATCAATAAAAGATAACTGCAATGCTCTATCAATAAAGGCGCTGTATAGATCTCTTTTACTATTAGGGTAATTATGTTCGATATAGGCTTTGCCTGACTTAGAAGGCAGACCAAATGGCGGGTTCATGAGCATCACGTCGAATTGCTTGCGGAACAGGTCAATGAATGCGAAGCCTTGCGCCGCGTTCTCGGCGAACAGCCGCCGTCGCATCCCAGCCGCGCCGCTAGCGTGGCGTGCATAGTTCTCTAGCGTCTTGAGAAGGTGCTCCTCCGCCTGATCCCAGAAGGCACGTTCCTCGACGCTAGCGAAGGTGAAAACCTTCTGTACAGGTGCCTGGTTTGGGTTGAACAGTGTTACTTGTCGAGGCGGTACGTCTACCATGCTCTCGGTCCGCGCCTCGTCAAGCGCGCTCTTGATGGTCTCTTCAATCTTCAACAGCGACCCGGTCTCGCCTGCTAGCTGCATCTGCTCCCAGATTGTCTCGACGAGCGGGCGCAGTCGTTCATCCACATCCCAGAGAAACTCAGCTAGCATTGCCCGGTCGCCTGGCATTGGCTCCGCGACGACAATATTCGTGCGAAGAATCGGCGGCCGATCGGTCGGACGGAGGTTCATTGTGGCGTACGCGCGCTGCGCCCGCATCCACAGCGCCAACTCGGCGATCTGCGCGGCCCGCGCGTCGATGTCGATGCCATGCAGGTTATAGCGCAGGATCATGGCCGGCACCTGCTTCATAAAGTCGGCTTTGGCCGGCGTCGAGGTCCGAATGTCGCGGAGCAGGTCGGGGCAGTCATCCCAGGCTTCCTCGTAGATCGTCAGCAGCAGGTCGAAGCAATACAGTAGGAAGTGGCCGCTGCCCGACGCCGGATCGAGAACCTGGATCTCGCGCGGATCCTTGAGCGATCGGTGAGGAATATAGACCGGCTCGCGCAGTAGCTCTTCCTGGGTTTTCTCGCTGGCCTCGGCATCCTCAGAGGCGGCGGGTGCCTGACGGCCTTCGGCAAGGAATATCTCATTCGGGCGACACACCAGATAGTGGCATTGGTCAACCAGCCGGGTATTGCCCTTGCGCATCTCGTACCAAGTGCGGCCGAGTGTATTGTCCGACAGAAAAGCGACCACGTACCGCGGCGTGAAGAATTGGTTGCGCACAGCTAGCTCGCGGCTGTTGCGTGGCGCCTGCGACGCCTCACGCATCGTCTTGCGCTCATCGTCGCCGTTGAAATACTGGTAGATCCAGCCGATCGTCTCGTCCTCACCCCACACCTCGGCCAGTGTCGGGTCGTTAAGCGTCGCCAGCAAGTCGTTGAGCGCCTGGCGACGTGGCCATAGTAGCCCGGCCACGTCGCGCCGGTCGAATAGCACGCGCACTTCGCGCCCAATCTCATCAAAGAGCGACTCGAGGTACAAGCGGAAGCCCTTGTCAGGCAGCGCGATCAGTCCCTCGGCCAACCCGCCGAACTCGCGGAAGCCGGATGATTGCTCACCCTTCGAGATACATTCCTGAACCACCCCACGCGCCTCAAGCATCTTGAGCGCCACGAAGCGGTTGAGCGTCGTGAACGCCGCCTCGCGAAGCGTCGCGTCGCGCGCATCTTTCGCCGTCATCCCGCCGACCTCGTGATAGCGGATCGCCGCGACGATCTTGTCGCGCACGAGGCGGGCGCGTGCGTCAAGGTGCGCGCCGGGCTGCTCGAGCACCGTGCCATCGGGCAGGATGTCATAGATGCCCTCGAGCTGCTGGCTGAACTCATCCTCCAGCAGACGGCGGGCGCGCTGGGTCGCGCTCTGGATGAGGTTGCGGGTCGGCTTGTCCATTACTGCACCAGCACCTTTTTACCCTCACCGATCAGCCGAGCAATCTCAGCACGCAGACCTTCCAGTGCGGCGTCGAGGTCTTCTTCCGTCTCGATGCCGCCTTGGAAGAAGCGCACGACTGGCACCTTCACCAGCCGAACATCATCAAGAAGCCGCAGCATCTGTTCAATAACTCCAGCTAATCGTCCGGGGCAGGCGTCGATATCGGCCCGTATCTGGGGAATAGGAATGCCGTTAATCAGATTAGCTGTCGCATACTTGTGCAGCGGCTGAGCAATACGATCATGCTGATCGTCGTCAAGCTTCTCCCAGCCGGGTGTCGCGGCGAGTTGGCCCAGTGCATCGGCATAGACCGTAGCACGTTGTTCCAGTGCACGACGCTCCCGCTGGGCGTACGCCTGTCGCAGGCCCTCTGTGTGCTGAACGATTGTTGGTAGATCACGATAGAACGTCTCGCGCTGGAGCAGATCATCGAGTTCGCGCGCTGCGGTAGTCACTGCGACGCCCAGATCCAATTCGTCTTGCAAAAACGGCCACATGGTTGTGAGCGTAGTATGAGCCTGTTGTAGGTCGCGAAGGTGCTGATCATTGAGAATATCGCCGAGCTCTGCGCCTCGCCGAACGGCCTCTTTAATCTGGTGTGCGCTGCTTGTGAAGATCTGAATAGCCGACTCCTCTCGGCTCGTTCGAATGGCGCGCAGCTGGTTGAGTGCTGCGGCGATGACATTTGCCCCCGGAAGCTGGTTGCTAATAAGTGTAGTATGCACCTCCTGTAGTGCTGGCTCACAGCGGCCCACCTCAGCACGTATGGCCTCGGCAATGACATTCGCCTCGATCCCACCAACCTCACGTCCGAAGGTGGCCTGGTACGCTTGGGCGGCGTGAATTAGATCCTCGAATGTGAGCGCTGTCACTTTCGGTCGGAAGGTAGCCTGACGGAACAGGTTGTTGTTGTTGAACGTCGATCGCGCTTCGAGCGATCTTGCTGTTTCGATAATCTGACCTTTGCTTGTCATCTCGACTGTGCCAGCGCGAAGGAGCACGGCCGCAAGCAGCCGCACCATATCGAATTCCCAGCCAAACGGATCCTTGGCGAACTCATCTGCCAGGTAGCGCCCGTTCGCCACATCCTGCATGCTCGCCCGATTCGTGATCCGCCCGAAAACTTCGGCGAGCGGGTTGTGATCGGTATTAAAGACCGGTTTTCCACTCTGATCCCGCAGCAAGCGCAATTTGGTAAACACCGGTGTCAGCCCTTGCAGATTGTCGGCCGTCAGCACGGCATCCAGATCCTTCTGCTGAACACGCGCAGCCGCCTCTTCAAAACGATCAAACACCTCTGGCAGCACGGTGCCGAGCAGGCTTGAAACAGTGCGCTCGATCTCGGTCGCGCGCTCATCTGGGCTGCGGTCGTTCCCACGGAAGAACACTGTGCCGCGTAGGAATGCCAGTCGGAGCAGCCGGCGCAGCTCCATCTCGTGTCGGTCGCGTCGTCGTCCCTCCTCAGAGACGAGGCGAGTTTCCTCACGAGTCTGTGCGCTGCGATCCTTACGTGTTAGAATTTCTTTCGATCGATAGTACTCGACTAACTCGCGATCGATCGAATCGTCGAGTTGGACAGCTCAGAAGATGGTTGCACGCTCCACTTGGCTACGCGCCCGTAATTCAGCAACGGTCTGAGCTAGGTCGCGTCCTACCTGAGCAAGATAGACAGAGATTGCCAGATCGCCCTCGGTCTTTACCTGGCCTTGGAGAAGCAGCCCCGCACGAAAGAGCTTGGTCTGTAGAAAGTTGAACGTTGGTTGCGGTGTCCACAGCTTGGCGAAGATCTTCGCGTAGATATTATTTGCCTCACCACCGCTCAGCTCCAACGCCGCGCGCTGGCGCTCCCAATCATCTTCGGTGGGCGTTGGGATGCGGTAGCCGTCATCGCCCAAACGCACGAGATGGCGCTGGAGCAACTCGTCTAGGGCGGCCCGCACGTCTGGGAGTTGCGAGTCAGCTCCAACTGCAGGGTAAAGCGCGGCTGCGATATTCTCGGCGGTGCGATGAACACTCTGCACATACTGGAGCAGGCAAATGACCTTTGCAACCGACTGCGCGAGCGGGTGATCGACCTGCGCAGGCAGTGAGGCGATCTTGCCGCGAATATCGCCATCGATATTGCTCTCGACGAGGTCGTAGATTTGGTCGAGCCGTGCCAGCGCTCCGATCGATTGGTCGGCCAACGCAACGGCTGGATTGACCAGCAGCTGCTGTGCCAGTTTGATAATCGTACGATTGGCGCCGCCGACATGCTTGCTTGTGCCACCGCGGGTGCGCAGGCCCGAGACGATCTGGATTATGAGATCCACCTGGTAGGGCAGGAGCGGGTAGAGATCGATAAAGCGCTCGGCGCTTAGCTCAGGCAACTTAATGTCGGCGGTCAGCCGCGTATGGGCCTCTAATGCGCCGCGGTTGGCCTCGAAGAGCGGGCGTAGCAGCGCCTGGGCACTCGCTTTTTTCGAAAGGACACGCTTGCTGGTGACCTCCGAGATATCGGCCGGCTCGAGGTGAACCTGCAGCTCCTGCGGGAAGCGATCCATCAGACGGGCCAGCTCGACACGGCGGTCGTCCAGACCTCCGACCAGTTCGTTGAGCTTTTCTTGAGACGTGACGACGACCCACATTGTGCCGCGGCCGACGCGGCCTAGGCTTTGCACAACGGCTTGTAGATCGAGCATCTTCTGGACATCACGCGCCACAAACTGGCCAATCTCGTCGATGACGAACAGCAATGTCTTGCCTGGATGTTGGCGGCGCATGAGCTCCTTGCAACGCTCAGCCAGCAGCCCTGGCGTAATGTCAGCACGCTGCTTCGCGGCCTGCACCCAAGAGTCGGGGGTTGAATAGGTCGCAGGATCCAGCTCGTGCATGACACGGCTGGCGTTGCTCAGCGCGATGGAGACAAGGCCCTTTTGTTGTTTCCAGGGTTTCCCATAGATGCGCTCATACATCGCCTCAAACTGTCTCAGCCGCTCTGGGCTTTCTCCTTCAAGTGTGATCTCTAGCTCAGCCAGATCAAGATCTTTGGCATATCCCAAGCTCTCAAGGAACAGCCGGTACATTATCTCAGTCACGGTCTGACTGCCGGTGCGGATGCCGCGGTCAGTCGAGATATCGAAGATCACGGCGTGTGTTAGGATCTGCTCGACAATCGTCTGGAGTAGCACCTGGCTGTGCTGGTCTCCAGACCGCACACCGAAGAGCCGGGCTGCGCTCTGACCAAGCAATGTACGATCGGCGACCGCAATGCCTAGGTTCTTCGCGAAGCTCGATTTGCCCGAGCCAAAGAAACCAGAGACCCAGACCGCAATGCCTTCGTGGGGCTTATTCGGGGTCTCACGGTAGCGCTCTAGGAACACTCGGTAGTGATCACGAATGGCCTTGGTAAAGACATATTCTGAGATCTCATCGGTCAAAATCTGCTCGTCGATCTGGTCGACTTTAATAACCTCTTCGATCCGTCGATAGATATCTTGCGCAAATAGTGTGTTGATCGGCTGCGATGCCATAGTGGACTCCATTAGAATATCTTCGGTCGGTAGTTGTGCTCAGCGTCCAGCACGCCCATGAACTTGAGACCAGCCGCGCCGTCGAGCTCACCTGGATAGAATAGCACGCTTGGGACATGTACAAATCCCTTGAGCTGCTCCAGCAATGATGATGTCCGGTAGACTGGATAGAGCGCACCGGCACGCGTAATAAACACAATATCGGTTAATGGATCTGACTGCTCCGGAAGCATGGCGACGACCAGTTCATGCAACGGGCGATAATCGCTCAGAATCTCGTGGACAGTGTCGATCGCAGCATCGAGGCCGACCTTTTTCTCGGACTCAATGAGATCCGTAACCGGCAGTACATCCGCCAGCGCTTGCGCCAGACACGCCGCAAGCGATATTGTTGTGACCCGCTTGCCGATCTGCTCGAGCCGTGTGCGTAGCATAGCTACCTCGGCCCGCACAGCGAACTCTGCCGCTGGAGGATACCGAAAAATAGCGTATGGCATGTCGTGGTAGGAGCTAATCTTCGTGCGCGGGTCGCGCAACAGCAAGATCGGCTCGAGGTTTCCAGTCAATCGCTCTTTCCAGTCACTCATGACACAAGACTTTCGGCGTATGCTAGTAACGACGAATAGGGCAAGCGGAGATGAATAATGCTGCCAGCCACGTGATACTCTACTTGCTGAAACTGATGCAGTCGCAACAGAGTCTGCTCGACATCCGCTGGCTGCGTTAGAAACATGCGCCACTCCGGCGCATTGATAATCCGATCCGGGTTCGCCTCGTGCTCTGCCAGCGCATGTAGCACATATAGAAAGCCCTCATCAGACAAACGATAGCTTGTGAACTCACGTACCGCTTTGCCTGATAAGAGTCCAAAGCCAGTCGCCATCAGAAGTAGGTCGCGCGCGACGCGAATCTGACTATAATCACTGAGTCCCTTGCCATCGGCAACGCGCCCGGCTGTCCGGGCAACAACAAAGGGCATCACATCCTCAGTACGAATGCGAAATCTGCCATCGCGATAGGCCACATTGAGCCACTCGGAGAGAAAGGCGAACCACAACGCATCCTGCCCGCCAAGGTGCCAGAGTAGACATTCGCGCCATTGCTCAATAGCAAGGCCGCTCTGCGCAAGGACAACGAGCGGTGCGAGTCCGTGACCTTGGCGGAAGCGAGCCGCCAATGTGACGGTCACATCCTGGAGCCACGCAGCGCTTTTTGCGCCGATGAGATTGTCGCGCCTGATGCGGGCAATATTGGCATCGACACTGAGTTGGCGATCCCAGTGTCGTGCTGCCGCATAGGTCTCGGGGATGAGCGCTCCTTTGCGAGTGAAGCGAATCGACAGCGGTCGTGTATCGGCCATATGCTCCTGCTGTACACTCATCAGCTTTCCACCCGCACATACGGCACTGCCAACTTCCCTCGTTCCGCGAGGGCAAACCCTGCGGCAAGCAGTGCCAAGACACTCTCGTCAAACCTACCATTATCGGGAAGCGCGACGGCGCGTCCTTCTGCTGAACGTTTGAGCCGCTGCGTGGCCACCTGATCGCTCTCGGAAATGAGCCCGAATCCGTGAAGTAACCCAAAGACATCAATTTGGCGAACAGCCGCGACACGATCAAAGAACGGCTGCCACTCGGCGCGATCCTCGAGCCAGACCTGCCAGCGATCCTCGAACTGATCTTCTATCTCAGCTGGTAGGTGCCAAAGCGTCGCACATCCTGATGGCGCGAAAACCTCCTGGCATCTACTGGCTGCAACGGCAAACACGGCACGCGCTTGGGCGAAGGCGTAGGTTGATGGAAAGCCGCGCCTAAAGACGAATGTCCCGGTGCTGCCGAGAATTCCTCTCGTGTTCCACCAGCCCATATTGTCCATTTCCCCGAGGCGAGCGATCACGATCCGGAGCTTAAAAAGATACTCCAGGTCAATGGAGGGAACAGCTCGCGGCAAATTCGTCAATGATATACCTCATTAAATCCACTGGCTCGATTCGAAAGACTTGTTCGAATGGTAACGCCTTTCAATATGCTTGAAAGAGATGTTTATGGAAAGGAGTTCCAATCAGCAGATCTATAATGTTCGTGGGAACCACGGTACATGCACCAACTCGCTCGCCCGTTGCTTGGCCGCCTCGCCACGCCGATCATAGCGTGATGTGGTCGCCGGATCCTCGTGGCCAGCCAGGCGCTGGACGGTCGAAATGTCGGCGCCGGCGTCTAGTAAGCCACTAATGAACGTTCGACGCATATCGTGCGGTGTGAATGGTGCAATGCCAGCTTCCGCCGCTCGCGCCGCGCAAACCACCGCCACGGCTTGTGCGGCCAATCGTCGCACCACTAATGCCCCGCCCTTGACGAGACCATAGAACAATGGGCCTGGAACCTCGCCACGGATCGCGATCCAGTCATCAAGCGCAGATCGGGCGCCTGCAGGAGCGTACACCATCCGATCTTTTCGGCCCTTTCCCGAACGAACGGTGATCGCCCCAGTCGCTACGTCGTAGTCTGTGAGGTCAAGCGCGACCAGCTCCGCGCGCCGCATGCCGGTTCCACGCAGCAGGGCTATTAAGGCCGCGTCACGAGCACCGGCGGGCGTTAAATCATCGGCACACACCCGCATCAGCGCCGCCACCTCACTGTTACTGAGTGCTCGTCCCCGCGGCAAGCGCTCGGCACGGATGGTGCGCAAGTCGACCGCTTGGTCATAGTCATCAGCGCTCATCTGCCCGAGCCGCCGCGCCTCTCTGAGCACTCGCCTGAGCGCCGCGAGCAGCTTATTGGCGGTCGCCGGCGCGTAGCGATCCTGGAGTTGGGCGCGGATGGCCGCCGTGTGCTGGTAGCGCAGGCTCGCCCACGGAACGGCCAGACAGCGCATGTCACGCCCATCGGCATCTCGCATCTCACCGACGCCGAGCAACTCAGCAATCGTGTTCAGCGCGCTACGCATGGTCAGGCGTGAGCCGTCGCCCAGGCTGGCGAGGTAAACCGCAGCGGGATTCTGATCGAGGGGGACACTCGATGCAGCCGTAAGTGCGACCGAAGCAATAGACGTAATAGCGGTTGTGGGATGATCGGTCATAGGCGCGGCATCGCGTACTAGAAATCACATTCTCGTGACGAATATAGCATAGGAATTGCACAGATACAAGCCAGAACAGAAACGGTTAGGCAGCATATTGATCGCCGTTTCACAACCATCGCGTGGGGCAGTTCGGGATTATGCTGTTCTACGTTAGAAAACGCTCTATAGGGCGAGGAGTTACGGGACATGATAGCGGGGTAGAATATGGATCCCGCCCACTTCATACCCATAGCCGCCGATAATTCGGCATTATCAGCGGCTATAGCATAGCAGATTTACCGGTCACCGACAATATGGATATTTCACTGATAAGGAAATGGTAATCCGATTAGCCGGACCATCTCACTATGCTATCCGATTGCGAGGCGCAAAGTGCAGTATAGCAATAGCAGGTACACGAAAACGGCATGGCAATATGCCATCCCTTTATCGTGTACTGGCAATGCGGCTAAGTCATATGAGTGGATGTGGAAATGTCGGCCTTTGTATCTGGCCCACTATGCCAAGCACGATATAGATTCGTCCTTTTCATCGCAATGACGACACGGTTTTCAAAGTTACCGGCGGAACAGGCGCCGCCAACTTGGGCGCAGCGATCGTCCCAGGAAGCTTTCCAGTGGCTTGCGGTCGAGCACGATATTACCGGCTTTGCTGCCCTCCTTGAGCAGCCAATCAGGAATCTCCTTGCGCAACCCGAACGCCTCGACCTGCTGCACCTTCAGAATAACCTCCGTCCGGCGCACGTCCCAGATCGCACGGTTCGTCTCGTAGAGCTTGAGCAACTCGGTCTGGATCTTCTCATATTTGCGTCCCTGGTAGTCCTGCATGCTGACCGGCGCACACCAGGCCGGCAGCGGGCCAGGATGATACTCTGCGAATAACTCGGTCAGCACATCAGAGGAGAGCCGCAGGATATCCGCAGGCATAGGCTCGAGGGCCAGGCGATCGAGCGCGCGAGCCAGATATGTGCGGTAGAGGGCGGTCGAAATACGTCGCTGGATAGACTTAACGCTCTTGTAAAGCGTCTTCGCCGCCTCGGTATTGTCGGGGAGCGACGCCTTGGTGTAGAGGATGAGGCAGCGCTTCCGGATCTCGGTCGAGAAGCTATGATCTTCGGCGTTCATCGACAGCACGAAGGCCGGGTACTCCTCGAGCATGAATGTCTCATCCTTAACAATGTCGGTGGCATGATCGGTGAAGCGCTTCTTCTCCACATCATCAAACACCACCGGGAAGCGTCTGGTGTTGAGGCGCAGGTCGCGCAAGTTCGTCCGGGTGAATTGGTTCTTGTCCACGAATTGCCAGTAGCCGAACATCGACTTCATCAGCGTCTCGATCAGACGGGTCTTGCCGCAGTTGCTCTTGCCGTAGAGCACGGCGAACAGTGGAATGTCGAAGATGTATTCCTGTCCCACAATCGCGTAGTTGCGCAGATCGCAGATGAAGGGTGAAAAGTACAGCCAGCTCATGAACAGAAAGTAGTCTTTCTGGTGCTGCGCGATATCGCCGTGGAAACCGTTCTGGAAGTTCTCGAAATATTCGACCAGGCACGCGATATCAGTACGGACATGTTGGGGGTCCGCGTCCAGTGGCATCTCCTTCCCGGCAAGCAACACCTTGCGGGTGTCGCGCTGGATCGAGAACCACGTCGCCTCCTGAACATGCTCATCGCGCTTCTGGCTCCTCACCAATTGCACTGTCTTTCCGACAACCTCACGGGTGATCTGGAACCGTCCCTGCTTCGGCTTGACAAGCGGCTGCAATAAGGGCCGGTAGCGCGTCGCAAGACGTTCGACGCTGCGGATGACTGTAGGGACGGTCGCGGTAGCCACGTCGGTGTTCACAAACACCGTCAATTTGTCCCTGGTCTGGCGCGCCTCCTGCAAGATGGGGGTATCTTCGAGCGTGAGTTCGGCCTGCATGAGGCCGTCGAGGGGCAATTCGCTTGCAGCGCCCTGGCGCACGGTCTCATACTCACGCCCATAATGCGCCCACGCGGCTGCGTCATCGTCGAAGACCAGGACCGTTTCCGCCTGCTTACCTGAGAACGCGCGGTCGGAGAGATTGGCGGAGCCGACGATCACCCGCGTCCGGCCATCGCCCTCAAGTAAATAGATTTTGGCGTGTGCCACGGCATCCCTGACGACGAAGAAGCGTGCGGACCCCTGGTGAACCTTGTCGAGGATGAAATCCTTCCGGCGGTCGGCGAGACCCTTTATTGCCGTAAACACATGTTCGGCAAGCACCTTCTGGCAGGCCAGGATGTCGCTGAAATCCTGCAGGACGCCCTCGTAGCCAAACACGCATTCGACGGTCTCAAAGCGGTGGAGCAGCTTGACCATCATGCCGATACTGGCTGAATAGGTTAACACACGGATCGATGTGAAGCCATCGAACAGCTCAAGCGAGAAGGCTTCACTGCGGAGAAAGCGGGCGTAGACAACACTCAGTGTCGTAGTCTCAAGTGCAGAGTCCTCGAGCGGCAGCAGGTTCTGCATAACTCCTCGTCCTTTTGCGATACGCGAACTCCCCAATATGGCCGCGGGATGGTCTGCCTCGATGTTCCGGCCCAAAGACGATAGTGTTACTCTCCGCAGTTCCAGCACGCAGCGATGTGCCAGTCGTACAAAACGCGAGTCCTTAGTTGAGTAAGGCGTTGAACGTAATGTTAGCGCCTGTACGTATCCGCAGTAGTTAGGCGTGCGTGGATAGTTATTCTCAAAATGGAGACCGCACAACTGTAACCCACTTTCGTCACGTTGTCCATTGGTGACTTTGCAGTGATCAGTACGGCGAGCAACCGCCGGCGACATAAAGTCATCACTAAAGCGCGGACACGACAGCCTTCGGCAGGAATGAGCCCGCATTACGAATGCTGCGCGTGCCTCAGGACCGCAGTGGCGTGGCAAGCATCCTCGCTCACCACGCCCATGTCCAGTACTGGCGCTTGTAGACCTTATGTCAACGGCACATTCTACCCGATATACCGCCACCAGGCGCCCTTGTTGCACGACCTGATCGGCGGGAAGGTCTCGCCGCGCTGCAACGGAATCACGCGCTCGTTGGCCGTCGGGCTCGGCGTTGTCGTACCGTCGGTGTAGCGAACAAACTCGTAGCGCCCGGCGTAGGGCGCCTCGTCTCCGGTCTTATACATGATGAACTCCTTTTTCCCCTCTGTACACAAGCTGCTGGCTGTGGTACAGTAGGGGAGTCGATGCATAGTCGATACGAGAAGACCGCTCGCAAAGCCGGACAAGCTCTACTGCGCGCGGTCTTCGCCTTTCTGCTGCCGTACACCTAAGGACGGCGCACCATCCGTCCTCGTATCCACGCAATACCTTATCCCCGTGTCTGGTTTGGCCCAGCGTCCCGCGAACATGTTGAACGCGTGCGTGCGCCGGATGATCGCGCCAATCCGCCCACTATCTCGTGACCGGTACTTTGCCATATGCCCTCACCTCCTTTCCTGCCTGAGTTTGAGCTTGCGCTCAAGGCGCTGCCTGAGATGCTCACGATTATACCATTTGTTGGCTTGATTGATCAAGTCAACAAATGGTCAAAAATAAACCTATACACCGGTCGTCATGCTCCCTTTCTGGGCAATCCAGGAGTGCGCTTCACAGCAATGGCAGCTGTCCGTGTGCGATCTCCTTTGAAGGATAGAGCCGGCCATCAGGCGTCTCGTACAGTCGGCCCAGGCTCTGAAGACGGATCTTCAGCGCCTGGAGCGAGACGCCGATATCGCCAGCCAGCCGGCGCAGCACCGCGCGGTTACACAGATCGAGCCCCTCAATTTTCGCAAGCAACAGCGCCTTTGGCATGGTCAGATATGCGGCGAAGTGCTGCGCTTGGAGCTCCCGGCGGGACTCGTTTGGGGTGGGCGCCTGTGGCCTGGTACGACGCCGCGGCAACAGGGTCTCAGCCACTAAATCTAGGGTTTGTTGGCTTTGGTCGATGTGCTCAACGTGTTCAATCGCGTGAAAGATCTCATGCGCCAAGGTATAACGATACGCCCCTGGGACACGCTCGAAAAAATCGCGCAGCGACTCATTCGGCTGGATCTTCCACTCGCTATAGTTCAACCGTGCCATGCAGGGTTTCGCGCCACATACCACAGTGGACATCAGGAATGCGATCGCTATTCGCACGCAGGGCACTGGAATGCCATACAGTATCGGATGAAGCTCATTTCACATGTCCCCAGACCTGACTGGCGCGAGACCCTGGCCATGACATTTGGATCATCGAGGTCGATCCAATCCATATCCAGATCCAACACACGTTCAGCAATTGCCTCGACGGGGATGGGGAGTTGAATACCGATTCCTTTCGCGACCGCCGCTGCCAGAAGCGCATCTGCCATCGCTTCCAGGCGCGCATCGGAGATGAATGGAACATCAGCCTTCATTCTTCTCATCGGTCTCACCCATCCTTTTAAGGATGCGCCGGATCTCATCGGCGCTAAACTGACGCGCCTGCAGCCGTCGCAGCAGCGCCCCCACTTCCGGTGTTTCCGAAGCTATCTTCTGCAACTCGCGATGATCGAACTGGCCAGCCAGCCCCAGTAATTCATCTCCGTCCACACCAAGCAGGCCAGCCATGCGGGTAATCAACTGCTCACTTGGTGGAATTTCGGTCCGTCCGTTCTCGATTTTGCTCACATACGTAAAATCGATCCCAAGTTGGTCGGCAAACTCGCGCTGGGTCAAACCAGCTGCCTTGCGGAGTTCGCGGATACGCTCGCCAAACGTTGGCATAAAGAACCTCCCCTGGCCGTAACTGACATCCTGGTCAGTCTCGGCACGCTCGGCGGTAGCCGAAGCGTACCCAGACTATACCCTGTTGGACTTGACAAGTCAAGTCAACATTGCATATGTGCCATTTTAGAACATATGTGTGACATCTACCGTCACATATTTCTCCGGTTAGTGTTTGGTTCTTCGTGCTGCATCCTGCGTGCGGATTGTTGCGAAGTCCTTACACGTTTTCGATATGGCATATTGCCATGCCGATAGCGTGTAGGCGTTTATGGCGCCCGGAATCGAGGCAGTTCACCGCCGCTCAATCCCTCTCGCCACCGGCATACCGATGAAGGGGCTAGACTCAGCGAACGGATGTGCATATACTGGGCATTGATGTTGGCGGGATTGCCCGCCGATTGTAGCATGTCAGGATGAAGGTATGGCGCACCGATCATCCAATGTGCCGTTCTGCGCCATCTGCGGTCTACCGCTACGGAATGGCGCGGCGGTCCCCACGACCAGCGGCGGCCAGGTGCATCTCCACTGCGCCGAGCGGCAATCCCGTGCCGCTGCGCGAGAGCGCGCGGTTCGCGCTGCAGGTTCGGCTGCAATCCTCGCCGGGGTGCTCATGCTTGTGGTGGGTCTAGCGGTTGGGAGTTGGGGGTTAGTTGCAGTGCTGGCGCTGTGCGTGCTGGCGCACGTGCGGGTCAATCACCGCTGGTGGCTGTACTTGATCCAGTCAATTCGCTTGTGGTTGGGGATTAGGGGTTAGGATTATGTTGTCCGATCCTGCAAAACAGCCAGCACGATGCACGGACTAGTGGGGCTGGAGAGGTACAACCAAGGGTAATAGAAAGCCCTTCACAGAAGCCATCCTGAAGGACGAAATCGGCGAGCAGGATGGTTTCAATTGAGTGGGAGTGTTACAGTTGTCGTAGCGGCGCCTTCGACGATGCTATTCATGCCGTGTACCATCGGGCATAGTGGCTCCTTGTAGTTTGGCCTCTTGGAGATCGGTGTTTCGCAAGTCGGCCTCCCGTAGATTAGCGCCCTGTAGATCGGCACCTCGCAAACTAGCTCCTCGCAAATTAGCGCCCTGGAGGTCAGCCTTTTGAAGATCTGTCCTTTGCAAATTGGCCCCTTGAAGATCGGCTTTTTGTAGGTTAGCTCCTTGCAATAAGGCGTCTTGCAAGTTGACCTCTCGCAAGCTGGCTCCGTTCAAAATAGCCTGCTGTAATATAGCACCGAATAGATTAGCTCTTTGTAGTATGGCACCTGGAAGGGCAGCTCTCTGCAAGTTAGCTCTTGGAAGCTCGGCTCCTCCAAGCCTGGCACCCTCCAACTTAGCCTCCTGCAAGTTGGCCTCTTGTAGGTTGCCCCCGAACAGGTTGCTCCCGAATAGCTCGGCCCCTTGCAGATCGGCCCTGTACAGGCCGGCGAATGGCAGGTCGGCACCCGATAGGATGGCACCGCGCAAGTCGGCCTCACGCAGGTCGACCCTGTTGAGTTTGGTCCCGCACAGGTCAGCCCCGTGAAGGTCAGCGTAACGCATATCTATGATGGGTTTGCCTTGTTCAGATGGTCCTCCAATTAAATCGGCATCGCGCAAGAACTGAATGAGGATTTGATTATGATCTCCATCCAGTCGTCGCAACGCCGTCAACGTGCGTATCCGTGCTATATTTCGCACCTCGTCTCCCGGTTGCAATTCGTGCAATCCCTTATCGACCAGCAGTTCGGCCATCGGGTCGAGATATGTTTCCAATACAGCGTCCTGCGCACGTTGCTCCGCAATTTTGCGCTCCGTCTCATCACGCTGGCGCGCTGCTTTTTCTGCATTCGTTTGTTGTGTTCGGTTGAACACGAAGCCAACGACAGCGAGGATAACTGGGATAACCAGCAGTTGTAGCCAATCCCAAAGGGTCTTCTCCCGCTCGTAGCCCTCCATTGGCGGCTGCACTGGAATATATGGACCAAAGCCAGTCCAGTCAGGCCAGCCATAAGTGAAGCCGTTGTAGATCACGTAACAGAGTAATGCGACCAAAGCGATAATGGGCAGCAAGAGGAGCTGCCAGCCCCGTATTTTCGGCCGCCGGCCAGGTTGTTTTGTTGCCATTGCTCTCACTTGTAGCCCTGACCAGCGATCAGGAGGTGCTGGCCCAGGCACAGCGCGAACTCAGTGAGATAGCGACGGCGACATCCACCGCGCGGCCGGCGCGGGATGCACAAAAGATTGAGGAGCAGGTTCGGTGGCTCGGGCGACTGTATCAGGCGGGGCTAAAAACCGATGCGGAATTCGAGGCGGAGCTGGCGACTCTCCGAGCACAGCTCGCGGTAGCACAGGTGGCCGGCAGCGACGGCGTCCCCGATCTCCAGCATGCGACAGCGCTGCTCGCCGATGCGCCCATGCTGATTGCGCAAGCGACTGATGAGGAGCGCCGGATGCTGCTGCAGGAAGTGTTCCACGTGATCTACCTGACGCCGCACCAGGCGATGGCCGTGCGCCCGGCAGCGCCATATGCAGGCATATTAAAAGCGCTCGACTGATCGAGCGCTTTTAACCAATGTTTCGTTCAGTGGGCTGGGTGGGGATCAAACCCACGACCATCGATACAAAAGGGCAGTGATCTCAGTCGGAAATTGAAGCCTGTTCTGATACCCTTACCTGCCTGTACATAGCCAGTTCGGATCGGTTTTACTTCTTGCAAACTGCCCGCGCCTCAATTGAATTCCACGGGCTGAAACACCAGCACTATTGCCGCCGCTTCCCTCATTATCGCACACGGTCAAGGTCCGCCGCGCCCGCCGACGGTCGCGCTTGGCGCGTTGCGCCACCCTTGACTATGTGTGCGGATTTCCTGCTCCGAGCGGGCAGAGCATCTTCGCGCACCTCTGGTTCGGCCGCACACGCATCTGCATCGCGCCCATCCCCGAGAACGAGAGCCCGGCAACTTGGGCCGGCCAACTGGTCTTAACCCTCCAGAAGCGCAAAGAAGAACGCTGGATTCGCCGCCAATCCTCACAGTAGAAGCCGCGCGTTCAGTTGCTCATGCGCCCGCATCACCTTCCCCGTGATTCCCAAGGTGTCTCCCTCACTGTTCCACCCGAACCATCAACACAATCCTGTTCACGCGTGCGCGCGAGATCGCTGATTGTAGCGTTGACGGTCAAGACCCTACGGCGAGACGCTGCGCGTATCTTGACCGGCCAGCTGCCTCCAGACCACAACCGCGCGCACCGGGCGCGCCACGAGCAATGGAGGCAGAATCATGAGTAGCAAGGAGACAAACAATCTTCATCTATCCCAATCGCATTCCAGTGCAGCCGCATCTGCTAAGGCACTGCGCGAAGCGATCGCACCATACGTCGCCGTGGCGAAGCTGCGACGCTTGCTTGCCAAGGGCGGCGATCTTCGCCAGGCACTGCGCCAGCCCGACCCACCCCCCGACGTACTGGCATTGCTCGACTTGATGAAGGCACTGATCACCCCCGACCCACGAACTCAGATCAAAAGCCCGGCCGACGTCGCCGGGCTTTTATTATTTGAGCTGAGCTACTTGGATCAAGAGCAACTGCGTACGGTGCTGCTCGACACCAAGAATCGCGTTCAGTGCATTCCAACAATCTACCAAGGCTCGCTCAATGCCTCGATGGTGCGTGTCGGCGAGCTGTTCAGAGCCGCGTTGCAGTGGAACAGCGCGGCGCTGATCATCGCGCACAACCATCCCTCGGGCGACCCTACGCCAAGCCCGGAGGATGTCTTGCTGACTCGCGAGATCGTCGCAGCCGGCAAGCTGCTCGACGTTGAGGTACTCGACCATCTGGTGATCGGGCAGGGCAAGTTCGTGAGTATGCGCGAACGAGGGCTCGGTTTTTCGAAATAGGCTGATAAAAGCAATCGCTGAAAGGAGTACCAAGATGGAATCA